>Ga0185299_10008038_pt1 | contig 10586 bp, 10 predicted proteins | sample PaiPotPPA55metaG_FD_128002 | JGI IMG/M metagenome (GOLD analysis project Ga0185299, IMG submission 128002) | Iron sulfur acid spring bacterial and archeal communities from Banff, Canada, to study Microbial Dark Matter (Phase II) - Paint Pots PPA... ...
GCACGAGCGAGGTGGAAATGCTGGTCGCGACGACGCGCATGCGGACCACGCCGGCGGAGATGTTTTCCGGTTTTCGCGGGCCGGCGTTGGATTTTGCCGATATCGTAGTTTCGCTCCCTCCCGACAGTGTCCGCCAAATTGGGGATGTTCAGCTGCCCCGCCAAATTCCCGGCGATCCGGCAACTGATTTCGTAACGCTCAAAGCCAACTACAACGACCGCACACAAGCGCTCGCCACCTTCCGCCGGCTGGTGCGGACAACGCCCAAAAAGCAGGTGCTGGTGTTTGTCCACGGTTTCAACAACCGCTTTGAAGACGCGGTTTTCCGCTTCGCCCAATTTGTCCACGATTCCGGGGTGGAGGCTCAAGTCGTGCCCGTGCTTTTCACCTGGCCGTCGAAGGCGAGAGTTCTCGCCTACGGTTACGACCGCGAGAGCGCCGAGTACTCACGCGATGAGCTCGAAAGTGGTTTGCGCTTCCTCGCCAAAGATCCCGAAGTAGGCGAGATCACCGTGCTCGCCCATTCGCTGGGAAACTGGGTGACGCTCGAAGCATTGCGCCAGATGGCCATCCGCGACGGCAAGGTGGCGCAAAAAATCCACAACGTCATTCTCGCGGCGCCGGATGTTGGTGTCGATGTCGCTTACAAGCAAATCGACCAAATCTACGCATTGGGCACTCGGCGGCCGAAGTTCTTTTTGATTACGTCCGAGGACGACAAGGCACTTGCGATTTCGCGCCGGGTGTGGGGCGAGCGAAGACTAGGCTCCATCGATCCGAACCATGAACCAGACGAAAGCCAACTCAAGCGCGAAGGGATAGAGGTTATCGACGCGACCAGCTTCCTCTCGTCAGACCCATTCCATCACGGCAAGTTCGCTGAAAATCCGCAGCTCGCAAAGGTCATTGCTCAAGTCTTCACGCCCGGCCAGACCCTGACCGATTCGAAGGTTGGCTTGGGCGAAAAAATCGTCCAGACAACGGCCGGCGCGGCAGCCTCGGTCGGTCACGCGGCGGGCCTCGTCGTTACGGCACCCGTTGCCATCGTCGATCCGCTCACGCGCGAGCAATTTGGGGAGCAGGTCGATGCCTTTAGCCGGTCGGTCCAGGATGCCGCAACGCCACAGTGACATCGGTCATGGTGAGGGCCCAACCATTGTCTTCGCGTTCCCGCGAAGCCGCCTGCTCCACCGCCTAGAGTTTAGGCCGCGCAAGCAACCCTAACCGCGATGCCGGTGGCAACGACGCGTTTGAGCTTCACGCCGGTCTCGTCGACCCGCACGGCGCCGCCGTTTTGGTAATCGACCCCGATGATGGCGTCGGCGTCGATATCTTCCGCCGCGCGAATGAGTTCGCGCAAAATAAGTTCCCGCCAATTGGGTTGAAGCGGTTCGCTATTTTCGGGATGCCAGGCGGAGGCAGCCTCAATCTTGCCGATGTTATAGAGAACACGGCCTCCTTCGAGGGTGCCGGTGAAACTGATACGCACGATCCCGCCTCCGGATTTCGTTCTGTTTAATGCCTGGAAGTTTCGCGAGACTTAATGCGCGGCAATCGCGGCGAGTTCGAGGCGAATTGTCACGGGATTGGTGAAGAACGGGACGGGCGCCCCGTACATATCAAATTAATTTTTTGTTAATGCCGGAAGTGCCGTACCCCGGTAAACACCATGGCGAGGCCGGCGCCGTCGGCGGCCTTGACGACCTCGGCGTCGCGCATCGATCCTCCCGGTTGAATGATTGCCGTCGCGCCCGCTTCGGCGGCGGCAAGCAGGCCGTCGGCGAACGGAAAAAACGCATCCGAGGCGACGACCGATCCCTTGGCGAGGCTTTCGGGAAGGCCGGCGCCCCTCGCGGCCTCGGCGGCTTTCATCGCTGCGATCCTCGCGGAATTGACGCGGCTCGTCTGGCCCGCGCCTATCCCCACTGTCGCGCCGCCCTTGGCGTAGACGATCGCGTTCGACTTCACGTGCTTGACAACGCGGAAGGCGAATTTGAGATCACGCCATTCCATTTCGTTTGGCGCGCGCTTGGTGACGATGCGCAAATCCATGTCGTCGACATTCGCATTATCGCGGATTTGCGCAAGAAAGCCGCCCGCGACCGGACGAAAGGTCCAACCCGTCCCACGCGGATCAGGCAGGTCGCCGGTTAGGAGGAGACGCAAGTTTTTCTTGGCGGCGACGATTTCGATGGCCGCATCGTCGGCCGCGGGTGCGATGATGACTTCGGTGAAAATCTTCACAATCAGTGCGGCGGCCTTCGCATCGAGTTTCCGGTTCAAGGCAACAATGCCGCCAAATGCCGAGACCGGATCGCAACGCAGCGCTAGCTCATAGGCCTCGGCAAGATTCGCCGCCTCAGCGGCGCCGCAGGGATTGGCGTGCTTGACAATGACGACCGCGGCGGTCCACGCCGGATCGAATTCGGCGACGAGCTCGAATGCCGCGTCGGTATCGTTGACGTTATTGTAGGAGAGCTCCTTGCCCTGCACCTGGCGTGCCATCGCGACGCCGCGGCGTGGCTCTCCCGACGCGTAGAAAGCAGCGGTCTGATGCGGGTTTTCGCCATAACGCAGGCGCGAAACTAGCTTGCCGCCGAACGCGCGATAGGCAGGCGCGGCAAGCCCCATTTCCGTCGCGAGCCAGTTCGAGATCGCGGCGTCATAGACGGCGGTGCGCGCAAACGCTTTTTGCGCCAGTTCTTGGCGCAATTTCCCTGTCGTGCAACCGCCGTGCGCCGTCAATTCGCCGAGGATTTTAGGGTAATCCTCGGGGTCCACGACGACCGCGACATCGTTGTAATTCTTGGCGGCGGAACGAATCATCGCCGGGCCGCCGATGTCGATATTTTCGATGCAATCGGCGAAAGAAGCACCCCTCTCGACCGTCGCCTCGAAAGGATAAAGATTCACTACAAGGAGATCGATCGGCGTGATGCCATGCGCCCGCATCGCCGCCTCATGTTCCGGATTTTCCCGTATCGCCAGAAGCCCGCCATGGACCTTTGGGTGCAAAGTTTTCACCCTCCCATCCAGGAGTTCGGGAAACCCGGTCAGATCGGAGACGTCGCGGACCGGCAGACCGGCACCGGCAAGCGCCTTGCGCGTGCCGCCGGTCGATACAAGCTCAACACCAAAGCCCGAGAGACCGCGCGCGAAACCGGCGAGGCCGGTCTTATCGGAAACGGAAAGCAACGCGCGGGTAGCGCGGCGAAGGTCAGCCAGCATCGGTCTTTCGCCTAGGGCCGCGTCGCTTGAAAGCTGCTGCATGATCCAAGCGATCGACGGGCAAGGGAGAAATGAAAACGAGTATATACATCGAGTCGTCGAGGTCGCGAAAAAAGCGCTTGTCATGAGGTGATTTCGGAATTCGTATAGGAACATGATTCGCTTTGGCTTTTTTGAAACGAATCGCGGCGAACTGGCCCAGCGGCCCCGATGGCGAATGCCGCCATTCGCCGGTGCCGGGCGCGAACTCGCGCCGCGCGGCGGGTCTCGTGATGTACAGGCTCGCCGGCAATCCGGCCAGGTTCTCGACTCTCGGAGAAACTAGGAATTGCTCTTCTGTAGATATCGTATGATTCCGCAGTCCGCCCCCACCTCGTCGTTCCTCAAGCCTCAGTCACCTCATCTGCACATCGACCGTGCGAGGCGCCCGTGGTGCGAGCAAGAAAGTCCCCCCGAGAGGCTCGAAGAGATCAGGGGCAAGATCGCAGCACGCGAGCGCGAGCAGACGCACGCGATCGCGGCGAAGCTCGAACAGCAGCATGCAATCGACAAGACGCAGGCTGACGCCGAGTCCAAGGCTAACCTCGAGCTTGAGCGTCGTCAGGGTGCCGCTCGCGAGGCTGCGGCGCGCGAGGAAGCGCGGAAAGCTGCCGAAACCGCGGCCGCAGTCAGTGCACAGCGGGAAATCCTGGACAAGGCCAAGGACGACGCGATCAACGCCGAAAAGGCAAATGTCTTTGATGAAAACCAAGAGCTATCCAATAAGGTCAACGAGCTGCAGCGCGCCCTTGAAAAGGTGACGAATGAGGAGCGCGGCGAAGGAGCTGAGATCGACTTGTTCGAGGCCCTGAAAAAAGAATTTCCGGATGACCGGATTGAACACATCGGGAAAAAAGGGCGCTCCGGGAGCTGATGTCCTCCACGTCGTGATCACAACGGCAGGAAGTGCAGGGCCATCATCTACGACTCGAAGAACCACAAGATGTTCCGCAACGAGCATGTGACAAAGCTGCTGGAAGATCAGCTTGCGGCAAAGGCCGAGCACGCAATTCTCTCCACGCACGCGTTCCCGGCTGGAACGCGCCAGCTCACATACAGGATGGTGTGTTGCTCGCCAACCTTGCCCGAGTTGTGTCGGTTGTCACCCCAATCCGCTGGCACTTGTTGCAGGCCCATACCTTGCGCCTAAGCAGCGATGCGGCTAAACAGCTGGGTGCAGCATTCCGACGTAATGAACGCATAGAGAGCCGCCGTCTTCTCGTTCGGCGATGCGCATGCTGATGAACTATTGGAGCAGTAGGTCAAAGAGCGGAAGTGGCACGATGCGGCCTGGAAGAAGGAAGGCGAATTGATCCGCTCGATTCAAAAGGGGCAAGCCGAACTGTCCAACGAAATCAGTTGCATTATCGGCACGGCGCCAGACGACGAAGTGGCCCTGGAAGATATGGACGATGATCAAGCATGCCAGCTGATAACCGCCCGAACGTCGTAGGGTGGCAGGAGCGGCGCCTCGACCGCGCAATCCCCCGCACCTATCCCGCGAAAGTCAATCGCGATGAGGCCGTGCCTAATGGGGCAACTAGCCTCCTCGTCGAGATTCATCCGGGGTTGGCGGGCGACCTTCTTGCCTGTTGACTCCCATGCTAATATTGGCGGGATGAAGAAGCCAGCCCCCATCGAGAGCCTCACCGAAGCACAAGCGCGCCGCGAACATGCCCGCCTTGGGGAAGAAATCGCCGCGCATGACCGGCGCTATTACACCGAGGATACGCCAACTGTCTCGGATGCCGATTACGACGCGCTGCGGCGCCGCTATGAAGCGATCGAGGCCGCCTTTCCGGAATTCGCAACGCCGGATTCGCTCACCACAAAGGTTGGTGCCGCGCCTTCGGAAAAATTCGCGAAAGTGCGCCATCGCGTGCCGATGCTCTCGCTCGGCAATGTGTTCCGCGACGAGGAGGTGGCGGATTTTGTTACGCGCGTGCGCCGGTTCCTCGGGTTTGGCCCCGAAGCGCCGCTCGCCATCACGGCGGAACCAAAGATCGACGGCCTCTCATGCTCGCTGCGCTACGTTAAAGGCGTACTCGTAGAAGCGGCCACGCGCGGTGACGGCTTTGAGGGCGAGGACGTCACCGCCAATGTGCGGACCATCGGTGAAATTCCAAAGGCTCTCGCTGGCGCGGCGCCGGATATTCTTGAAATACGCGGCGAAGTCCATATGACGCACGTGGATTTCGCCGCGTTGAACGCGCGGCAAGCGCAAGGTAGCAAGACGCTCTTTGCCAATCCGCGCAATGCGGCGGCCGGCTCGCTGCGTCAACTCGATCCCGCCATCACCGCCGGGCGGCCCCTGCATTTCTTCGCCTACACCTGGGGCGAGGTTAGTGCCTTGCCCGCCTCGACGCAAATGGGCATGATCGCGGCGTTCAAGGGTTTTGGCCTTCCCGTCAATCCGCTTATGGTGCTCTGCCATTCGGCGGACGAACTCATCGCGCATTACCAGCGGATCGAATCGATGCGCGCGCGGCTCGGCTACGACATCGACGGCGTGGTCTATAAGGTCGACAGCCTCGCGCTGCAAACCCGCCTGGGCTTTGTCTCGCGCTCGCCGCGCTGGGCGGTGGCGCATAAGTTCCCTGCCGAAAAGGCGACAACCGTGTTGCGCGGCATCGAAATCAACGTCGGGCGCACCGGCGCCCTAACGCCAGTCGCGCGGCTCGACCCGGTGACCGTCGGTGGCGTCGTCGTCGCCAATGCGACGCTGCATAACGAGGACGAGATCGCCCGCAAGGATATTCACATCGGCGACACCGTGACGGTGCAGCGCGCGGGCGACGTTATTCCCCAGGTTCTGGGACCTATCCTCGACAAGCGGCCAAAAGACTCGAAGCCTTATGTGTTTCCCCGCGCATGCCCGGTCTGTGGCTCGGCGGCCGTTCGCGAGATCGATCCAAAAACCGGTGTTGCGGATGTCGTGCGCCGCTGTACCGGCGGCCTTGTCTGCACGGCACAGGCGGTGGAACGCTTAAAACATTTCGTCTCCCGCAATGCCTTCGATATCGAAGGCATTGGCGACAAGCAGATCGAGCAATTTTTCCGCGACGGCTTGATCAAGACGCCCGCCGATATTTTCACGTTCAAAGCGCGGGACGAACGCAGTTTGCAAAAACTGAAGGACCGCGAAGGTTTTGGCGAAACTTCGGTACTAAACCTGTTTAGGGCGATTGAGGAACGCCGCACGATCCCGCTCAATCGCTTCATTTTCGCGCTCGGCATCAGGCATGTCGGCGAAACCAACGCCCGGCGTCTCGCCCGCTATTTTTGTTCCTTCGACGCGCTGCGCAGCACCGCGCGGGCGGCGTCGCCTGGGTCCGAGGCCCGCGCGGAGATCAACAATATCGAAGGGTTCGGCGAGGTGGTGGCCGAAACCGTCGCCGATTTCTTTGCCGAACAGCACAATGAGGACGTTCTCGACGCCCTGCTCGCGTATGTGACGCCGCTGCCGATGGAGGCCGTCGCTTCGAAAAGCCCAGTCGCGGGCAAGACGGTTGTCTTTACCGGTTCGCTCGAACGGATGAGCCGCGACGAAGCCAAGGCGATGGCAGAGCGGCTCGGGGCGAAGGTCGCGGCGTCCGTCTCCAAAAAAACCGATCTCGTCGTGGCCGCGCCTGGCGCCGGTTCAAAACTGGCGAAGGCGGCCGAACTTGGCATTGAAACGATCAGCGAGGAGGATTGGCTGAGGCTGACGGGGCACGAGGTCTAAAGCGAGTCCCAGCGCGCATTTCAAAAACTACATTGCGCAAACCGCGGGTCTGGTTTGCCCGTGGTCGATGCCGTGGGCCTGTGCCGGCAAAAGCCAGTGCAGCCCCCTAGCATTGGCCAGAACGCCGCCGTACTTGCGCAACGCTCCCGTCCTGGCGGGCGGTTTGGCAATCCCCCAGGAGTCAGGTTCTCGGGTGGTTGGTATTATTTATTGATTGGCAAGAAGTGAGTGACAAAAGGGCGCCGCTGGTGCGCCGCCCATTAATCTATGGGGGATTGACCCATGACGCGTGGAAAAGATTACCCCGCTACACCTTTTTTTTGGTCGGTTCTGCGAGGACCCACCGCCCATAAAAAAACATAGCAGCCACAAAGGCAACCGCCACTACACCGCCAAGAGGCGTCCCAACCCAACTCGCAATTTCAAGAAGCTCGCCCATAACTTTCACTCCTGTTTTTGATCCGTCGTGATTGGTTTTCTTGGGCGCTGGACGGCGAAAGCGCTCAAGTGTCCTTTCTGACAATGTGGTATAATTGCGACACCTGCGCAAGGAAAATATTTAACGCCAGCGCGCAGCCCTCAGAAAATACGCAAGAAATACTCTGAATTACGAAGTTAAGCTCAAGAAATGCTCGCTCCCAACGTATGAAACCCACGCGTCCAGCGCATCGCGACAACATGCCGCAGGCGCTCGGCACCGTAGAACGTCCGCGTATCCCGCGAGACGGCCAAATACTGACCGCCAAATAAGCCCGGCAAGCGCATGACGGCCATTCCGGCCCGCGCATGCGCCGGCGAGCATTTCGGCGGCCATCGCCGCCGCCAGGTCTGTCGCCGCGGCTGCAGGCCTTTGCGCAAATGGCTGCAAGACAAGGGTCTTGAGGGGCGCGCGGAAAACGTGGCGACGTCTCGCCGGACAAAACCAGTTGCCAAAACTCATCGCCAATGTGAAATTCGAAGATCGAATCAAGGCAAGCCCGCCTCAAGCTAAAACTGCCGCCTGACTCAAAGCCGTCAGCAAAATTCGGCGATAACTCAAAGTCGCAGGAGAATAATTTGCAAATCAGATCGAAACCGCTTGCCGTGGTCGCCGGGCTGCTGACCAGTTGCCTAAACTTCACCGCGATGGCACAGGAGGTACCCCCGCCCTACATCGAGCCTGGATACGCCCCCGCTTCTACCCGGGCGATGAGGACACTCGCCTCGGCTGGATCCAACTCGTGAATGGAGATTATGGGCTGGCGGAACGGTATTACCGCCGAGCCGTCGAAGCGACCCGCCAGAACGGCTCAGCCTGAATCGGTCTCGCGGCCTCTTACGACCGGCTGGGGCGTTTCGACTTGGCGGATCTCGCCTACCGGCACGCCATTCGGCTCGAAGGCGAAAACTATATCTCCCTCAACAACCGGGGCTATTCCTACCTCCTGAGAGGCGACGTTCGTAGGGCAAGACGACTCCTGGAACGGGCCATGCTGCTTGCTCCCGGCGACCCGACGATCGCCAACAACATTGTTGTTATGGATGCCGGACTGGCCCATTTTCACGGCTTTGGGCCTTGAGGTCCTTGCTCGGCGCCGTCACCTTAACGCGCTTCCCGATCACGTGGAATCAATTAATCGAAAAGGAAGCGCTCAGATTCATCCAAGATCCCCGCTGCGAAGCCTTATACGAGACCGGACGAAAGGATGATCCACACAAGCTAGTGTTCTTGGAGGTCTTCTCCTCTGCGGCAGCACATGAGTTCCACCTCGAACAGGACTATACAAAGCGGATGTTAGCCTCGCTGGACGGTAAGGTGCCCGGCTTGCCAACACTGACCAAATTGAGCGCACTCTAATAGCGTTCTTCTATTGATCAAGGAGGTGAGAAAATGAAAGTCATCGAAAATTATAAAAGGGCTAATGAGAATTCGGACGAAACTTTATTGAATGAGGTTTTTGCTCCTCAAGTCCGCTCGAGGTCCCGGCTGGAGCAATCCTCGATCATCCAGTGAAGACAGCATCTTATATCATGAGTCAGGTGGCCAGAACCGCTCCTGGAATAGAATGCATTTTAACGGCTGATGCAGGGAACAATTGGTATTTCCTTGGCTTTGAGGGCCAGATGAGGGCCAGATGAGGGCCAGAAGCTTCAGGCGGTCGATCAAGTGCACCTCAACAAAGATGGCAAGATCGATCAACTCATTATCTACATGCGACCCATCCCGGCGGCCCAGCAGTTTACGGAAGTCATCAGTCAAAGACTTCAGCCTACGAAATAGGAAGCAGTGCAGAAACCGCAAAGAAGGAAATTTATGTTTAGAATTGCAATCATCATTGGAAGCACGCGGCCTGGTCGCAACGGCGAGGCCGTGGCCAAATGAGTTTACAAAATCGCACAAAAGCGTAGCGACGCCGAGTTCGAACTCGTGGATATCAAGGACTTCAATCTACCGCTCCTCGACGAGGCGATGTTGCCCATAATGGGGCAATACAGTAAGCCTCATACCAAAGCATGGGCCGCTAAGATCGGCTCTTTCGACGGCTATGTCTTCGTCACGCCCGAGTATAATCATGGCATCTCCGGCGCGCTCAAGAACGCGATCGATTTTCTGTTCGCCGAGTGGAATAGCAAGGCGGCTGGCTTCGTTAGCTACGGCGGCATCGGCGGGGCGCGCGCGGTCGAGCAGCTACGCATGGTGCTGGCCGAGGTGCAAATGGCCACCGTGCGCAACCAAGTCTCGCTCTCGATGTTTACCGACTTTGAAAACTTCAGTGTCTTCAAGCCGGCTTCCCAGCACGAGAAGTCTGTCAATGCAGTGTTAGATCAGGTCATCGCTTGGGGCGGCGCGTTGAAGGTGCTGCGGGAGAAACAAGCATAGGACGCTGAGAAGCAACCCATCACTTAACTCCATTCAAGATTATGAAATTACAGCTGACACTGTTCAAAGCCGTTAATTATCAATGGCCGGGGCCGGCCGGATCGTAATCTATCAACGTTTTCTTCGGCTAGATACGCGTAGGTTCGTTTATTTGTAGGGTGATATAATTACTGACGACTGTTCCAATCCACGTACAGACTTGTACCTGTCCTTCCGCTGTGTCGCCACGGCTATTACGAACAACAGGAGAAGGCGCCGTATCATCACAGGTGTTGCGGACAAATAAGCGATTAGAGCGAGGAACAAGACGATAGTTAGCGCGCCTACAATGGAAAAAGAAATGACGGTCCACTTGAGCATGCGCCATAATTTTAACGCCAATCTCCTCTGTGAGCGTCCTCCCAACCTTCTATTTTCCATTCGCGTCCTATGCGTTTGATGAATTGAGGACAGCATAGGCTTGGGCAAGGCCGAGGGCGAGGGACTGGCACTCGCGGCGAAAGCTGTCCGAACCAGCGAACGTGATTCATTGTCCCTCTCTACAGCACGCGGTCCCTCTCTACAGCACGCGCTTAACTCAGCTGGACGCTTCTATTAACGCGACGAAACTGGACGCTTCTATTAACGCGACGATACTGCGTGGTTGAGCGGTTTCGATTGGCTTCCGCGCCGGATTTTGTCTGACGTGAACGACCGCCGCGGTGTTTGCGGTGTTTGCGGTGTTTAAAGCCCCTG
>Ga0185299_10008039_pt1 | contig 10583 bp, 8 predicted proteins | sample PaiPotPPA55metaG_FD_128002 | JGI IMG/M metagenome (GOLD analysis project Ga0185299, IMG submission 128002) | Iron sulfur acid spring bacterial and archeal communities from Banff, Canada, to study Microbial Dark Matter (Phase II) - Paint Pots PPA... ...
GGCTGGCACCGCCAATATTTTCGCGAAAGAGTTGAGTCTTCCGTGGGACATTCCCGGTGCGGCGCGCAAATTGGTTCGCGGCAAGGTAGTCGATATTGCGCTGGGTTTGGCCACCCCGTTACTCGAACCGGAAAAGCGAAAATATTTTCTCAGCGTCGCGGGCGCTGGGCCGGACGGCAGGATCGTTTACTCCATTGATCTGGAGCTGAAGGCGCGCTTGGGTATTCTGGCTTACTGGTGGCAGGGCGCGCGCGAAATTTTTCGCTACGATTATCCGCATTTTCGCGTGGTGATCGGCGGTCAGTCCGCCGACGCGTCGCTGGCGATCGTGGGACGCACCAAACATTACGGTGGCCCGTTCAAAATTACGACGCTCGCCGATTTGTATGAAAATAAATTTGAAGTGATGACCCTGAGTACGCGGAGCGGATTGCGTTATCTGAGTTATTTGCCGACTCTCTATTTGGGCAAATTGCGCGGGACAAACGGCGTATTTTTCTCGAAAACCGATTCGCTGGTCTGTGAACCGCTGAATGGAAATCCTGTGCACGCGCAAGTTGATGGCGAACCGCTTGGGCGCCTTCCGGTGGAATTCAAAATTGTGCCCGGGGCGCTAAGAGTATTGGTTCCCGACGTCGCTAGCAAAAACGGGCTAAGTACCGCCGCATCGGTTTAATATCAACTTGGCGCCGCCGATGTATTTGCACCTCGCTGACATTTTATGGACATAGGCACGCATGCTTTGGCTTCGCTTGCGCTGTCTCGCGCCTTTTTTCATCGCACGCCCAAGGTACTTTGGGCCTTCACCATTCCGGCCGGCGTGATCGCTGATGCTGATACATTCAGCTCGATCATAAGTCCTTCCGCTTATCTCAGTTGGCATCGCACCTACACGCATTCCGTGTTGGCCTCACTGATCGTCGCGTGCATTTTTAGCGGGGCGTATCAAGCGTGGGCATCACGCGACTTGGTTTCGCGCCTGTCCGCGAGGACTGTTTTTGTCGCGGCGCTCTTGGCGCAATGGCTGCATCTCGCCATGGATGCGGCGCAATGGCAGGGCGTGGAGTTGTTCTGGCCCATCAATCCCGCGCGGATTGCGCTGGATTGGCTGCCGACGATTGATCCCTGGATCGTGACGATCTTGGTGACGGCGATTGTACTGCCAGAATTTTTCCACCTGATCGGCTCGGAAATTGGCGCGAAGGACAAACGGCCGCGCGGCTTCGTGGGCGCGATCGTGGGATTGGTCATGGTGCTTTGTTATGTGGGCCTGCGCGCAGATCTGCATGCTACGGCTGTGGCACAGATGCAAAATCGCAGTTATGCCGGTGAGCTGCCAAGGCAAGTTGCCGCATTCTCAGATTTTGTTTCGCTGGTCACGTGGCAGGGAGTCGCGGACACGGAAAGCGCGCTTCACGAAGTCGCTGTACACATAAACTCTTCACGGCGTTCGTCGCTGGACCCGGGCATAAATCTATTCAAGCCGGAAGCGAACCCACTTCTACAAGCTGCACAAGCCACGGAATCAGCCAAAAAGTTTTTGAGCGTGGCGCACTTTCCGAAAGCGACTATTCAAAAAATGGACGCAGGCTCGGAAGTGCAAATCCGCGACCTGCGCTATGCGGCTGCAGGGGAAATGAAACGCGAACCGATGGTGACCGTCGATTTCGATCCCTCAGGAAAAATAATTTCTGAAGAGATTGTTTGGGCCAGCCGCGAAATGGCTCGCTAGATTGGCTGGCTCAGTCGGCGCTCTTTTTTTGTGCCACGTCGCCATAGGGATGTTTGGCGCGCAAAATTAACTGGGAAAGTCCGTAGCTAACGGCTACGAGCACCACCACCGCAAGGGTCACGTTTAATTTGTGCCGCTGTAAAAACGGGAGGGCGCCGTCGCCGTAGCGCACCGCCAGGTAGCCTATGCCGAAATATCGAAACAGCCGCGCGATAGCAATCGCGGAAGTAAAACTGGGCAGCGGCATTTCAAATACTCCGGCGGCGAACACAAAAAATTTAAAGGGCGTGGGCGGCGGCAATAGTGCGGCCGCCAGCATTCCGCCGAATCCGTTCTTCTCGATCCAGTGGCGAACCGCGCCGCCGTGTCTCCCTGCTTTGCTGTGAAAGAATGCTTCTCCGCCTTTGCGTGCTATGAAGTACAGCAGAATGCATCCCAGCGTTGAGCCAGTGGCGGCCATCAAGGCGTAAAGCGGCATGCGCGAGGGATGCTGCATGGATAATTCGATCAGTAAAAGATCGTTAATGACCGGAAAAGTCAAAACGGAAGAATCCAGGAATGAAATAAGAAAAAGTCCGGGAGCGCCCAAGCTTCCAGCGAACGCGACGATCTTTTGTTTCCAGGTATGGAGCGAAATCACCAAGTACAGCACCTCGCGTAAGTCACACTAACACTCTTGCCGGCAATCTTTGGACCCACAAGCTCCCTTAGCGCGGAAAGAAAAACACCTTAATTGTCAAGGCAGGCCGCGCTTTCCTCACAGCAAGGCCTCGATGCCCTGCAAAATTACGTCATAAACAAAATGCAGTTCCTCGCGGGTGATTACATAGGGCGGAAGGACGTAGACGACGTTGCCCAGGGGCCGCAACAACACGCCGTGATCGATAAAAAATTGGTACAGCTTGGTGCGCATGTTCGATAGATAGCCGGCATCCTCGGCGCGAAGCTCAATTGCTCCCATGGTTCCGATCTGCCGCACATCCGCGACCTGCGGCAATTTACGGAATTGTTCCAGCCGCTCGGTGTTGACCTCGGAAATGATAGCTATGCGTTCGAAGACCGGCTCATCATCAAAAATCTGCAGGCTGGCGTTGGCCGCTGCACACGCGAGAGCGTTCCCGGTATAAGAATGTCCGTGATAAAAAGTGTGCAAACGGTCTTTGCTGCGAAACGGCGCCTCCACGCGATCGCTGCACACCGTCGCGCCCATGGGCAAAAAACCGCCGGTGATTCCTTTTGAGAGGCACATTAAATCTGGAATCACCTCGGCAAGTTCGCACGCAAACATTTTTCCGGTGCGGCCGAAGCCGGTGAGCACCTCATCGGCAATCAGCAAAACGTCGTAACGGGTACACAGTGCGCGCACTTTTTGCAGGAATTCCACGGGGTGAACGATCATTCCGCCCGCGCCTTGCAACAATGGCTCAACAATGACGGCAGCGATGCGCTGGTGATTTTGCTCCAGCAAAGTTTCCAGTTGCTGCACGCATTCGATGTGGCAGGTGGCGCGCGTGAGGCCCACTGGGCAACGGTGGCAGTACGCGGAATGCACGCGGTGCACGGCATAACGCATGGACTGAAACGGTTTGTTGAAAAGCGAATCGTCGCTCGCGGACATGGCGCCTGCAGTGTCGCCGTGATAGCCATGCGCGAGCGCCACGATCTCCGATTTTTGGGCGCGGCCGCTGTTGCTGAAATGCTGCACCGCGAGTTTTAATGCGACTTCCACAGCTGTCGAGCCGTCATCGGAGAAAAACAGGTGCGTCATTTCCGGCGGCAATCGCTTGCGCAAGCGCGACGCCAGTTCTTCTGCCGCGTCGTGGGTGAAGCCGGCTATGATCACGTGCTCCATTTTGCGGGCCTGTTCTGCGATGGCTTCCGCGATGCGTGGATTGGCATGTCCATGCAGGTTTACCCACCAGGACGACACCGCGTCGAGAATGCGCCGTCCGTCTTTGGTGTAAAGATAAACGCGTTCCGCGCGCACCACGTGCAACGGAGGCGCATCCACTGCGGCGTTGGTGAAGGGATGCCAGATGCGCAGCGGCGAATTCATTTTGCTTTATTGGGAAAACGCGGCGCGGTCGAAATTATTCATGAACACTTGCGTCAGCGCGGCGCGGTGCAAATTAGGCAAGCGCGGAATTTCTCCAATAACGCGCACGTGGCCGAAGCGCTCGATGGTTTCGCGATTCTCGCGATTCTGATCGCCAATCAAAACGACGCCGTGCACCGGAAGCTCCGCGGCGTGCAAGGCCGCCAGCGTCAGCAAAGTGTGATTGATGGTGCCCACGCCGCTGCGTGCGGCAAGAATAACCGGCAGCTTGAATTTGGCCATCATGTCCAGCATGAATTGTTTCGCATTGATGGGCACCAGCACGCCGCCGGCGCCTTCGACGATTAGCCAATCGTTGTTGAGAGTACTCGGCAGATTAATACGCGCCAGATCAATTTCCACGCCAGCCCAGCGCGCGGCGAGGTCCGGGGAAACGGGAGGGACAAATTTATAAACCTCTTCGAGCGTGCGATCGGTGCCGAGGCCGGCCAGGCGCATCACCGTCACGCGGTCGGAGCCTTCAAGCGTGCCGGTTTGTATGGGCTTCCAGTACACCGCATCGAGCGCGGCACACAATAACGCGGCAAGCGTGGTCTTGCCTACGCCAGTGTCCGTCCCAGTTATAAAAAAATGATGCCTCACGCGGAGCCCGCCAAAGCTAGATGATGCGATTGCGCGCGCCAGGTGGATAAGGCTGCCGCGAGCTTTTCAAGTTCCGCAGAGTTGATTTTGTGCGTCACCGAAAAGCGTAGCCGCGCGGTGCCTGGCGGCACTGTGGGCGGGCGGATCGCTCTGACGGCAAATCCGGCGCGCTGCAAAAATTCGGCGGCAGCGACAGCAGCATCGTTTGCGCCGATAATGGCGGGAACAATTTGCGTGGCGGTGCCTAGTGAGTCCCAACCGTCCCGCTGCAAGGATTTCGCGAAGTGTTGCGATCTCGAAATTAATTCCGCGCGCTCGGCGTCCATTGTTGCGGCTAGACGCAGCGCTGCGCGAATTTGTTCAGCCATGTAGGGAGGCATGGCGGTGCTAAAAATAAATGTGCGCGCATGATTGATTAAGTGTTCGCGGAGCACAGCCGGTCCACAAACGAAGGCGCCGGCACTTGCCAAGGCTTTGCCGCAGGTGTGCATCGCGGCGAGCACTCGCCCGTCGGAGAGGAACTGGGCAGCGATTCCGCGTCCACCTGGTCCGTGCACCGCAGTGGCGTGCGCTTCATCCACAATCACGCTGGCTCCATATTTTTGCGCCAGTGCGACAATCGCATCCACTGGGGCAACATCGCCGTCCATGCTGAAGACCGTTTCGGTGACGATCAGCTTGCGTCCTCGCGTCGATTGATTTTCTTTCAGCGCCGATTCCAACGCGTTCAAGTCGCGATGGGGATAAATTATTTTCCGCGCACCCGACAAGCGAATCCCATCGATGATGCTGGCGTGATTTAGCGCGTCGGAAAAAATCACATCGTTCTTATCTGCCAGCGACGTGAGCAAGCCAATGTTTGCGGCGTAACCACTTCCAAAATACAAGGCCGATTCGCTGCCGGCGAACGCCGCGAATTCTTCTTCCAGCTCATTCCACACCGCCGAGTGCCCGGAGAGCAGGCGCGAGCCGGTGCTCCCCACTCGAGTAGCGTTGGCCATGGCCTCGATTACCATTTGTTTCAGTGCCGGACTGCTCGCCAACCCAAGATAATCGTTGGAGCAAAGATTTACGCCGGTGATTTCCACGAGGGTGCGGCGCTGGCTTCGCGACTCAAGTTCGCGCAGCCCGGCTTGTAATTCGGCTAGCAGTGATTCGTTAAATTCAGATGGCATGCGATTCGAGCGATTTCAATCCTAAAGTTTGCAGTAGCTGTTCGTCCTCGTCCACGCCGGGGTTGGGAGTGGTCAGTAATTTTTCGCCCACAAAAATCGAATTTGCGCCCGCAAGAAAACATAGCGTCACCGCTTCGGGCGACAATTGCTTTCTTCCGGCCGCGAGGCGCACACGCGAAGCGGGCATCAGCACACGCGCCGTGGCTATGGCGCGCACCATTTCTAGCGGATCGAGCGCGGGTTTCTCCGCCAGCGGCGTGCCCGCCACGCGCACCAGCATATTGATGGGCACACTTTCCGGGTGCGGCTCCAGCGTAGCGAGCTGCTGCAACAAACCGATGCGGTCCCTTTCGCTTTCGCCCATGCCTAAAATTCCGCCGCAACAAACGGTGATGCCCGCTTTGCGCACTGCCGCCAGCGTTCGCAAGCGATCGTCGTACACTCGCGTCGTGATGATCGAGCCGTAAAATTCCGGCGACGTATCTAAATTGTGGTTGTACGCGGAGAGGCCCGCCTCTTTAAGTCTGGTGGCCTGGCTGTCCGTCAACATGCCCAACGTGCAGCAGACTTCCATACCCAGCGCCGAAACGCCGCGTACCATTTCAAGAACGTTGTCGAAATCCTTGCCTTCGGGAGCCTGCCGCCACGCCGCGCCCATGCAGAAACGCGTCACGCCGCGCCCGGCCGCTTCGCGAGCCACGGTAATGACATGTTGAGGATCCAGCAATCCTTGCCGATCCACGTCCGCATCGTAATGCGCGCTTTGCGGACAGTACGCGCAGTCTTCCGGGCATCCGCCGGTTTTGATGGAAATTAACTGGCAGGTCTGCACGCGGTCGGGAGCGTGAAATTGGCGATGGATGGTCTGCGCGCGAAAAATTAATTCAGGCAGCGGAGTGCGATAGATCGCGGCGACTTCTTCGCGGCTCCAGTCGCTACGAACCGGTGGTGTTGCGTGATCACTTGCGAAAGATACAGCGGCGGCAGCCGGCGAAGATACCGATGGGTTTGAGCTCATAATCCCCGAGACAAGTTTAATCGTACGACTGGCCAGCACCTGCGGGCCGAATTTAGAATGCATGTTACCATCGCTGGACGGCAACGTCTCGCCATTCCAGGTGATTCGTTATTCTTTCTTGGGTCTCTAGGGACCCGCTTTGTCGTTTTGCGAGAGGCGCGATAAACAGTGCCGGTGAAGGCAGATTTACTACGATTGCTACGCACCGGCGCAGTTTGACCGTTAACGCTGCTAAATGTTATAAATCAACGCTTTGTTGCCAGCCCGCGCAAAGCCTATTCGCTGTCCCTGGGAGGGGTTCCAGGGAAGGTCAGGCTAAGATAAACAGTACAGATTAGGCCCGTGTGGTATGTAGCGCAGGGCCCTGTTTCAAATCGGCGGAGTGCGCCGCCGGTGCGGTTGTACGCACACTGGAAAGTGTCCGCGGAATTGCTGTACAGGGCCGAGGCTCTGAAACATTTGTTTCTTACGGAGGAATTGTTGATGCGCACCTGGTTTGATAATTTGTGTTCGCTCGCTCGCGGGCCTTTAAAAATAAGCGTAGGCGCGGTGTTTCTCTCGATGCTTGCCTGCGTATCAGCGGGCGCTCAGGAAGTTCAAGAAGCTGGCGGCGAGGCTAATCTAAAGCTCCCTGATCTGTCGCAGGTCTCCTTTCTCGGCATTGACGGGCACAAAATTCTATTGTTCGGGCTGATTTTCTGCATGTTCGGGCTGATTTTTGGTTTGGCTATTTATAGCAAGCTCAAGAATCTGCCGGTTCACAAATCAATGCGGGATATCTCCGAGCTGATTTACGAGACCTGCAAAACGTATTTAATCACGCAAGGCAAATTCATTCTGCTGCTGGAAATTTTTATCGCCATCGTAATCGTTCTTTATTTCGGAGTGCTGCTGAAGTTTGAAGCCATGCGCGTGGCAATTATTTTGCTCTTCAGCCTGGTGGGCATCGCGGGCAGTTACGGCGTGGCGTGGTTTGGAATCCGCGTGAACACTTTCGCGAATTCCCGCACCGCGTTTGCCAGCCTTCGTGGCAAGCCGTATCCGATTTATCACACGCCGCTGCAGGCGGGCATGAGCATCGGCATGATGCTGATCAGCGTGGAACTGCTGATCATGCTGTTTATTTTGTTGTTCATTCCGGGCGACTACGCGGGGCCGTGCTTCATTGGTTTCGCAATTGGCGAATCGCTGGGGGCTGCCGCGCTGCGTATCGCGGGCGGAATTTTCACCAAGATTGCGGACATTGGCTCCGACTTGATGAAGATTGTGTTCAAAATTAAGGAGGATGATGCGCGCAATCCGGGCGTCATCGCGGACTGCACCGGGGATAATGCCGGCGACTCCGTAGGGCCGAGCGCGGACGGGTTTGAAACGTACGGCGTAACGGGCGTGGCGCTGATCACTTTTATTCTGCTGGGCGTGTCGAGCCCCACGGTACAGGTGCAATTGCTGGTGTGGATTTTCATCATGCGCATCGTGATGCTGATCGCCAGCGCTGCGGCGTATTTCATCAACGGAGCGATTGCCAAGGCGAGATTTGGCAATGTTGATGAGATGAACTATGAGGCTCCGCTTACTTCGCTGGTGTGGATCACTTCTGTTGTTTCGATCGGGTTTACCTACCTGGTTTCGTACCTGATTATTCCGTCGCTCGGACAGGACACCACGCAATGGTGGAAGCTGGCGACGATTATTTCGTGCGGCACTTTGGCCGGAGCGATTATTCCCGAGCTGGTTAAGGTTTTTACTTCCACGGAGTCGCGGCACGTGCGAGAAGTGGTCAGCTCCGCGCAAGAGGGCGGCGCATCGCTGGGGATTCTTTCCGGATTTGTGGCGGGAAATTTTTCGGCGTATTACATCGGGCTTGCGATGGTGGTGCTCATGTCGCTCGGCTATTTGATCAGCGAAATGGGGCTGGCGACATTTATGATCGCCGCGCCGGTGTTTGCGTTTGGATTGGTGGCGTTTGGTTTTTTGGGCATGGGGCCGGTGACCATCGCGGTGGATTCCTACGGGCCGGTGACGGACAACGCGCAATCCGTTTACGAGTTGTCACTGATCGAGCAAATTCCGGGCATTCAGCAGGAGCTCAAGCGCGACTACAATATCGACGTGAATTTCGAGCGCGCCAAGGAAATGCTGGAAGCGAATGATGGCGCGGGGAATACGTTTAAAGCTACCGCCAAGCCGGTGCTGATCGGTACGGCGGTGGTGGGCGCTACGACGATGATTTTTTCCATCATCATGGCGCTTACTCACGGCTTGACGATGAACGTCAACAAGCTGTCGCTGCTGCATGCGCCGTTTGTTCTCGGGTTGATTACCGGTGGCGCGATGATTTACTGGTTTACGGGAGCGTCCACGCAAGCGGTAACCACCGGCGCTTATCGCGCGGTTGAATTCATCAAGGCCAATATTCATTTGGAAGAAGCCAAAGCCGCCAGCATTGAAGATAGTAAAAAAGTTGTGGAGATCTGCACCAAGTACGCACAGAAAGGCATGCTGAATATTTTTATCGCGGTGTTTTTTGCGACGTTGTCGTTCGCGTTCGTGGAGCCGTTTTTCTTTATTGGTTATCTCTTTAGCATCGCGATTTTTGGCTTGTATCAAGCCATTTTCATGGCGAATGCGGGCGGAGCCTGGGATAACGCCAAGAAAATCGTGGAGGTTGAGTTGAAGCAAAAGGGCACGCCACTGCATGATGCGACGGTGGTTGGCGACACGGTTGGCGATCCATTCAAGGACACTTCTTCGGTAGCGCTAAATCCGGTTATTAAATTTACGACGCTATTTGGGTTGCTGGCGGTGGAGCTGGCCGTGCAGCTTACTGCTACGCAAGGATCTAACGTGACGCACGCGTTGGCCGCGGCGTTCTTCGCGGTTTCATTTTTCTTCGTGTACCGCTCGTTCTACGGGATGCGCATCCGGCAGGAAGCGCACTAGAGCGAGTATCGGAAGAAGTCTAACCACTAGCGAAGGGCCATTCGGAAACGGATGGCTCCTTTTTCATGTCGGGGACACCAAAAATGTCGACGCGCCGACATTTAAAGTATTACTTTAATTATCTAGTAACTATTATATTATAGTAATAGATATAGTCGTTCGAATGACGCACGGTTCGAATGACGGCGAAAATGTCGGCGCACGGTGGCTCTAGGACGTCTAGTCCTAGATGGCTGGGGCGTACAAGTTAGCGGCCGGGGCCAGCGGGGGCGCCGGTTTCTTTCCAGAGTTTTTCCCAGTTCCAGATGCCGTCGGCTATTTCGCGAGGGAGTGGGAATCCAACCTGGTGAGCGATCATGCAGACTTGGCCGCGATGATGGGCTTCGTGGGCCAGCATGTAGCTGAACATTTCCAGGCCCACCGGCCACGATGGGCAGAAGCCGTCCCTTTTGAATTTCTTGATGCGACCTTTGCTATCGCCGAGTGCTTCCGCGAGCATTTGGGTGCACCGAGCGGCGCTCTCGGCCAATGCCGCGCGGGCTTGTTGCGGAGTGCAGCGAGCGCGGTGCAGTTGTTGCGGAACTTTGAGATGCGGAGCGCTGAGCCGGACCCACTTGGCGCGAACGTTGTGCATGTGGGTGAAGATCGCGACGATGGGACGCGTCTTGCCGGGGGGCTTGGCATTCCACGCGCGCGGGTCGAGATGTTCGATGAGCATCTGGTTCATGCGCTCACTGGCGGCAAAGATCTGGACTGCGGACCGGCCGAGTTGAGTGTGAACCGTGCGGTAAAGCGACTTATCGGGAGTTATGGACATTTTACAGAGAGAATTTCTTCTTCAACGCAGCGGCATAGTCGCCGGCATTCCGGCCCCTGCCCGGCTCCTCGGCCAGAAACTCCTCTGCCGCCTCCATTATGAGGTCTGAGATTTCCGATTCTTGCAACGCAGAAATGAGCGCGGGTAGGGCACGTTGGTCCTTTCGTTTGGATAAGCCGGCCAGTGCCTCTTCCCGGACA
>Ga0185299_10008041_pt1 | contig 10581 bp, 9 predicted proteins | sample PaiPotPPA55metaG_FD_128002 | JGI IMG/M metagenome (GOLD analysis project Ga0185299, IMG submission 128002) | Iron sulfur acid spring bacterial and archeal communities from Banff, Canada, to study Microbial Dark Matter (Phase II) - Paint Pots PPA... ...
CGTTTGTCATGCGGCTGGTGCTGGCTTCGGTGAGCGGCATGGACCGCAGCATCGAGCACGCGGCGCAGTCGCTCGGCGCGGATCGATGGACATCCTTTCGCCGCATCACGCTGCCGATGATCCTGCCTGGCATCACGGGTGGCTGGCTGCTTGCGTTCATCAATAGCTTTGATGAGCTAACCATGTCGATCTTCGTCACTTCGCCGCAGACCGTCACATTGCCGGTGCGGATGTACATGTACGCGACCGAATCGATCGATCCGATGATGGCTTCGGTATCCGCGCTCGTGATCTTCATCACAGCCGGCGCGATGATTTTGCTCGACCGGGTGTATGGACTGAACCGGATCCTGATCGGTTCGCATTGACGTGCTCAGTGCTCAAGACTTCTCTCTACTCGATGACAATTAACCCCAGCGCAGCATCCGCCGGCAAGCCGCAATCTGCAGCCGATGCTGCGCCGCAATTCGTGCGTCTTACGGAAGCGCATCGCAAGCAGGTGGGTCTCACGGTCGACGGCGTAGCGATCACGGCACTGACCGGCGATACGGTGCTGAGCGCCATTCTGCTGCACACGCGGCGGGTACGCGACACCGAGTTCAGCGGGGAACCGCGTGCTGGATTTTGTCTGATGGGCGCATGTCAGGATTGCTGGGTGCAACTGGAAGAGGGCACGCGGATTCGGGCGTGCTCGACGTTCGTCAAGGAAGGCATGCATGTGCTGACCCAGCCTGCAGGAGCCGTTGAAGCATGACGTCCATCGATAAAACCAGTATGCAGCGGGTTGTCATCGTCGGCGCGGGGCCGGCGGGCGTGCGCGCGGCTGAGACGTTGGCAGCGGCGGGTGTTGTGCCAGTCGTCATCGATGAAGCGCCGCGTGCCGGTGGCCAGATTTATCGCCAGCCGCCAGCCGATGCCGGTTTTGCCCGCAGCAAACGCACGTTGTATGGCATGGAAGCGGGCAAGGCCGATGCCGTCCATTCGACAATGGCGAGGATGCTGCCGAAGCTCGACTATCGGCCGGACACGCTTGTATGGGGATGCGGTGCGGGGCAACTCGACACCTTCCACGCGGGACGCCAGCGCACCGTGCCGTATTCGCATTTGCTGATCGCGACCGGCGCGACGGACCGCGTCCTGCCGTTTCCCGGCTGGACGCTGCCGGGCGTCTACACGCTCGGCGCGGCGCAGATCGCGCTGAAAGCCCAGGGCTGCTCGATCGGCCGTCGTGTGGTGTTCGCCGGAACGGGGCCGCTGCTTTACCTCGTGGCTTATCAGTACGCGAAGGCGGGCGCGCAGGTCGAAGCGATACTCGATACCAATCCGTTTTCACGCCAGTTCGCCGCGACGCCGCGCTTGCTTCGGCAGCCGTCCACCTTTGCGAAGGGGCTCTACTACGTCGGCTGGCTGGCGGCGCGTGGGGTTCGTATCGAACGTGGCGTGAGGCTCGCGCGTGCGACGGGCGATAAAGCTGTGCAGGCAATGACCTATCGCGATGGCGATCGCGAGCTGACCATTCCCTGCGATGCCATCGGCTTCGGCTACGGTCTGCGTTCCGAAACGCAGCTCGCGGATCTCGCAGGTTGCCGTTTCCGCTTCGATCCGCTCAATCGCGCGTGGTTGCCGGAGCGCGATACAGCCGGCCGTACTTCGGTGCCGGGCGTGTATCTCGCCGGCGATGGCGCGGGTATCGCGGGTGCGGATGCGGCAGAGTTGGCTGGCCGCCGCGCCGCACTTGCGATGTTGGAAGACCTCGGACATCGAGCCGCCAACGCTCAGGCTCATGCGATGAAACTGGATCGGCAACTGACCAACATTGCCAAGTTCCGAATTGGCTTGGAACAAGCATTTGCGCCGCCTCTCGATTGCGCGTCGCACTGGCCTGACGACATGACTGTGTGCCGCTGCGAGGAGATCGATGCCGGTACGTTACGCCGCTGCATTCGAGATGGCGAAGCAAGCGAGATCAATCGGCTCAAGGCGCTTACGCGCGTCGGCATGGGGCGTTGCCAGGGGCGTATGTGCGGCGCGGCCGCGGCTGAACTGCTGAGTGCGGAGATGGGCAAACCTATTGCGGAAGTCGGACGCTTGCGCGGACAGGCGCCGATCAAACCGGTGCCTCTATCGATAGCGCTGATGGCTGAAATAGATGAAGCACCGGACCATCTGGCCGCTATCCCGGAGCACGCACGCGATGAATGAAACATTGCGGTTCGACGTGCTGGTGGTGGGCGGCGGTCTGGTGGGGTCATCGACAGCGCTGATGCTTGCCAGGCGCGGCCTCAAGGTCGGGCTCTTTGAGCGCCGTTATTGCGGCGCGCAGGCGAGTGGCGTGAACTATGGTGGGGTGCGTCGTCAGGGCCGGCCGGCTGAACAATTGCCGCTTGCCGTGCGCGCCCGGCGCATCTGGGATCGCTTGCCGGAACTCGTGGGCACGGATGGAGAATTCGTCGTGTCAGGGCACTTGCGGCTGGCTCGCAGCGTTGCCGATCTTGCGGCGCTTGAAGCGTATGCGCAGATGGCCAATCCGTTCGGCCTCGACTTGCAATTGCTCAGTGGACCCACATTCCGGCGACGTTATCCGTGGCTGGGTGCGGCTGCATTGGGCGGCTCGTTGTGTCCTGGCGATGGTCACGCGAATCCGCGCGTCGTCTCGCCTGCGTTTGCGCGTACGGCGCGTGCAGCCGGTGCCGATGTCCGCGAGCAGACCGCTGTTACGAACATCGTCTATGCGGGGGAACGGTTTGTGGTCGAGGCGCGGCATGACTCGGGCGCGATGATCGAGGCGCAGGCCGACTGGCTGGTGAATGCTGCAGGCGCGTGGGGTAATACGGTGGCCGGATACTTTGGCGAGTCCATTCCGATGGAGCCGATCTATCCGAACATGTGGGTAACCGAGCCGCTGCCCTATTTCATCGATCACAACCTTGGCGTTTATGGCGGCGGTATCTATGCGCGTCAGGTAGCGCGTGGCAATGTCGTGATTGGCGGTGGTCGTGGATCGGGCGACGGCGAATACGCCCAGCCGCTCACCGAGACGACGTGCACGGCCATGCGTGCTGCTTGTGCGCTGCTGCCGAGGCTCAAGGATGCGTTGCTATTGCGCAGCTGGACGGGCGTGGAAGGCAGTACGCCTGACGATAATCCGGTGATCGGTTTTAGCCGCACGACGCCGCGGCTGTTACATGCGTTTGGATTTTCAGGTGGCGGCTTCTTGCTTGCCCCGGGGGTAGGGCAGGTGCTTTCCGACCTCGTCGTTGACGGTGCGACGAGTACACCGATTGATGCTTTTTCGATTGAAAGATTTGGCTTAGCTCGCGGCGGGTGACTGTACCCACAACCACTAGCGGTCCAAAAAAAGTGCGGCGAACGAAACCAACCAAGACCACCTTCTAACGGAGATCAGTAAATGAAAGCGTTTCATACAATCGCAAGCGCGGGCATCGCCGCGCTGTGCGCGGCAGCACTGTCCACTCCCGCGCAAGCGCAAAGTAAAACCATCTACATCGGCATGAATGGCGGCGCGATGGAAAAGGCCTACACGAGCGAAGTCCTGCCCGAATTCGAAAAGGCCAACGACGTCAAAGTGGTCGTCGTGCCTGGCACGTCCTCTGACATTCTGGCGAAGCTGCTGGCGAACAAAGCCAAACCGCAAATCCACGTAGTGTTCCTCGACGACGGCGTCATGGCACGCGCGGTCAGCATGGGCGTCTGCCAAAAACTCGACGACAGCCCCGAACTCAAGCAACTCTATCCCTTCGCGCGCATGAAGGACGACATGGGCGCGGGCGTGCAGCTCGGCATGACGGGCATCGCGTACAACACGAAACTGTTCACGGCGAACCACTGGGCGCCGCCGACGTCCTGGCTCGACTTTGCCGATCCGAAATACAAGGACAAAGTGGTGTTCCAGTCGGCATCGAGCAGCACGTTCGGCCTGCACGGTTTCCTGATGATCAACCGGCTTGAGGGCGGGTCGGAGAAGAACGTCGAACCGGGCTTCACGAAATGGCAAAGCACGGTTGGCAAGAACGTGATCGAGTACATCCCGAACTCGGCGAAGATCTCGGAGATGGTGCAAACCGGACAAGCTGGCCTGTTCCCGCTCACGCCCACCGCTGTGGGTGACCTGCAAGCGAAGGGCATTCCTGTCGCTTATGTGAACCCGAAGGAAGGCCCGGTGCTGTTGCTCGTTGATGAATGCGTCGTCGCGAACAATCCCGATCCGGTACTCGCGCAGAAGCTTGCAGCCTTCATGATCTCGGCGTCGGCACAAAGCAAGGCTGCGGTCGCCGGTCGTCAGATTCCTACGAATCGCCAGGCGAAAATGCCTGACTCGATGCAGCAGCAACTCGGCAATCTCGACGAGCTGGTGAAGAAGGTGAACGTGGTGGACTGGGATGTGATCAACGCCAATCGCCCGCAATGGGACGCGCGCTGGAATCGTCAGGTCGAACGGTAATCTCTAAAGCTTGATAGATGCGGCCGTTGTCGGGAGATGTCCTGACAACGGCCGCATCCGTATACGGCAGCCGTGCGTGGAAGTCGAAAGGCTCTAAAGGGCGACGCCCGGCTACCCCGGCCGAACACCTTCGCTCACTCCTGCGAATTGATGATGACCTTCGATACGGCATGCTCCTGCAAGCCCCATTTCGCCAGGATCTTCGTATAGGTCCCGTCCGCAATCAACTTGCCGAGTGCCTGGGTCAGCGCATCGTTTAAAGCCGGGCTGCTCTTTGCCATGCCGATGGCCGTGTATTGCGACAGGAATGGCTGACCGATCGGCGCGTACGCGTCCTTTTCGAGCGTGTTCTGATACGGCAGGGTCTCGCCCCCTTGCACGGCCGCATCGAGCCGACCTTGACGCAACTGCAGGCGGGCATCGGCGGAACCGTCCGTGCCTACCACAACGACTGCCGGTTTCCCCGCCTTGACGCAATGCTCGTCGCTCCAGTTCTTGGTGTCATCGGGAAAGGACGTGCGCCGGCTCGATCCCACGCGCTTGCCGCATACCGCATCCATTGAGGCAAACTCGCCGCCGCGCGCCTTCAACGTATAAAATTGCGGTCCTGTCTTGATGTAATCAAGAAAGTTGACTGCCTCGCGACGCGTCGGCAAGTCCGTCATGCCCGACAGGATCACATCTACGCGATGCGTGGTCAGGGCATTCATCATCTGGTCGAAGCTGGTCTCTTCCCACTTCAGTTTCACACCCATCTTCGCGGCCAGCGCGACGCCGAGATCGACGTCGAAGCCGGTCAGTTCATCGGTTGCCGGGTCCTTGTATTCGAACGGCGGATAGTTCGGCACGATGGCGGCCGTGAGCGTGCCCTTGCCCGCGACAGGCGTTTGGGCATGAGCCACCGATGCGGCAAGCGTAACTGCGCCGAACATGAAAGTAACAAGGGTTCGCCGGAACAAGGAATCGATCATGGAAAGTCGCCTGAACATGAGGTTGACGGGAGGTTGAATTGCGGTGCCATGCGTTTCCTTCATGTCAGGAAAGCACAGCCGAGATGAAATCTTGCGTGCGCTGTTGCTGCGGGCGTGAGAGCACTTGTTCGGGCGTGCCGGTCTCGACAATCTTGCCCTGGTCCATGAAGACCACGCGGTTCGCCACTTCGCGTGCGAAACCGAGTTCGTGTGTGACAACGATCATTGTCATGCCGCTCTTGGCAAGATCGCGCATCACGCTCAGCACTTCGCCCACCAGTTCGGGATCGAGGGCGGAGGTGGGCTCGTCGAAGAGCATGAGTTGGGGGTGCATCGCCAGTGCTCGTGCGATGGCTACGCGTTGTTGCTGGCCGCCGGACAACTCGACCGGAAACGCGTCGCACTTGTGACCCAGGCCGACGCGCGTAAGGAGTGCCCGTGCTTCTTCAGCGGCCTCGGCCTTTTTCTTCTTCAACACCTGGACCGGCCCTTCGATCACGTTTTCCAGCGCCGTCATGTGCGGAAAGAGATTAAAGCGCTGGAACACCATGCCGGTCGCAAGACGTTGCCGCGCCATCTGTTTTTCCGACAGCGGATAAAGTTTGTTCTCGACGCGCCGGTATCCCACCAGTTCGTCATTGACCCACAGGGCGCCGCCGGTGATGGTTTCGAGTTGGTTGATACAGCGCAGGAACGTGCTCTTGCCTGAGCCGGAAGGTCCGATGATGCACAGCACTTCGCCTTTTTCGACCTCGAGATGAATGCCGTGCAGCGCCTGGAATTCGCCATAGGACTTGCGCAGGTCGACCGCTTTGACTAGTGGGTTCATGGTTCGCGTAGGGGTAGGGCTACTGTTTCGCGGAAGCGCGGCCCGCGCCTCGCGCAAAGCGCAATTCGACGCGCGACTGCAGCAAGGAAAGAACCGTCACGATGACCAGATACCAGACGCCCGCGACCATCAGCAGCTCGATCACGCGAGCGTTCGCGTAGTAGATGTTCTCGGCGTTGTGCAGCATCTCGGCGTACTGGATCACGCTCGCGAGCGAGGTCAGCTTCGCCATGCCGATCAGTTCGTTGCCGATCGGCGGAATGATCACGCGCATGGCCTGCGGCAGGATCACGCGGCGCAGCGCCTGGAGTTTCGGCATGCCGATCGACTTCGCGGCTTCGTACTGGCCCGTATCGACGGAGAGCAGACCCGCGCGTACCACTTCCGATGTGTAGGCACCCTGATTGATTCCGAGCCCGAGCAGGGCGGCGAGGAAGGGCGTCATGATGTCGACGGTGCGGAATTCGAACAGGCCGGGAATACCCATGACCGGAAACACCAGCGCGAGGTTGAACCACAGCAGCAGTTGCAGGATCACTGGCGTGCCGCGAAACAGCCATACGTAGCCATGTGCGACGCCGCGCAGAACCGGATTGGTCGAGAGCCGCATGATTGCCACGATCACGCCGAGCACAATGCCCAGCGCCATCGCCAGAATGGTCATGACGATGGTATTGACGAGGCCGGTGAGGATCGACTTGGCTGTCAGGAAGCGCGCGACGACCGCCCATTCGATCTGCCCGCGCGCGAACGCCACGACTATATAAACCACGATCGCGAGGATCACGGCCGAGGCGAGATAACGCCCGTAATAGCGCCGCGGTACGTGCTCGAAGTGCGAGATATCGGTGAAGGTGTCGGCGTTGCCGGACGCCGGTGCACGGTCGTTCGATGCGCTCAGCATGAAGGTCCCTTGTAATTAGCCGCCCAAGCGACTTGTTCTTCTATAGCGCTGCGCAGGCGCGTGATTTGTTCGGCCACGCGTGCAGGCGCCGTGCCGCCATAACCGCTGCGCGCCGCGACGGCGGCGTCCAGCGTGATGTGATCGAGGACGCCGGGTTCGAGACGGGCATCGACTTGTGCGAGCGTCGCCACCGACACCTCGCCCAGTTCAATGCCTTTCTGCTCGCAGGCCCGCACCAGCGCCCCGGTGATCTCGTGCGCTTCGCTGAACGGCACGCCGCGCAGCGCGAGCCAGTCGGCGACTTCGGTGGCCAGCGTAAACCCGAGCGGCGCCTGACGCCGCATTTCGTCCACGTTCACACGCATGGTGCGGATCATACCGGCCATAGCGGGCAACACAAGATCGAGTGTATCGATGCTATCGAACGCGGCGATCTTGTCTTCCGCGAGATCACGGTTATAAGCGAGCGGCAGCGACTTGAGCGTGGCGAGCAAACCGCTCAGGTTGCCGATCAACCGACCCGCTTTACCACGCGTCAACTCTGCTATATCCGAGTTTTTCTTCTGCGGCATGATCGAACTGCCGGTCGCGTAAGCATCGTCGAGTTCGACCCAGCGAAACTGTCGCGAGGTCCACAAGATCACTTCTTCCGAGAGCCGCGACAGGTTGACCGCCAGCATGCTCGTGATGAACGTGAACTCGGCAACATGATCGCGCGAGGCGACGGCGTCGATGGAGTTCTCGCACGGACCGTCGTAGCTGAGTTCCACTGCGGACAAATCGGCCCGCAAGCAGATCGCCGATCCCGCGAGTGCCGCAGCACCCAGCGGCGAACGCGCGCTGCGGCGATCCCAGTCCACCAAACGATCGATGTCGCGATAGATCGACTGCGCATGCGCGAGCAACTGATGCGCGAACACGATCGGCTGCGCCGGCTGCAAATGCGTGAAGCCTGCGGTGACGGTTTCCACGTGCGCCGCGGCTTGCTCGACCAGCGCATGCTGTAGATCGATCACGGCTAGCGCCAGCTTGCGGGCCTTGTCGCGCAGATACAAACGCAGGTCGTTAGCGGCCTGATCGTTGCGCGAACGGCCCGCACGCAACTTCCCGCCGATAGCTTTCAACCGTTGCGTGAGTTCGCGTTCGAGGAAAGTATGGACGTCTTCATCGGCGAGGATAGGTGCGAGCTCGCCCGCGACGAACTCTTTCTCGATTTGCTGCATGGCGTCGAGCAGTTGCTGAAGCTCGGCAGCCGTCAGGATGCCCGCGCGCTGCAGTTCGTTGGCGTGGGCACGCGAACCGGCGAGATCGTAGGGGGCGAGACGGAAGAAGCTTGGGTCCGAGCGCGACAGGTTTTCCAGCGCCAGCGAGGGGCCGGATTTAAAGCGGCCGCCCCAGAGTCGTTCGGTTGCGTCGGTGGTGTTCATGCGTTCGCCTAAGAGCGTTTCGGAATGGTGCGTAGCTTACGTAACCAAATTTTTTCCTTGTAGAGAGAATTTAATTCGCCTTAAATCAAATTTTTCTCAGCATCTCGCGTTTTCTACGTTCTCCACATTCGCTTAACTTGGCCTATGCGTCACCGACTGCCTCCGCTCAATCCGCTGCGTGCGTTCGAAGCGACCGCTCGCCACGGCACGGTTGCGAGCGCGGCCGAGGAACTCAACGTCACGGCAAGCGCCGTCAGTTATCAGGTGCGCGTGCTGGAGAGCACGCTGGGCGTGGCTTTGTTCATCCGCTCGAGAGCGCGGGTGAAGCTGACGCCCGCTGGCGAGGCGTTGCTGCAGCCGGTCAAGAACGCGTTCGATATGATCGCGTCGGCAGTCGTCAGGCTGGATTCGCCGGCCATTGCGGGCGATCTGGTGGTGTCGGCGCCGCTGCTGTTTACTTCGCGGTGGCTGGCGCGGCATATCGGTGACTTCCTGGAGCAATTTCCCGCGGTCAATCTGAAGCTGATTCCGTCTAACGACGACAAGGAAATCTATTCATCCGATGTTGATCTTTGCGTCCGGTACGGCGAGGGCCGTTGGCGGGATCGTGATGTAAAGCTGATTTCGCATCCGGTGCTGTTTCCAGTGGTGAGCCCGGCGCTGATGAACGGGCCACGCGCGCTTCGCACGGTGCAGGATCTGGCTAACCGTACGTTGTTTTGCGAGCACGCAGGGTCGTGGATGCGATGGCTGGCCGAGGCGTCAGCTGACAAGCTGGAGGGTTTGCGGATTCTTGAGATCGGGATTGCGCATGTGGGTATTGAGGCGGCCGTCCGGGGGCAGGGAGTAGCCCTGGGCGATAGCTTTTCAGCGCGCGACGATCTCGCCGATGGCACGCTCGTCCGGCCATTTCGTATCACCGTACCGGCGAAACACGCGTATTACTGGGTGCGCCGGCACGAACTGAAGGAGGCGCCGCTGGTTGCGGCGTTTGTATCGTGGGTGGATTCGAAACTGGCGTGATTTTTTACTTGTGTAAGGTTTGGGGGCGCTATAACTATAAGAAAACGTTTGCGTCCGGAATGCCGGTTGCGAACGGCCATTTCCTGACATTTCTGCCATTTTGGCGCCATCTGGGCGTTGGCACTTGCCCGTTAAGATCGGGGCGTGAGTTGCCTGAAGGGCGGCGCGAGTTCGGCCGCAATCGACCCGGTGCGCCCCGTGCCTGGCACTCACCTCACTGTCGTCGTTGCGTCCCAGCGGTTCATTCTTCTTTCCTGCTTTTTTCGAGCGCGCCTCAATGTGGATCGTCAACGTTGCGCTGAAGCGGCCCTACACGTTTATCGTGATGGCCATCCTGATCCTGTTGGCGACGCCGTTCGCGCTCCTGACAACGCCGGTCGACGTCCTGCCGGATATCAACATCCCGGTCGTCAGCATCATCTGGAATTACACGGGCCTGTCAGCCGAAGACATGGCCAACCGCATCACGCAGGTCAACGAGCGCAGCCTGACGACGACCGTCAACGACATCGAACACATCGAGTCGCAGTCGCTGCCCGGCATCGCGATCCTGAAGATTTTCCTGCAACCCACCGCGAACATCCAGACAGCCATCGCGCAAACGGTGGCAGTCGAGCAGGCGCAGTTGAAGCAGATGCCGCCCGGCGCCACGCCACCGCTCGTGATCAGTTATTCGGCGTCGAGTATCCCGGTGGTCCAGTTGGGATTGTCGAGCACCACGCTCTCCGAACAGGACCTGAACGACACCGCCCTGAACTTCCTGCGCCCGCAACTGGTGACCATTCCCGGCGCGGCCGTGCCCTATCCCTACGGCGGTAAAAGCCGCCTGATCTCAGTCGATCTCGACACACGGGCGCTGCTGGCGAAAGGCCTGACGCCGTCGGACGTGGTGAGCGCCTTCAACGCGCAGAACCTGATCCTGCCCACGGGTACGGCCAAGATCGGGGCGAAGGAATACACGATCA
>Ga0185299_10008042_pt1 | contig 10580 bp, 10 predicted proteins | sample PaiPotPPA55metaG_FD_128002 | JGI IMG/M metagenome (GOLD analysis project Ga0185299, IMG submission 128002) | Iron sulfur acid spring bacterial and archeal communities from Banff, Canada, to study Microbial Dark Matter (Phase II) - Paint Pots PPA... ...
CGTTTAATCGGCCAGATCAGAAGCAACAGGCTGAGAAAGGGGAGCCAGGGGACGTCATATCTATCCGCCAAATATCTGTAATGCAGAAACACGGCCGCCGCAATCACAAGCAGCGTGACCGCGTAGCCGGCCTTGATGAATTTCATACTGGGACGGATAACGATGTCTGGCATAGCCGTGCGTAAATTGTACCGCGCCTGTATCAGGCACAATCGGAAGAGACATGCGAACGCTCCCGGCTCGAAAACGCCGCAAAGCCGTCACCCGAACCGCGCGATACTTGATCTCATTGCCGGAACGGCTGTTCCGCTCAGGCGCCGCTCTGGCCGGCGGATTGATCCGGCAGCTGGGTGACGTTACGCTCCCCGCCGCGGTACGCCGCACCAAGACTTATCAGACCATGGTGGACATCGCGCTGCGGTTCATGATTGAACAAGTAGGACAGGTGCAAGGCGTGTATCCTTCCGAAGGGGAGCTGGCGAACAACTTCCTGATGCGCCGGACGGCGGGGCACGGTATCGAGCTGGTCGGCATTTTGGCCTTTCGCGCATCGCCGGTTTGGATCATGGCCGCGCTCGCCGATATATCCGGAGCCGGCCGCCAGATTGTGCAGGAGGTAGCGGACGCGTTGAAGCAGGAAGGCTTGCTCGCGGGTGAAGTCGTAGGCGAGCTTGGTCTCGCCGGACAGGGGCAGGCTGAAGAGCGTGAGTCCGCGTTCCTGATGGGTCAGCGAGGTCGACATGCTAAGGCGTGTGGAGTCGATCTCATCGGTCGGGATAGCCGGGTTGTTCGCATAGAGGAACTGGCGATCCGTGGCGTAGCCGACCGACTGGTCAAACTGCGTAAAGGGCGTGATATCCAGGTGGAACGCAAGGCCGGTTGTCAGTTGATGATCGAGTTGACGGTCGTCGCCGCCGGCATTGTCGTAGGACAGGTCGGACCGGTGATAGAGCGCGAATGTGGAGATCGACCAGTTGTCATGCGCGTAGCCAAGGCGTGCATCCACGTCCTGAGCATGGTACGGGTTACGGCCATCCTCATGCCCGTAGGCCCACGGCTGGGTCGCATCGATTCCCGCGGTGTTGTAGTCGTGCAGGCCCAGCGAGTAGGTCAGTCCGGCCAGCGCCGCGAGCGGGCCCGTGGACGGAATGCTGCCTGACGTGCGGAATTGAGTATCGAACGTTTTGTTGGAGCCGCCGCCCATGGAAATCGTGGTCTGGTTGGGCTGATTCGACGCGCGGTTTGTAAAGAGCTGGATAACGCCGCCCACTGCATCCGCGCCAAATGAAGCGGCGGCCGGCCCTGAGATCACTTCGACGCGATCGAAGGCGGAGGTCGGCAGGTCCGCCCACGCAGCCTGGCCCGTGGTCGCAGAACCCACGCGGATACCGTCTATGAACACGGCGACCTGGTTTCCCGATGAACCGCGGATGCTGACGGAGGCCAGCGAGCCCGGTCCGCCGTTTTGTGAAACGGTGACGCCGGGCAGTGTCGCGAGGGCCTGCGTGATGCTGGGGTCACTGGGCGACAGATGATCCAGATCCGCGCGTGTCAAGACTTGTGTCGACGCGTATCGCCCGTCGAACGATTGCGGCAGGTGCTGCGTGTCGCCGGTGACAAGAATATTCGGCAGCGTGGCCGAGTCAGGAAGCTGCTCCCGCTGCGGCAACGACGAGTCGTCGGCAGCCTGTGCAACCTGCCATGCCGAAACAGTCAGCGCGGAGGTGAAGATGAAACGACGGAACTTCATGCGGAAGACGCCTTGTTATTCGAAGATTGGATGACAGCCCTGCCCGGCTGCGGGATCCACAACACAACACAATGCAATGGCCTGCTTCGACGAGACCAACCGGCGGACATGCGCGGCGGCAGGGATATCGTCGCGTTGCCATGAGCAATCTCGCGAAGCGGATGCCAGCTCATGCCTGAGCTGTTGGCCGTGCAAAAGCGACCAGGCGGACAAGCGGGCACCGGGTTCAGTGATGCGGGGGCTTGTCCACCGCGGTACACCAAGCTGGACAATCGAGTGGATGCCGGCCTGGCTGCAAGCCAGGATCGCGGGCAGTATCGGTCATATGAATGTCTCCCGGGGAGTGCGCGCCCCAATGTCAGAAAGAGGTATACGACGCCGAGGTCTGACTTCCGGTTTGCGCTGCAACCGGTCACAGTGGCGCGACCGTGCTGGATTTGCACCAGCTTCCACGGGTCGTAAGCGCGCATTTTACTTCTGATTTTCCGCTTGACCCCACATTAAGCCTGCGCTCCCGACCATGTGTCGGCATGCATGCTCCGGCAGCGTGAGATGCCTATACCTTGCTTATCGCGCCTCTTCACTTCGCTTACCGCTCCCGAAAATAGAGAAGGCAGCTCAGCTTCCCGCTATTAGCCGGTAGCCGCCCGACACAATCTGGACGATGCCGATCGTGGAGATGGCCAGGCTCGACACCTTGGCGATCCCTCTTGTCATCGACACTGAAACCCGTGTCCGCAGCGCGGATGTAAAGCCGCTTAAACACAGCCACCACAGAAGCGATCCGAGGAAGACCCCGGTGACCATGACCATCGGGATGAAATAGCCGAATCTCACTGTCTTTACCGGCGCTGCCCCAACGGCCGCAAAAATGGCGACAAAGGACAAGATCGTTAGCGGGTTGGAAAGCGTCAGCAGGAATGTAGAAAGAAAGTAGTGCCTGGTTGGTGATGCATCGGCTTGAGATGTTTGGGACGCACTTTGTCCACGCACAATAGTCAATGCGAGGTAGACGAGAAAACATCCGCCTGCGATCTGGAGGGTCAATGCACCCTTCGGAAACGCGGTAACGAGTCCCGCACAACCCAGCGCTCCGAGTAGTCCATAGAACGCGTCCGCGCTCGCGGCGCCTAGACCGGTGGCTATTCCCGAACGAAACCCCAGACTGAGACTGCGCTGGATGCACAACATGCCGATAGGACCGACCGGTGCAGCTATGCACAGGCCAATCAACATTGCCTTCAGAAAGAGCATGATGGTCTCCCGTGAAAGCATTCATGATAAGTAGGCCGACGGTCCAGGAACATGCAATCTTTAAGGTATACTCGTCCAATCACCTGAAAATATAAGGTCAAGGAAAAAATGGATGATCTGGACTGGAAACTCCTTGAAGCGCTTCAAACGGATGGCCGAACCACGTTCACAGCGTTAGCAAAGACTGTTGGCTTATCCGTTCCGGCCGTGACCGAGCGGGTCAAGCGCCTGGAAGAGAATGGGGTGATTGAAGGTGTCGCCGCGCGCGTGAATTCGTATAAGGTCGGCTATCAGGTCACGGCGCTCATCGGCATCACAGTCGCGCAACCCGCCAAGGCCAAATTTACGAAAGTGCTTGAGGGCATTCCTGAAGTGCTCGAGTGTTATCACGTAACCGGTGCGGACTCTTACGTGATGAAGCTGGCCGCCAAGGATGTGGCGCACCTTGAGCAACTTATCGGGCGGATTAATTTGTATGGCGAGACGCGAACATCCATTGTGATGTCGACAACGATTGCACCGCGGCCGCTGTTAAAACCCGCAGCGACGCAGGCAAACCGGTCGCGCCGATCGTCCGGTTTGCCCTGAGCCCACGAGTTGCCTGCGGCCGTTTGACGCCGCTGGCGCTCGACGAATCCGCGTCTCGACAACGGCCTAATGAACCAGGATCGTACTGTCGGGCGACCAGCTCAACGTCACTTGCGAGCCGACTGGAATTAGGTCGTCGCCGGAGTTTTGCACGTGGACCTTGAGCCGCTTCCCGCACCAGTCGAGCATATAGGTCGTGTTGACACCGGCAAAGACGTGATGCGCAACCTGCGCCGTGAGCCGGTTATGCGCACTCGGAACGGCTTCGCCGGTTGCACGCTGAAGCGCGATTTTCTCCGGACGAACCGCGCACTTCGTCTGGTTCGATACCGTTGAGCGCACCCCGAAACGAATCAGGCTGCCATCGTCAACGCGCATGCCGCCTGTCTCCAGGCGTCCGCTGAGAATGTTTGCATCGCCGAGAAAAGTGGCGGCGAACTCACTGGCCGGCTGATCGTAGAGTTCGCGTGCGGTCCCTTCCTGGATCAACCGGCCATCGCGCAGGATACCTACACGATCACTCAACGTAAGCGCTTCTTCCTGGTCGTGCGTGACGAATACCGTTGTGATCGCGACATCGCGCTGGATGCGGCGCAATTCGACCTGCATGTCCACCCGCAACGACTTGTCCAGCGCGCTCAGCGGCTCGTCGAGCAGTAACACGCGAGGACGCGTCACAATAGCGCGGGCCAACGCGACCCGCTGGCGCTGCCCACCCGATAATTGATTGATCCGGCGCCCGTGCAGACTACCGAGTTGCACGAGGTCCAGCACCTCGCCCACGCGCCGCTTGATCTCGCTCTTGTCGACATGCCGTACAGAGAGCCCGAATGCGACGTTGTCGGCAACATTCATGTTCGGGAACAACGCGTAGTTCTGGAACACCATGCCAATCTCTCGCCGCTCCACAGGCAAGCGCTCGACCGGCTGATCGTCGATGCGAATCTGCCCGCTATCCGGAAACACAAAGCCGGCAATCATGCGCAGGAGCGTCGTCTTGCCGCTGCCGGACGGGCCGAGCAACCCATAGAGCCCACCCTCCGCGAAACGGATGGACACGTCGTCCAGTGCGCGTGACTCGCCGTACTGCTTGGATACCTTGATTACGTTGACTTCGGCCATTATTGCTCTCCACCAAATCGGTACAGCCGTGACACGATCAACATCGTGCCCATCGACACGACAATGATGATGGTTGAAATTGCGTTGATCTCGGGCGTAAAGCCCTTGCGAATAGCGCTATAGATTTCGACCGGCAGCGTGGTCTCGCCCGGGTCGGACAGGAAGTACGACACCACGAACTGATCGAACGACACGGCGAATGCAAACAAGGCCCCTGCCACCACGCCGGGCGCAATGGCGGGCAAGGTCACGCGCCACGTGATCTGCCAGCCGCTCGCGCCAAGCGAACGGGCAGCGAGCTCCAGCTCAGGTGAGAACGTACGCAAGCGCGCGCCGACCACGATGATCACGTAGGGCAACGCGAGCGCCACGTGCCCCAGCAGGATGGCGTGCAAGCCGCGCCCAATACCAATCGCAAAGAAGAAGATCAGCATGGCCGTGCCTGTGATCAGCCACGGGATCGCCATTGGCGGAAACAGCATGGCCTGCAGGAAACGCTTGCCAGCGAAGTCGTATCGAAAGAACGCCAGCGACGCCATCACGCCAAGAATAGTGGACAACAGCGTGGTCCACAGCGCGATCTCGATGCTCCTGAAGGCAGCGGCCTTCAGCACGCCGTCCTCGGCTAGCGCCTGATACCAGTGCGTGGTGAAATGAAACGGCAGTTCGTAGAGCGGCGACGCGTTAGCCGACATCAGCGCCATGACCAGGATCGGCAAATACAGAAAGCCGATCATGACGACCACGTATCCGTAACCGATCGCGGCAAGTACCGCGCCTACGCTCCACATTCTGCGGCGCGGCGTATGCGGCGCGTTGGAGAGGACCGGCGAGTCAAGCTCGAGTGACCCTATGGTGTTGTCCTGCTTCATTTATCCTTCCTCCGCGAGAGCCGCATGCCGGCGAACAGGATGGCCAGCACGAGGGCCAGCAGCGTGAACGACAGTGCGGCGCCAAGCGGCCAGTTGAATACCGCGACGAACTGGTCCTCGATGACCGTGCCAATGAACGTGCCCTTGCGCCCGCCAAGCAACCTGGGCTCCATGAACGCCCCCACTACCGGCACGAAGGTCAGCACGGCGCCCGCCAGCATGCCGGGCATGGCAAGCGGCAGGATCAGCCGGCGCAGGATGGTCAGGCGCCCTGCACCCATTGAACGGGCCGCTTCAATCAGCGAGTCGTCAATAGCCTGCAAGCTCAGATAAGCGGTCAGCACCGAATAAGGCAGGTAGGAATGCACCAGCCCGATCACGATTGCCGGATAGGAGAACATCAGGTCGGTGTTGACTGTCCACGGCCACAGATGATTAAGCACCCAGTCCACTACCCCGCCACTGCGCAGCACCATGTTCCAGGAAAATATCCGCACCAGCCCGTTGCTCCAGAACGGCAGGATGATCAGCAGGAACAGCGCTTCACGCGTGCGTCCGCGTATTACCTTCGCAAGCATGTAGGCGCACGGAAAACCCAGCACCGTGCAGATCAGCGTGACCTGGGCGCTGAGTCCCAGTGAACGCACCATCAGCTTGCGATACAGGGGTTCATCGAAGAACGTCAGGTAGTTCTGGAACGTCAGCGACCAGTTGCCGCCGCTCGTCGGCACGTCGGACATGAAGCTGTAGAACAGCATGACCGACAAAGGCAGGAACACCGCAAGCAGGAGCCACACGTAGGCGGGCCCGGCCAGCGTCATGGCGCGAACCAGCGGTCGGCCTTGCGGCGAACTGAGGGCAAATTTCATGGCACTTCCTTGAACGTCGTCAGTCGGCCTGGGCCTTGATTTCCTGCCATAACTGCAGGTAGGCCTTGCGCTTGTCGTCGGTGATCGGCTCCTGGAACTGGATCCGCGATTGGACCGACGGGTTCGCCAGCACCGCGCGGTTGAACGCATTCGCCGGCAACGCTGCAACCGCCTTGACGTTTGCCGAGACCGGCGCGCCAACGCGAGAATCCCACTGCGTGTAGAACCCCGGATCGATCATGTAGTTGATGAAGGCCTTCGCCCCCGCGACGTTATGCGCGCCCTTCGGAATCGACAGCGAATCCAGCCAGCCGATTGCGCCCTCCTTCGGGATCACGAAGGTGACCGGGAGGTTGAACTTGTTGCGTGCGCGTGCGGCCGATCCGCTCCAATACGTGGAGATATAAAACACCCCCGACGCCACATACTGGTTCCAGTCGTTCTCTGAACTCCAGAACGTTTTCAGCTGGCCGGTCAGCGCCTTGAGCTTGTCCTTGACGGCATCGAGATTCTTGATGTCGTTGATGTTCTGGCCCGTTGCCAGCGCCGCGAACTGGACCGCTTCGATAGCGTCGTCGCGGATGCCGACATGGCCTTTGTACGCCGGGTCCCACAGCGCCTGGATGGTGTCTGGCGCCGGATGGACCTTGGTGTCGTTGACAGCGAACGACGTCACGCCCCACACCCACGGAATGCCGTAGCTCTGGCCGCCAATCTCGAGCAAATGCGAGTGGCGCATCTTGGGGTTCAGGTCCGCGACGTTCGACATCCCGGTCACATCAATAGGCTGCAGCAGGTTTTGTTCGCGTGCTTGCTGGTTGAACGCGCTATTGACCATCACCACGTCGTACGCGCCCGGATTGGTGCGCAGCTTGGTGAGCATCTCCTGCTCAGAGTTGAAGAAGTCGTTGACCACGTGATACCCGGTCTTCGCTTCGAACTCCTTGAGCGCCCAAGGCTCGTCCGTGCCATACCCCTTCCAGTTCAGCACGTGTACATCTTCGGCGTGTGCGGTGAACGAAGCCAGGGCGGCCGTTGCCATCACGCACGTCAGTGCCCGTTTCAATACTTTATCGATCAATGCCATCTCATGGACTCCCGGCAATCAGGTTGAACTCAAGCAGCACAGGCTGCGGCAGTAGCTAGTTAATACAACTTAGTGAATCATCAAGCGCAGTGACCATTCCAATCCGGGTGCCCTTGCCCTGCTCACCCGCCTCTGGCATTTTCAAAACTCGAGGTGCAATCCAAAATAGGCAGGGTCGAGCAGACTGACGACGTATTCGACCGGGTTGCCGTTCTTGTCGCGAGTAAGACGACGGGTTCGCAGGAACGACGTGCCCGGCGGGTGCTTCAGGATCTCGGCGTTGGCCTGTTCGAGTCCGATCACCTCCGCCCATTCCTCGCCGTGATCCGCGGCCATTCCGTATTCGATCAAGGTCTGGTTCAGCGACCCGCCAATCAGCCCTTGCAACGGCAGATCCGCCAACCGGTCAGAAAACGGAATCCGGCTCAGTTCAAGCGAGATCGGCCGTTCCGAGTCCGCCAACACCCGCAACCGGTCCACTGCGATAAATGCAGGCCGTTCCAGCGCGAGTTCAGCAGCGAGCTTTTCATCCTGGATCACCCTGATTTGCAGCAACCGGGTTTGCGCACCGCCATCCGCCGTTTCGAGCGCCTTTGACCAGCCCAGCGAACTATCCAGCGTCTGCCCGTTGTAGGTGACAAACGAACCCACGCCGACCTTGCGGGTAATCAGGCCCGTGTTCATCAGTTCTTCGAGGCCCTTGCGAACGGTGTTCCGGCTGACCGAAAACCGCTGCACCAATTCACTTTCGCTTTCCAGCAGAACGCCGTATGGCAGGCGTCCGGTCAAGATCTCATCCTGGATCGCCGCAGCGACCATTTCCGCTTTCGACGCGCCCACATTGTTCAAACGTTTTTTCATTGCAGCGCCCCCGATCGTGGTGACCTTTCCGTCCTGAGCGCAGGGAGCAAGAAAGTGATTCCCAGGCGAACATGTATGAACATGTTTGTCGCATGCCACACCGAAAATGAACGCTAGAATTTATGGAACATGCCGATCGAGATGCCGTGCGGATTGGCGCCGGGATAAGCCAGCGGCAAGCCTGGATTAGCGGATCCGGCCAGCGTATAAGACGCCTGGTTGTGATTGGTCAAATATGAAATCGTGCCATATACGCTGGTATTCTTAGAGAGATCGTACTGAGCCATTGCGGCAATCTGATTCGCATTATTGGCAGCAGGGGTTTTATCGTGTAAAGCGGTATAACCTAATGCGACAAATACCGTAGGCGTGAATTGATATTTACCGGATACACCATAAACATTGACATTCAGATTGATGTCCGTCCATCTGCTGGCGGCATAGCCGGCATAAATCGTCGCCTTCTGGATGGTGTAGGAGGCGCCTGCCTCAACAGCGGTATCGGTCGAGGAATTAGTAGCGTTCTTGACGGCCTGCCAAGCCACGGTAGCGGCAATCGGGCCGCTGTTGTACTGGAGGTCGGCCTGATAGCTCGAACCCGCCGAGCGCAATCCGCCAGCATCGCCGAAACCCGCGTATACACCCGCCTGCAAGCCTCCTATGACGGGCGATTGATACGACACGGTATTACTCGTGCGCACAACATAGGTCATCAGGTTGCTGAATCCGGATGCCTGAGTCGCTGCTCCGAATGCGTCCAGATAACCCTGGTCGTAAAAGACAGGCGAGTTTTGGCGGCCCAGTCTCACTTCACCCCAATTACCCGACATTCCCACCCACGCCTGCCGGTTGAACATCTGGCCTGTGGAAGCGAACGTGCCGTCGTTAGGATTAAAACCGTTCTCGAGCTGGAAATTGACCTTGTTGCCGCCGCCAATATCTTCGGAGCCTTTTAATCCAAAACGACTGGCCCATTCGGAACTCGATCCGATAGCTGCGGTGTAATGATTTCCCGTGTTAACGTACTGAAAGAACTCATCCACAATACCGTAAAGCGTCACGCCAGAATCCGCATGAGCATAACTACACGACAACAACGCTGCACATGCAGCGTATCGACCCAGCTTCATATACCCCCCGGTAGTAAAAATAGCGGACGTGCTACGGTAGTGAACAAGCGGACCTACTTATCCATCTAAAAAAGTACATGTATGAACAGGATCAAAATGTAGGTTGCCATTTTTTCGCAGTCAAGCGATTTGCGCGTAGGGGAAAATGCTTAGATGACGGCGACGACAGGGATGCGTATGAGGGGCCGCGCCGCGATCGGTCGTAGCTGCTCAGGCATGACTGCCCTCCTCCACGCGAGGATCGGTGGTGTCGCGCCGTGCGTCCGTGCGGTGATTCAAGACTGGATGGTGAGCCCGGATATCGGCGTGGTCCAGGAGTCCGCGCGAAGGCGATTCGCCGCCGAGCGATCAAACCGGTCCTCTGGTAACGTATCCGACCTACGCGCCTCTGCTCATGAGCCCACCGCATGAAGACAATTCCCCTGTCGGCCGCCCGTACCCTGCATCTGATGGCCCAAGGCCTGCTTGCGCCGCCTCGCCGCAAGGCGACAAAATCGGACGTGCTTGGCGCAATCCGCCGCATGGCGCAGTTGCAGATCGACACCATCCACGTGGTCGCACGCAGTCCTTACCTTGTGTTATTCAGCCGCCTTGGCGACTATCAGCCGCAATGGCTCGACGAGCATCTGGCCGAGGGTTCCCTGTTCGAATACTGGTCGCACGAGGCCTGCCTTGTGCCAATAGAAGACTACGGGTTGTTGCGTCATCGAATGCTTGATCCCGCCGGAATGGGCTGGAAATACGCCGCAGACTGGCATGCAAAACATCGCGACGACATCGAGCGCCTGCTCGAACGCATTCGGGCGACTGGTCCGATTCGCTCGGCGGACTTCGCTCGCGAAGGCGGCAACGGCAGCGGGTGGTGGGATTGGAAACCCGAGAAACGTCACCTGGAAGTGTTGTTCGCGACCGGTGAACTGATGGTCGCGGAACGACGCAATTTTCATCGGATCTACGATGTGACCGAGCGCGTGCTGCCGGACTGGAACGACGCGCGGGACCTGCCGCCCGCCGAAGCGGTCCCGCAGGAACTGCTCAGGCGCGCTT
>Ga0185299_10008044_pt1 | contig 10580 bp, 8 predicted proteins | sample PaiPotPPA55metaG_FD_128002 | JGI IMG/M metagenome (GOLD analysis project Ga0185299, IMG submission 128002) | Iron sulfur acid spring bacterial and archeal communities from Banff, Canada, to study Microbial Dark Matter (Phase II) - Paint Pots PPA... ...
CAACTTCTCTTGTTCGCATGCCGCTTCTTCATCGCGACGAGACAAACGAACAGCAAAACCGCCGACTCTCGATCCACTCCGAAGAAGGCTTCCCGAGTGCCAACTGCGCCATGTGCGAGATCCCCAAACGGGGCTTCACGATACGTTTTCAAATACGAACTTGACGAAAAGCTTCCCTCGCATTAAAGGCATTAAGTGTTGCCTCAAGAAGAATACGAGCCGACTCGTCGCGGCCCAAGGCTCATAGTGCCACGGACCACTTGGTAGCCTGAGAGAGCGCTTTATCAAACTCCAAGCGCGCTAGCGGCGGGTACCAGCAGCGCGACAGGAAAGCACTTCAGCACCTCGGCGATCGCTAGCGTGCGACTCTTCCCCGCAGGGTGCGTGTCGATCCGCTCGCTTGTGAACACGTTGATCCAAGATTCTGGTGCAAACTCGGGCAGAAGAAGAGCGGTTCCGGCCCAAAAGTCAACCGAAGGCAGTTTCTGGTCCGGTGCATAGGTATGGGCAAGCCATCTCGGAACCACGGTCACGGCATGATCACGGCCATTGTGTCGCAGAATCGAGATTATGTTCTGGGTGCGGACGCCTTGCGTGATTAGCGGCACAAATTCGCCTTCGGTGAACAGTTCAGGATACTGCAGCCGGTATCGCAAAGCCTTTCGGGTGACATGCATTTTGATCTGTCCGTCCGACCACCGTTGCATTAGCTCGAAGGCGATGTCTGGATTGCCGCTGTCGTCAGCGGCAGCGCTGAGCGCGTCGCAGCGTTCAGCGAAGTCGACGGGCTGGCGATTGTCCGGATCAACCAGGTGAAGATCCCAAAGCTCCGAACCCTGATAAAAATCCGGTGTTCCTGGAGAAGTAATTTTTAAGAGCACCTGCCCCAGGCTGTTGATCATGCCGCACCACGTCACTCGCCGCTGAAATTCGGCAATCTCCAGCAAAAACTGGCGGGCGGTTCCTGAAGAAAGAATCAGCTCGATGAACCGGCTCACCGTGCGTTCATGCGCTTCATTCGGCTTGATCCAGCGGGTGTGAATGGTGGCCTCGCGCAGCGCTTTGATGACGTATTCCTGCAGGCGTCTGGCGATGAAAGGCATGTCGCCCGAGTTTGAGGGCCACATCCCTACGAGTGTCTGATAGATTAGGTACTCTTCGTTGGCGTCGGGGACATAGAGCCCATCGATCATCTGCTTGTGTGCGGCGTGCTCCTTCGCCCACGCTGCAATCTTCGCGCCCCACTCCTCCGGAATCTCGGAAAGCACGTTCACGCGCGCCCGCAGGTCTTCGCTGCGCTTTGTGTCGTGGGTGGTGGTGGCATTGAGGGCGTGGGGCCAGCGATGCTGGCGCTCGCGGACGAAGTCATAAAACTCCTCGCGAGAAATTACGCGAGAGGCCTCGGGATTGCCGCCCACCTCATTGAGGGAACTTAGCGGGTAGTAGACATAGAGTGCTGTGTCTTCAAAACCCTTCGCAACAATCGGGCCAGTAAACTGCTGCCATCGCATCACGAAAGCCAATCGCTCTTCCCGTTGTTCCGCCCCGATATGCGGTGGGTTGGTCAGCGTCAGCACATCGCGCAAGAAATCAAGGCAAGGCCGGCTCAGTTCCGATCGTTTGGCCTGCGCGCCTGTAAACGCCTGATTGATTGCATCTCTCGCGGCCGGTGGCACGTCGAGGCTCCGGATATACGTGCGATAAACCGGCATGCACGCAGTGACCTCCATGAGCGCTTCACTCAGTTCGAGGCGCGGAATGTTTCTCGCATACCGGTCCTTGGCGGCGAGTCCCGCCAGTTGGCGGGCCAGTCCTTGGATCTCGACCCGGAGCAGCGAATTCATCACCAGCTTCTTTTTCTCGTAAACCACCTCGGCGAAGGCAGCCTGCTTGCCGGTGAATTCACAGTAGATAGCCTCAATCTGTTGGCATCCCTCCAGCTGGACAAAGGGCCCATTTAGATAGTTCAGGTATTCGTATCCCGTCGTTCCGGATATTGGCCAGTCCTAAGGCAGCGGCTCCCGCCGGGCTAGAATTTTTTCAACGACGACGTAGGCACGCGGAGCGTCGGTCGGTTTGGTGTCTCTGAGGCATTCTTGGAGCCGGGTAAGATATCCGGACGGGTCGCGAAGGCCGTCGATGTGATCCACGCGCAATCCGATCCGCAAACCTTGTTTGGCGCCCTTTGAAATAAGCCGAAAAATCTGATCGTGCATTGCTTCGAAGACGATCGGATCCTCAACCCGAACGCCCACTAAATCCGAAATAGCGAAAAATCGTCGATAGTTGATGCCTTGATTGGGATCCAGCCAGTAGGACAGCAAATAGTGCTGCTCGCTCAACAAGTGCTCAAGCAAAGTAAAGCTGGCCGGGTCTCCCGAACGGCCATTGAACTCTCCCAGGCTGGACTCGATGAAGGCGCTGATTTCCCTGCGATCGGAAGCTAGGAGCCGCAGACGGTCGCGCATCGCGTCGAGCTTCGGGCGGCCCTCTGTGGCACTCACCGTATGGGCCCTCTGCGCAAGCGCGGCCAAGCCCGCAAGGATGCCGGAAAATTCCTGGAATGCTGGCGCGTCTTTTCCCAGTTGGCTTTCGAGGATTTCAGAACCGTGGCTTAAAACTTGGTGGTAAGACTCCGAAGCGATCGGAAAAATCGACTCGAGATACCGGACGAAAAATTTCCCTTCGTGGAAGGTCAGATGAAGCTCTCCGTGATCCAGCGCCTCGCCAAAAGGGCGACCGAGAACCGGCAAAAGCACCTTTCCGGCCAAGTCGCGGGAGGGAGGATGCCAGTCAATATCGAAATAGGAGGCAAAGGCGGAATCCGGACCGTTTTCCAAGACATCCATCCACCAGCGATTTTCGCTGCTCGCAGCCATGTGGTTGGGCACGATGTCCAGCAGCAGCCCCATGCCCCGCTTCACGAGTTCGTTCTGCAAGGTTTCGAAGTCCTCTTCCGACCCGATCTCGGGATCGATTCGCGTCGGATCGGTAACGTCGTACCCGTGGCCGCTGCCCTTCCGGCTCACCAGAATCGGGGATGCATAAAGGTCCGTAATTCCTAGTTGAGAAAAATAATCGAGTAGGCGCGTGGCATCGGAGAAGCGAAAATCTTTGTTGAATTGCAACCGGTAGGTCGAAAGGGCGGCTTTAGGAAGCGGCATGGCGGGCCCAGGTGCCATGGATCTTCAACGCATCCTTCAAAGAGAAGAGTTCGCTGAGCAACGCTTCCTTTGCCGGATCGCCGTCTCCACCCGATCCCCGATACGACTCAACTGCTCGCAGCAGCGGGGCGTAGGAAATATTTTGCATTTCCCATAGAACAACGCGAAAAGGCAACCCGAGAACGAGGTCGAGCCATTTCTTGAACCGATGCACATTTTCCGGCACATCGGAGTGTCCAGCGAACTGCATAGCTTCTCGTTCTAGCCTCTTTCGAATGACGAACTCTAGCGTCGTTTCGTCGACTTTGACGTGCGCGTTAGCAGCCTCCCGGAAAAGACTCTGAATGCTATCGGCATCCGGATCGGGACGCTCGAATGCTTCTCGAAGCTGGTTGTTCAACGCAATTTCCGCGGCGGAGTGCAGTGGTAGCGGGATCGGAATCGCAAGCCCATGAAGAAAGCGAATGAGCGGAGCGTTGGTTTCGTAGATCGACCGGTACACAGCCGCAGTTGAGCTGAGAGATTCGTTCAGGATTAGTGACGTGATTTTTCGCTGCTCGTCTCGGAACAGTGACTTCAGCGAGAAGGTTTGCTGGTTGAAGTTGTCGTCTAGATTCCGAATGATCTCTGCGGTGTCAGCGTGCGAAAAAAGCTCCCTGAGCTTTGTTCGCATGGTCTCGTCTTTTGCGGGGTCGGCGAGACTTACGCCGCCTAGCAGATTGTGGTCGCCCAGGTGCAAGACGGCAAAGCTGAACTCGTCGGACTCGCGCGTAATGTCGGAACTGAACCGCGCCCTTCCGGTCGCCAGCCGTAACTTGCCCTCAGCCTCGATCGCAAACTCCTCGCGGGCGACGCGGTAGCAATAGATTTGCGCTTGGGGCTCATAGTTCTCAAACAAGGAACTGACGGCGTAGTGGCCAGCCACCTTGGCTATGTTCACGTATCCCGGCTTGATCCATTTCTCGTAGATCTGAGCGCCGTCGCCGTGCTCGGGTAAATTGCTTTTGGCCGCACTCAACCGTTTCAGGAATTCTCCCTCAAACAGACGGCCGGTGCATTCTTCTGCTAAGCGGAGCGCGCGGCTCGCGTAGTGAATCACTTGGACGGTCTCCAAGCCGGAAAGATCATCGAAAAACCAACCACAGCTCGTGTACATCAAAAGCGCATGGCGCTGCATCTCAAGCAATTTCAGGGCGCTGACTCGCTCCATGTCGTTCAACTCACGCGTCGCGTGCTTAGCAAAGAACGATGCCAGTGAATCGTCGGAGCGGTCCAACATCACCTGAATGTAGGCATCGCGAGCGTCCCAGGGATTCTTTAAGAAGGGCGCACCGTGCTCTTCGTAGAGAGCGGCCAGGGAGTCGCGAAGCCAGTCCAGACTCGACCTAAGCGGCGCTCGCCATTCCTGATTCCAACCTCCGTGACCGCCGGAATTGCAGCCGCAGTTGGAACGCCAGCGCTCGATGCCATGAACGCAGCTCCAGGAACTGTCGTCAACGATCTCGACGATATGATTCGCAGGAAAACGTTCCAGGAACTGCCCATAGTTGGTTAGTTCAGCGAGCTTTTTGCTGTCGATGTGGCGCAAGGCAAAGGAAAGCGCCATTTCACCGTAGTGATGATGGTGACCGTAGCTTTCCCCGTCAGTTGCGATGTGCACCATTTGCGGCCAGGTTCGTGCGTCGGAAAATCCGGATGAGAGACGGTCCGCAAAGCGCTGCCCGTTGTCGAGGAGACCTTCGAAGGCTACCGCCTGCGAAATCGGGCCGTCGTAGAAAAACACGCTGATGCTCTTGCGGGAGGGAAGCTGCGCCAAATAAGCACGGCTCGGGTCAATTCGGTCGCCAGAAACGTCAATCCATTTCCGGCCGTCTTTACGCCGCACGCGTTTCGCCTGGCGGGGAGCCAAAACTGTGAAACGGATGCCGTTCTCGGCCAGCACCTCGAGTGTCTCGGTGTTGGCCGTCGTTTCCGGCAGCCACATGCCTTCGGGTTTTCGCTTGAACCGGTGCTCGAAATCCGCGATGCCCCATTTCACTTGGGTGACTTTGTCGCGGCGGTTCGCCAAGGGAAGAATCATGTGGTTATAGCCTTGCGCAATAGCCGCGCCGTGGCCGCCGAACCGCTGCTGACTTTGCTGGTCCGCTTGCAGAATAGATTCGTAAACTTTGGGTGCTTTTTGCTCGATCCAAGAGAGCAGCGTAGGACCGAAATTGAAGCTCATGTGTGCGTAGTTGTTGACGATCTCTGTGATTTCCTGTTTTTCATCAACGATTCGCGATGATCCGTTTGGAGCATAGCATTCCGAGCACACTCGCTCGTTCCAGTCGTGGTACGGGTAAGCGGAGTCCTGGAGTTCGATAGCTTCGAGCGAAGGGTTTTCCCGGGGCGGTTGATAGAAATGACCGTGCACGCAGATGTATCGCATTACGCTCCTCAGTTGTTTTCGTCGCGCTGCAAAACGAGAAAAGATTGCGGTAACGATCTAATGGAATCTTGACCGCCGGCGTCATCGCGAGACGTCGTGCCAGGGCCGAGCCACTTTGGGTCCGACGAGCAAAACGCCACGGCCCACGGGCCTGGTACCGATTGCGAACCTAACTCCAAAACCTCTTTCGGCATTCCGTCCAGAACCTCGCCACCGAAGTTGAAAATGATTGCGATCGTCTTACTGTTGCGAGTTCGGATCAGTTTCACGATCTTCCGTTTGTCGTCTGCAATGACCAGCCAGTCCGCGCTGGCACCGAACTCGTTGTCTTGGCGAAAGCGCAGAAGCATTTGATAGAGCCGCCTCAAAGTGTGGTGCGGCTCTTTGTAATCGAGGCTGCGAAGCTTCGAGTTCTTAAACGTCGCGGGGTCTTGTGGATCAGGAACCTCGTTCTGCCACGCGAACTCCACAAACTCCGCGTGGCGTCCGCGACGTACGGCCTCGATCAAGTTTTCGTCTTCATGTTCACTGAAGTATAGGAATGGAGACGTCTCTCCATATTCTTCCCCCATGAAAAGCAGCGGAACGAAAGGGGAAAGCAACGTCACGCCCGCGGCGAGTTTTTGTGCTTCGAAGTTGACGAGCTGGCTCAGCCGCTCGCCACGCGCGCGGTTTCCTACCTGATCGTGATTTTGGCTGCAGACAACGAAGCCTGAGCGCGCAATGCCCCTCGCGGAGTTGCCATGGCGTCTCCTCCGAAATGTTGAGTATTGGCCCTGGTAGAGCCATCCGTCTCTGAGTACTACGGCCAGATCTTTTGCGTCCCCGAAATCTGCGTAATAGCCTTTGTTCTCCTTCGTCAACAGAGTGTGCAGGGAATGATGAAAATCATCGCTCCACTGTGCCTGCATTCCGTAACCGCCTCTCTCTCGAGGGAGGAGAACTTTGGCATCGTTCAGGTCGCTCTCGGCCACTAAGATCAGCTCTCGGCCGAGGCGCTTTCCCGCGTCATCCACACGCTCTTGCAATTCAGCAAGAAAGTGAACAGCACTAAAGTCGCAGATCCCGTGAATAGCGTCGAGCCTCAAAGCATCGATATGATAGTTCTCAAACCAATCGATCGCGTTGTCGATGAAAAACCTGCGAACGGGCTCACTCTGCGCCCCATCGAAATTGATCGCCGGTCCCCACGGCGTTTTATACTTCTCCGTGAAATACGGTCCGAACTCGGAAAGGTAATTTCCTTCCGGACCAAGGTGGTTGTAGACCACGTCGAGCGCCACGGCGAGCCCATGCGCATGCGCGGCGTTGACGAATCTTTGCAACGCCCGCGGCCCCCCGTATGTGTTTTGCACTGCATAAGGGTATACCCCGTCGTAGCCCCAATTACGTGCGCCCGGAAATTGCGCAACGGGCATCAACTCGATGGTCGTCACACCAAGATCGGCCAGTTTCGCCAGTTGTTCCGCAAGAGCATCGAGCGTTCCAGCAGGCGTGTATGTTCCAATGTGCACCTCATAAAAAACGCTTTTCTCTAGGGCAGGCGCCTTCCAACCCTGGTCCTTCCAAGAGAAGCTTCCCAGATCCACCACCTGTGAAGCCCGGTGCACACCTTCGGGCTGAAAGCGTGAAGCAGGGTCGGGCCGTTCCGTCCCATTCAATCGGCCGTTCTCGGGGTCGTTAAGCTGATACATATAGCGACAGTCAGGGAAGATGTTCTCGACGGTAGCTCGAAAATATCCAAAGTTGTTTCGCTCCATTTTGATGTATCGTTCGTTCGGATAATGGCCTGAGTTCGCTGGCGCATCCATTGTCGCCCGCCAGTCCGAACCGAACAGATGAAGCTTCACGGACTTGTGACGCGGAGCCCAGACCGCGAACTCGCACGATCCGTCGGCGCGCTGCTCGACCCCGACTGGCATTGCGAACCCTTGTGAGCTGTCGTCCACTTCAGGTCTCCGAGAGGCTCTTTCGGCGAAACACGCTTTTCCGCTGCGTTCAGGTAGGGTCCTAATTAGACCGATGACCCGCCGCTATGAGATGGGCACTAGCACCGTGAATTGAGGGCTCGCGCTCGATCAATGATAAAAAGTCCATTAGACTTTTTCGTTGTACCGCGTCACTCCAAGCCTCACGGAACCGAGCTGTACTCCATGCGGGGCCCTCCACTGAGAGTACCTGGACATCGTCGAATCCGGCGTCGTCAACCTCGGCGGCTAACTCCTCAGGACGATGAAAGTAGGCGGTCGTGAAGTAAGCTGGTTCGTTCGTCGGATTGCAGTGCTGACCGCAGTTGAGGTCCGCTGCAACGATTTTGCGAAATTCCGCGTCTCGAAAGAAGCCGCGAGATAGTCCGTCGATCAGTGACGCGAAACGACAGATCGAGGCTGCGAGCAGAACGCCTTTGGGTTTTAAGATGCGGCGGGACTCCCGAAGTGCTTTAAGACGATCCGAGCGCTCAACTAAATGGTACAACGGCCCCAACAAGAGAACCGCATCGGCTATGCTGGAGGGAACGTCCAGATGGCAAGCGTCGCCCTGGGTGATTGACGCCAATGCTACCCCTGATTCAGCCGCATAAGTCCTTGCTTGCTCCAAATGAAGGTCTATCGCGTCGATCAAGTGGACCTCGTATCCTTGCTTGGCGAGCGGCAGCGCATAAACGCCGGCCCCACCCCCCACATCAAAAATTACTGCCGGTGCCGAGGGAAGATTCCGAGCGAGAATCGCTTGGGTCCGAAGTCGTTCCAGCTCCCCCCACTCGTTCGAGAGCCGTTCTGATTCCCTGCTTTGCAAATAGTAGGCTTCGATTTCTTTGCGTATCAGGCTCATCCGTGCCTCTATGTGGGAGACCTCGCATTCGCTGTCCCGGAACCTAGAGATCAGGAAGCTACCGCCGGGCCTGTGAAGAAATCAATTAGGACAGTACTTGCGTCCATGATTGGTGGTGGACCATCGGCCAGTGGTTGTTAAATTGCGCGCTCTGCTTTCCGGGTTGAGTCTCGCTGACTGCGGCTTTATACAACCGCTGCCAGTCGTCAGCGTCATAATTCGCACCTTTTCAATTGTGAGAGACTTGCGTTGTAAAGACAACCAGAGCAGTGATGAAGATTACCTAAGTTCTGCTAGAAGGGTCTTCAGGTGGGTGATTCGTTGATTGACGCGCCGAGCCTCATGCTCGGAAAGGTCGAAACGATGTACGAAACGCAAAGCAATATCGTGAGCTTTCTGTGCATTCTTGATTTTGTGTTCCCATGTTCTTGCGCTGCCTGATGACAGCGCAAGTTCACAGCACTTAATGCCCAAACCAAGCCTTTTGGTCACGGATCCGACCCCCGCTGGGTTGCGACTATCGGCGTGGATGCGATTTTTGATCATAGGCCGGATTGTCCGTCCATGAGAAGGCTTGTGCAAGGGGAGATGAAACCGCCTGATACATTACAGGCAACTCGTTCTGGGAGGCTAATTCCCGCGAAGCCGATTTAATCGGGACTTGAGCGGTAGACTGCCGAGCAAATCATATGACACAAAATTGGCCTTTGGGGTTACACTCGACGAAGTTGTGAAGGCAAACGATGGACGGGAAAGTATGTTTCACTTAATCTGGTATATTCTCATTGGGCTAATCTCGGGTGTCATCGCGAAATCGGTGATGCACGTGCACTTAACGACGTTCTGGACGATCGTGCTCGGCATCATCGGATCGATCCTCGGCGGCGCCGTTACTCACGTGTTTTCGCGCCCGAAAAACGAACGATATCATCCCGCCGGTCTCATTTTTTCCACACTGGGCGCGATCTTGGTTCTCTACATCTGCTATAAACTGAAGATTCATTTTCCCCAGGTCTAACCTCGTATTCCGATAGCACGGTCACGTTTCGGGCTGCTTGGAACGCTCCGACTTGCAAAAAATCCCAAGCCGAATGGGCAGACCAACAGTGTGGCCTGGAGAAGCGGAGCTGGGAAAAGGGCCACGACCACGAATGGACTTTGCACCTCATTCGGCGTAGATTCCGAGCAACTCCGGGGAATTTCCACACTGAGGAGAAAAGCATGAAATATAAGATTTTGTACGGCTGTGCGATATTTGCGTTTGTCGTTTCGATGACCCCTGCGCAAACGAAACTCACTTCGTCCGGCAAGTGCGGCAAGCCCGATGTGCATCAAGATATCGCTGCCGGTGACCAAATCGGCCATCTCTTCACACTGGCGTCAGGAAAATGCGCGACGAAAGGAGAAGTGGGTGGCGCGGCGAGCAAAGAGGGTGTGTTTTCCGAGTACGGAGAAGTTTCAGGAGACCACAGTAAAGTCTCGGGCGTGTTCGTGGAAACGTTTGACAGCGGGGACAAGATTTTCTACACCTACCAAGCCACTGGGACGATGAAAGATAGCGCATTTCAGGCAGGCGAGAATAAGTATCGGATTACAGGCGGCACCGGAAAGATGAAGGGCATTAAAGGGTCAGGAACCTGCAAAACCACCGGCACCGCCGATGGCGGGTTGGAGTACACCTGCACCGGGCAATACACAATCGCGGGAGCCGCTGCGGCGAAGTAGCTCCGCTCTGCCTGGAGCGGCTGCGGCTACGATTCTGTGGTGGGGCGTCAATTTGAGCACTCGCGGCCGCGCCAACTTTTTCATGAACAAGTTCAGGAAACTTGGTTTATCCACTACAAAGGCCGGGTTGTGCAGGTCCACAGTTCGCTTCGCAAGTGATTCGATACTCAAACATCTGATTAGGTTCGCCCCGGGAAACCGCAGCACCTTCCCTCAGGCCAGCCCGCAATCCACCTAGCGAAAGGGATCTCGATTGCAACAGAAATCAAAAAGTGTTCGCTTTTGGACAGACCTTCCATTGTCTCCTTTGCGATTGTGTCGGGGCGGGGGAGTGTGGCCGCACATATGTCAAAAACCTACTCGGATTGGTTGGGTCGCCAGGTAGTTCTGCAAATCGAAGTTGGGGAATCGCTAGTTCCCCTCCGTGGACT
>Ga0185299_10008047_pt1 | contig 10577 bp, 6 predicted proteins | sample PaiPotPPA55metaG_FD_128002 | JGI IMG/M metagenome (GOLD analysis project Ga0185299, IMG submission 128002) | Iron sulfur acid spring bacterial and archeal communities from Banff, Canada, to study Microbial Dark Matter (Phase II) - Paint Pots PPA... ...
GGCAGGAAGAAGTTGCGCGGCAGGAAGAAGTTGCGCGGCAGGAAGAAGTTGCGCGGCAGGAAGAAGTTGCGCGGCAGGAAGAAGTTGCGCGGCAGGAAGAAACTGCGCGGCAGGAAGAAACTGCACGACGCGAAGAAGCCGCACGGCAGGAAGAAGTTGCGCGACAAGAGCAAATTGCACGGCAGGAAGAAGTTGCGCGACAAGAGCAAATTGCACGGCAGGAAGAAGCTGCACGACGTGAGGAAATTGCGCTGGAAGAGGAAGCTGCACGACAGAAAGAGAAACAGGCAGAGCCTGAGCCGGTCAATAGTTGGTTTTCTCGTCCGGCTAGCCCGTGGGAGAGCGACGCGAAGAGGTCGAATCCGTGGGCAGCGGTATTGGAGTCGGCAAAAGCGGCGGCCAACGATCAAGTGGAGACACCCGGGACGGCAATGAACAACGGGCCGGATTCGTCTTTCGGTAGCGGCGACGATCCCACGGACGCACTGGCCACGGTGATTTCGGATTTGTCGGCTGCGGAGCTGGCTTCGACGCAACCGGCGGCAACGCAAACGGAAGTGGATGCAGTGGTGGCCAGGGTATTGTCGAAACTCAGTCCGGAAGTTTTGCAGGCGGTGACGCGAGAACTCTTGAAGCCGGTAGTAGCCGCGCTGGTACAGGACGAACTAAAATCGAAAAAGTAACTCTCATCCCCCGCCAGTCTCTCCAAAATACTTTCTATTCGCACTGAACTTTCAGTGGTGTGGCCGCGTCGCAGACTGGGGCATAATTGACGTCGCCGCTTTGTCCCTCGTATAGTCGAAGACTATTCTAGAAAAGAAGTCGTAGCTGAAGTTTGAATGGCAGATAGTGCCAAGTATTCGTGGAGAAATTTGCGTTAATGGCTCGCGAAATTCCGAAAGGTTACCAACCGCAAGAAATTGAACCGAAATGGGCCGAGTTTTGGGTGGAGGAGGCTCTATTTCGCGCGAACCCGGATGCGCCGCCACCTGTTTTTTCCATTGTCATTCCGCCGCCCAATGTTACCGGGTCGCTGCATATTGGGCACATGCTGGAGCATACCGAGATAGATATTTTGACGCGTTGGCATCGCATGCGCGGATACAACACGTTGTATTTGCCGGGCACGGATCATGCCGGTATTGCAACGCAGCGCGCGGTGGTGCGGCAACTGGCGGAGGAAGGTATAGATTACCGCGCGCTGGGGCGCGAAGAGTTTGAGAAGCGAGTTTGGAAGTGGAAGGAAGAAAGCGGCGACACGATTACCGAGCAAATGAAGCAGATTGGGGAAAGCTGCGACTGGTCGAGAGAGAAATTCACGCTGTCGCCGGAGATGTCTCGCGTGGTGCGCGAAGCGTTTGTGCGCTTGTATGAGGAGAAACTGATTTATCGCGCGCACTACCTGACCAATTGGTGCCCGGTGTGTTTGACGGTGTTGAGTGATCTGGAAGTGGTGCATGAAGAGCGCCAGGGACACTTGTGGCATATCAAGTATCCGGTGGCCGATGCAGACGGGGCCTCTCCCGGCGGGCGTGCTGCGAAATTCCTGGTGGTGGCGACCACGCGACCGGAAACCATGCTGGGGGATACGGCGGTGGCGGTACATCCCGAAGATGAACGATATAAAGATTTGATCGGGAAGAGTGTGATGCTCCCGTTGATGAATCGATTGATCCCGATCATCGCGGACGAGATGGTGGATCGCGAGTTCGGTACGGGCGCGGTAAAAATAACGCCGGCGCACGATCCCAACGATTTTGAAGTTGGGCGGCGGCATCACCTGGCGGAAATCAATGTAATGACGGATGAAGGAAAAATGAATGCCGCAGCGGGTCCTTATGCGAGCATGGACCGGTTTGAAGCGCGCAAGAAGATCGTTGAGGATTTAAAAACGCAGGGATTACTGGAGAAAATTACTGAGCATGCGCACGTTGTGGGATTGTGCGAGCGAAGCAAGACGATCGTAGAGCCACGGGCGTCGACGCAATGGTTTGGCAAAATGAAGCCGCTGGCGGAGCCGGCCATCGCGGCGGTGGAGCGCGGGGAAATTCGCATCGTGCCGGAGAATCGGCGGGAAGAATATTTTAACTGGATGCGCAATATTCGCGATTGGACGTTGTCGCGACAACTGTGGTGGGGGCACCGGATTCCGGCATGGTATTGCGAGGAATTCGGACACGTTACGGTGGCGCGGGAAACGCCGACGAAGTGCGAAACGTGCGGGTCAGGAAAATTGAAGCAAGATCCGGACGTGCTGGATACCTGGTTTAGCTCCGGGCTATGGCCGTTTTCTACGCTGGGCTGGCCGCGCGAGACGAAAGATTTCAAGACTTACTATCCAACGAGTTTGCTGATCACCGGATACGACATTTTATTTTTCTGGGTTGCGCGAATGATCATGCTGGGAATTCACTTTACAGGACAAGTTCCCTTCCGCGCGGTGTATTTGCACTCGCTGGTGCGCACCGGCAGCGGTGAGAAAATGTCCAAGTCAAAAGGAACGGGACTTGATCCGGTATTGCTGAATAAACAATACGGGACGGACGCCATGCGTTTTTGTCTGGCATCGATGGCCGCGCCAGGGACGGACATTATCCTGTCGGATGACCGCATGAGTGGCGCTCGCAATTTTGCCAATAAGATATGGAACGCCGCGCGTTTTCTGTTTGTAAACCTGGAAAAGTTTGAGCAGGGTGGGGCTACGTTACAGGAATTGGCGGCTCCTGAAATTCGCGCGAAGGCTCCTTATGTGCTTGAGGGCGCTATACCGCTGCGGGATGCCTGGATTTTTGGGCGGCTGGCGGCGACCATCGAGCAAATGAATGAGGCGCTGACGAATTACCGGTTCCACGAAGGGGCGCAAGGCGTGTACCAGTTTTTCTGGGGCGATTTTTGCGATTGGTACATTGAGTGGATAAAGCCCGATTTGCAAAGCGCTGATAAGGAGCGCGCGGTTGTCGCGTGGCGCAATTTATTTGCGGCGTTCGAGGCAGCGCTGCGGCTATTGCATCCGTTTATGCCGTTTTTGACCGAGGAATTGTGGCACCAATTTCCGCAACGAGCTGGAGCGAAATCGATAGCGCTGGAACGTTTTCCGGAAGTGCGGGACAGTTGGCGCAATAATGCCGCGCTGGAAGAATTTGGACTGCTGCAGGAAATAATCACGGCGGTGCGCAATATCCGCGCCGAATTGAAGCTTGGTCCTAAGAAGAAGGTGGCAGCGGAGCTTTCGCTGGCGGACGACGCGGCGCGCGGGTCGGTGGAATCGAATCGTGACGGCATTGTACGGTTAGGAATGCTGACGGATTTGAAGATTTCCGGCGGGCGGCTTGCGCAGGGGGACGGGGCGATGCGCTCGAGTGCTAAATTTGACTTGCGCATCGAGTATGCCGAAACGGTGGACGCCGCCGCAGAGTGCTCCAAAATCACGAAAGAACTGGAAGGTCTGCGCAAAGCCATTGGATCGAAGGAAAAACAACTCGGCGATGAAACATTTCGAAGGCGCGCGCCGGAAAAGATCATTCGAGGATTGGAAGCGACGCTCGCGACGCAGCGCATCGAAATGCAAAAACTGACGGAGCGGTTTGAGCAATTAGATTGTTAGTTGACGATGGAACGACCGCAAGTTGCGTGCGGTTGCTTGAGTCAGGACATCCCTAATGGCAGGTCGCGTTAAACCTTCTCAAAATATTGCTGGATCTACAGAGCGGCAGGTCGCTGCGCTGCTGACGCTGCTGGCAGAAAATGGAACCATCGTTATCAGCGGAGCAAGAATTGCACGAGAAATTGGAGTTTCGCGTTCGACAGTGTTCCGGTGGGTTACGCGGTTGCGGGAACTGGGAGTAAAGGTAAAAGGACGCGCGGCCACGGGATATTTTCTCGAGCAAGTGCCGGACATTTTGACAGCCGACATGCTGCGACAGAGATTGCGCGGCAGTTTATTTGGGAAGCGGATTTATCATTTTTTCAAGACGGATTCGACCAATCGCGTGGCATTGGAGCTTGGGCACGCCGGGGAGCCGGAGGGCGCGGTGGTCCTGGCGGAAGAGCAAACGGCTGGGCGCGGCCGGTCTGGGAACACGTGGCATTCCGAGCGCGCCACGGGAATTTACGCGACGCTTCTACTGCGGCCGCGACTCGCGCCGGTGCAAGCGCCGCTGCTGACCATGATGGCGGGGTTGTCGGCGCATGCCGCGATCCAAGGGGTGACTGGCCTGAATGTGGATTTGAAGTGGCCCAATGATTTGCTTATCAACGGGAAAAAAGTGGGTGGGATTTTGACGGAGATGCATGCGGAACCCGCGCAAGTGCGATTTGTGATTGTGGGGATTGGCATCAACGTGAACCAGGAGAAATTTCCAGCTGATTTGACCGGCAAGAGTACTTCGCTGCGGATGGAGACTGGGCGGGCACAATCGCGGCTGGAAGTGCTGGTGCAATTCCTGCGACAATTTGAGCGCGATTACCAAGAGTTGCTACGCGAAGGCGCAAAGAGCGTGGTGAAACGGTTCGAAGCGACGTCGAGTTATGCGCGCGGCAAACGGGTGCGGGTAACGAATGGCAGAGATAGCTTCACCGGGGTAACGGCGGGATTGGAAGAAGAAGGTTTGCTGCGGGTGAAACGCGATACGGGCGAGACGACGGCGGTGATTGCCGGTGACGTCACGGAGGTTCGGTAAACTGAAGATGCGGATGAGCGGACAAATATGCTGCTGACCATTGACGTTGGAAATACCAACACCGTTCTGGGAGTTTTTCGCGAAGCAGAGCTGGTGGCGAATTGGCGCCTGAGTACGGCGCGGGAGCAAACAGTTGATGAATACGGCGTGTTGACTCGAAATTTATTCACGCTGGCGGGACTGGATCGGGACGCGATTACCGGAGTGATGATCAGCTCGGTGGTGCCGCCCGTAAACTGGACGCTCAGCGAAATGGCGCGGATTTATTTCGGAAAGAAGGCGCTATTTGTGGAACCCGGGGTGAAGACCGGGATGGCGGTGCTGGTTGATAATCCTCTGGAAGTGGGCGCGGACAGAATTGTGAATGGGGTAGCGGCTTTTCATGAGTACGGCCCGTGCATCGTGGTGGATTTTGGAACGGCCATTACTTTTGATGTAATTTCCGCGCGCGGCGAGTATCTCGGAGGAGCGATTGCGCCGGGCATCGGAATTTCCTCGGAGGCGTTATTTGCGCGAGCGGCAAGACTTTCGCGCGTGGAGATTAAAGATCCGGGAAAAGTCATCGGAACAAATACGGTGAGCCACATGCAATCTGGGCTGTATTACGGATTCGTGGATTTGGTGGATGGCATGCTGAAACGCATGAAGGATGAGTTGGGGAACGAAGTTACGGTGGTGGCCACCGGCGGGCACGCAAAACTGGTTGCGCGGGGTTCTAAACATATTCAGCACACCGACGAATTTTTGACGCTGAAGGGTCTGCGGCTAATCTGGGAAAAGAATCAGGCGGCGGAGTCGAGCAAGGTGGGACGGCTTCGTGAAGCGAGTTCTGGCGGAACAGATAAGAAAGTCCCGCGATAATAGCGGCAAAGCTTTAACAGCTGGGTGCCAGCCTTTTGTCATCACACATGGACAGTTGGAACTACTTCAACTATTTCACGGAAATCGAAGAATATTTTTGGAAGAAGCGTGGCGCGCACCTGCTGGTTTCGCCGTTGGACTGGGCGATTATGGAGACCTGGCAGAAAGCGGGGATCCCTTTGGATGCGGCGTTAAAAGGAATTGATCGCGCGTTTGAGAGTTATCAAAGGTCGAGGCGAGGTGGGTTGGGAAAGCCTCTGAAGAGCCTGGCTTACTGCACTGATGCGGTGCTGGAGGCGGCTGAGGAACAGCAGGAGGCGGCGGCAGGAAGCGGGCCTAACGCCGCGCGGGTGGCGCGAGCTGCGCCGAAAGAAATTTTTTCTCGCGGGGAGATTAAGGCTTATTTCGCGCGAAATGTGGAGAGAGTTCGAGCTGTCTCTGAAAAGCTGGCGGTGAGCCAAGCGGGGGGTGAATTCAGCGCGCGATTAGGGGAAATCGCAAAATCGCTGGAAGCCAGCAGGGTGCTGCTCGATGCACCGGGGTCCGTCGATCTGGAAGATCTGGAGCGGCGATTGACGATTCTGGACGACAAGCAACAGGCGCTCATGGCTAGTCACGTCAGCGAAGAACGGATGCTGCAACTCAGACGCGAGATGGACGGGCAATTAGCGGCGTACCGGAAGAAGATGAAGGCGGAACAACTGGCGCTGGTGGAAAAACAATATATACAAAAGCGATTGCTGGAGGAATTTGGATTGCCCAGGTTGAGTCTTTTCTATTTGGCGTGAGTTGCTACGTTGGCAGGCAAAATCGATGCGTCATCAAGTGCGATTGCGGGTAAAATTGCGGGTGATTTCTGGGACCCAAGACCCGGGTTCATAGCTCAACTCAACGGCGAACCCGGGGCACCCGGAGCGTTTTTGTAATTTGCGGCGGACGGCGGCGCGTTCTCAAATGGTGACCATCAGTGGCAGCTGGAGTCGTCGTTGAAAGAACCGCTCAACACCATGGAATTTAGAAACTGGCTGCATTTTTGAATTTTCGCGAGAGTTGTGTCGTCCTTCAGGGCATTTGGATCAACGGTCTTCTCGCCATTCAATTGCTGACGGTCAGCCTCCACTTGTTGGGCCCAAGCGGTCATCATGTCGGCTTCGTTGCGCAATAGTTGAAGAGCATTCTTATCGGCCTCGGTGGAGGCCACGACGCTCGCTTGCTGAAGGGCGTCCATTGACTGTTGATGATAGGCCTGCACCCACGTTTCGCTGACGGCCAGGCCGTAGAGAATCATGGCGCGGACGGCCACGCGCCACTCGCGCATGGCGGCAAGGGCGGAGATAGCGGCGGATGAAAAATCACGCGAAAGTCTTTGTGAATTTTGCGCGGAGTCGTCAGTCGCGACGGCGCCTGCATCCGACGGAGGTATGTTGAGCACGACACGACGGGGCTCAACGGTGAAGACGGCGTTGGTGGCCTGAGCGAGGGCCTCCAGATCGACGTACAAGCGGCCGTTGATTTGCCGCACGCCCGCGCCGGCAGTTTTGCCGTTTACCACCAGGATTTTATTTGTGCTCTGCGCGAAAAGCGTTCCCGAAAGCGCCAGGACCAAAGCAGGATAAAGAACGAATCGAAAGGAGGGGTGTTTGCTCATCATCGGACGCCGCGCTTTCTGGGCTGAAGTCGTTATTGTACATCTACGCGCTTTTTTGAGGCGTGTCAGTTACACTTTTGACTGCCCACATTTCTTCCAGCCGTGCTGCGCCGGTTGCGTCCAGAGTGTTCACAGCAAAATTGAGGCCTGATTATGTCAGATGAGTTACTATTATCAATTGAGAAGCTTGTTTACGGTGGTGACGGATTGACGCATGCCGATGGCAACACCGTCTTTGTTCCTTATGTATTGCCTGGCGAAGCTGTGCGCGCGGCTACCAAGACCAAAAAGAAAAAATTGGTCTGGACCAAGCTGGTAGAAGTCACTTCGCCTTCCGCGAAACGCATAGCGCCTGCATGTCCACATTTTCAGGTTTGCGGCGGGTGCCATTATCAGCATATTCCGGCGGCGGAGCAGGTGCGGCTGAAAATCGAGATTTTGCGCGAGACGCTTTCGCGACTGGGCGGAGTGCAGTGGAATGGGAAGATCGCTGCGCATTCAGGCGAACCTTACGGCTACCGCAACCGGGCGCAATGGGCGGTGCGCAGCGGCATGCCCCGGGCGCTGGGATATTTTCTGCCAGAGAGCTCGGTGATTTTGCCGATCGACACTTGTCCAATACTTTCGCCGCGATTACTGGAGACTTTCACGCTGCTGCAAGAAATGGCGCGGGGCGGGAAATTGCCAGCGGGGATTTTGGAGATAGAGGCGTTTACGGATTCGGCGGACGAGAAAGTTGCGCTGAACGTGGCATTCGACAAATTCCCTGCGCCACCTGAAGAGATCGCTTCCCAGCTTCGCAAGGAATTGCCGCAGCTTGAAAGCTTGTTGCTGCTGGACCAGAAGAAGGACCGTTTCGAGCTGAGTGGGCCCGGATTTCTGATGCATGAAGTAGATGGATTCAAATACCAGGTCAGCCATTTGTCATTTTTTCAGGTGAATCGGTTTCTGACGGAGGCTTTGCTCAAGGCGGTCACGGCGGGCGCGAAGGGAGATCTGGCGCTGGATTTGTACTCGGGCGTGGGATTTTTTACTTTGCCGCTGGCGCAGGCGTTCGAACGGGTTGTGAGTGTGGACGCGAATCTGGCTGCTACGAGGGATTTGTTTGCGAACGCGAAAAGAGCGGGCGTAGATGTCGTCTCGCACAACGAGCATGCGGAAGAGTTCCTGAAAAAAACGGCAGAGCGGCCGGATTTTGTCATTTTGGATCCTCCCCGATCGGGGCTGGGCACCACGGCGGCGGCGGCACTTGCCTCCCTGGGAGCTGCGGAGATCGTGTATTTGTCTTGCGACCCTTCGACGCTGGCCAGGGATTTGGCGGTATTGACGGGATCACAGCGAAAACCTCGCGGGACATTTGCGGGAGCGAGCGCTGAAGCTGCCGCTGCTGCAGTGGGTGGCGATAGTGCGGCTGGCATTACCAATCGCTACGAAATTACCGACATGGCTATGTTTGATCTGTTTCCGCAGACATTTCACATTGAAACCCTGGTTCGATTGCGAAAAGTTGCATGAAGCTGCCGGCGCTTGCGATTGCCACGGCGTTTGCCTTGGGGATCGCTTGCGGCCTGAACCTGGCGCTCACACATCGCGCTAGTTCTCACAGGTTCATCGCATTCCTTCTCTGTAGCGCTGCTACTTCCCTGTTGATCGGTATTGTTTTCGCTTGGCGCTCGCGAGTCGCTGCCGCGGGTCTGGCGTCCCTATTGTGCTGGGGAATGCTCGGTGTGGCCGCAGTTTGCATCCAGGAACAACCCAGGCGAGGGGACCATATTTTAAGCCTCGTGGACGCCGGAAAAATTAATCTCAAATCACCGCTGCGATATTACGGGCGATTGGCGGATGAGCCGGAGAAGCTTCCCTGGGGGGCGGGCTACAACGTCGAACTATTCGGCGTCGATTTTGAGGGCTCGTTTTTGCCTGCAAGCGGTGGACTGCGGCTTGGTTATATCGCGCGACCGGAACATCCGGGGCCATTAACGCTGCACGCGGGTGACTCCATTGCGGTCTTGACGAAGGCGAAATTGGCGGAGGTGTTTCGAGACGAAGGAGCGTTCGATAGGCGGGCTTATCTGTCAGAGCAAGGTGTAGATCTGGTTGGGGCCTTGCGCGCGCCGGAATTGTTGGAGCTGGTTAAGCCGGCAGGGGCAACGATGTTTGGTTGGGTTTCGCGCGGACGTCGGCGCTTGCGCGAAGAAGTCGATGAATTGTGGGCGAAGGATGAGAGTGTGGCAGGGGTATTGCGTGCGATGCTGCTGGGGGATCGCAGCTTTGTAGATCGAGACGAGGCGAGAGATTTCCAGAAAACCGGGGCGTTTCACGTGCTGGTGGTTGCCGGTTTACATGTGGGCGCAATCGCGGTGGTGCTGTTTTGGGTCGGGCGCAAACTGCGGTGGGCACGAGTGTGGACTGTGATTGCCACACTGTCCTTGCTATTGGGTTATGTTGCCGTAGTCGAACAACGGACGCCGGTGCTGCGTGCCGCTTTGATGGCGGCCATTGTGGTAATTGGAGGATTTTTCTTCCGGCGGCTGGAGCTATTGAATTCAGGTGCGATTGCCGCGTTATTGCTGCTAGTGGCGAAGCCGTCGGCGCTTGGCGATTCCAGCTTTCAACTTTCGTTTTTGGCCATCGGATGTATCGGCGGGTTGGCGCTGCCATGGCTAACAGCGACGGTGCAGCCGTATGCGCGGGCACTACGCGGATGGCGTGACGTGACCAAGGATGTTTCGTACGAGCCGCGGCCAACGCAATTCCGCATCGATCTTAGGTTGTTGGCGCGCGTGATGGAAAGGCGTTTGCCTGCTCGAATCGCGAGAGCGACGGGGAGTTCATTGGTTGGCGGTCTAGCGTTTAGTTTTCGCGTATGGGAATTGTTTGTGCTGACACTGGTTTTGCAGATTGGGATGTTGCCGCTACTGGCGAGCGCATTTCACCGAATTACTTTCGCCGGAGCGTTTGTAAATTTTGCGGCAGTGCCGTTGACGGCGATTATTGTGCCTTTGGGATTTTTGACGCTGATTAGTGGGCTTTTATGGCCTGCGCTGGGGAAGATCTTGGCGGCGCCGCTGTCGTTGGTTACAGCTGGACTTCTACATATAGTGCAGCGGTTCGCGCTTGTGCGGCAATTGAGCTACCGCATACCGGGACCGTCACTCTGGGTGACGATCATTTTTCTGACAACGCTGGCGGGCATTGTGGCCTGTTTGCGTCTGCGATTCATGGGGCGCAAGCCGATGATGTGGAGTTTATGGGGCGTATTGGCTGCGGCGGCGGTGGTTATTGCTACGTATCCGTTTTCTCCGCGAATGGCAGGCGGTAGGCTCGAACTTACGGTGCTGGATGTTGGGCAAGGCGATTCCTTGTTCGTGGTTTCGCCGGCGGGCAAG
>Ga0185299_10008048_pt1 | contig 10576 bp, 5 predicted proteins | sample PaiPotPPA55metaG_FD_128002 | JGI IMG/M metagenome (GOLD analysis project Ga0185299, IMG submission 128002) | Iron sulfur acid spring bacterial and archeal communities from Banff, Canada, to study Microbial Dark Matter (Phase II) - Paint Pots PPA... ...
TCGGGGTTCGTGGTGTAGGTCCTGGCGAGGCTCTTCTCTTCCTGGCCAGTTAAACGCAGCCGCAACGCTTTGGTAATTTCCTTGGCGATTTTTTCCTGGAGCGCGAAGATGTCCGCCGGCTTACGACTGTATTGCTGGCCCCAGATGTGGCTGTTGTCGGTAGCATCTATGAGCTCAGCACTGATGGCCAGATTGCCGCCGTGCTGTCTGACTCGGCCTTTCAAGACGGCGCGAACTCCCAGCTCTCGCGCTACTGTTTGTGTGTCGGTGTCTTTGCCTTTGTAGCGGAACGCGGAATCGCGGGACATCACTTTCAAATTCGGCAGGCGGGACAAGCTGTTGATGAGACTCTCGGTGATTCCGTCGCTGAGGTAGTCGGCGTCTGGATCTGCGCTGCCGTTCACAAAGGGCAGCACTGCCAAACGGCCGCGCCACCAAGGATATGTAGATGTGTCAGTGGCCGGGGATGATGCGCTTGGACCTGGTGAAGTAGCAGCGATCTGGCCCACGGCTGCTGGTGATGAGGCGGCCGCGGCGCGCAGACCGGAATCGATCTCACGCTTGAGGCGCTTGAGGTCGGTGCGCAGATCGGCTGCGGATTGATAGCGCAGGTTACGATCTTTTTCGAGCGCCTTATTAATGATCTCATTCAGCTTCAACGGAATTTTTGGATTTGCGCGCGTGGGTGGAACGGGTTCGCGATTGAGTATGGCGTCAAAAACCAAGGCAGGCGTGTCGCCACGGAAAGGGAGCGCACTGGTGGCCATTTCGTAGAGCACAACGCCGAAGGAGAACAAATCGGTTTGCGCGCTTAGTACTTCGCCGCGGGCCTGCTCGGGAGACATATAGCTCACGGTTCCCAGGGTGCTTCCTGAACTGGTCAGGTGGTCCGGGTCGATTTGCCGGGTAGCCAATGTTTCGCCGTCGGCAGCCGGTTTGTTTGTAGAGTTCATCTTGGCGAGACCGAAATCGAGAATCTTGGAGCGGCCGCGCTCGGTGACGAATATGTTGGCGGGCTTGATGTCTCTGTGGATGATGCCTTTGGAGTGCGCGGCTTCCAAGGCATCGGTGATCTCTATGGACAGGTTGAGCAGATTCTCAAATTCCATAGGCCGGCCTGCGATGCTGTGCTTTAAAGTTTGGCCTTCGAGATACTCCATGGCGATGAAAGCTCGGCCGTCTTGTTCGCCAATGTCGTAAATGGTGCAAATATTTGGATGATTGAGCGCGGACGCGGCTTGCGCTTCGCGCTGGAAACGAGCGAGCGCCTGTGGGTCGCTGGCCATCTCATCTGGGAGGAACTTCAGCGCGACGAAACGGCGAAGGCGTGTATCTTCGGCCTTGTAAACCACGCCCATACCTCCACCACCGAGCCGTTCAGTGATGTGGTAATGCGAGATGGTCTGTCCGATGAGGGAAGAGAAATCCGGCATTTCGCAGACATCTTAGCAGAAGCGTGTGCCGAGCAATCCGCGGGAGCCGCGGTTCTAGAAGGACATTTCCTTTGTGGGTTGAATCGCGATGCTAATCACAAACTGAAAAAAGTTTTCAATATTGCGACGGCAGCCGCGGTCGAAGCTGGTAGATTTTCAGGATTTTTAGCTAACGCGGATAGGTGCAGGTGCGTCAACACAAGTACTTACATCGTTAGCAATATCCTTCTCAGGACAAGTTTCTCGGGCGTTCAATGCCAGGGATGTAAGTTCGTCGTCCACGGAAAAGACCGCATCGACACCATGAGACAGAGCTTTCTTTTCTATTTCGACGCTGGGAGTCGCGGTCATCAAAAAAAGAGGCAGATGCGGCAGTGATTTCTTAAACCCATCGGCAATTTTAAAATCATGGACGCCGTTGTCTACGAGTATGGCCAGGTCGGGGAGCAATTTGTCGGCCTTGTGAATAGCGGCGACACTCGGGGCGGTCTTGCCACAAACCCGGAAATCGTCTTGCAGATTGAAGAAGTTACGGAGTTTCTCGCAGAACGCAGGATCACCACAGACTAGAAACACGCGGATCATGACGCCTCCTTGGAATTCGGCTGCCGGATTAAGCCGAAGCGATTCGGCATGGAACCCGTAACGGGATTGCATGCGATTCAGCTGGGCCTGATGTCGTCCGACGGCTTCTCCCAGGAGGACGCCTGTGGGCGAAGCTTGTGAGGCGTTATATAGGGCTGGTTCAAGAAACGCGCAATTCCCGATAATACGTACGAATAAATACGTCTTTTGGTTATAATATAGATACGTACCTAATACGTACCTAGATGGTCAAGGAGTTGGGATCAGTTGGGTAAAGGCAAACCACGGCTAAAAACACCAGAGGCTCTGCTCTCGGATATCCACGGAGCGATAGGTCCACTGCTGCCGGCGCTTTTTGAGTCGCCGGTAATGGGTGTAGCGTTGCTCGATAGGCAGTTTCGTTTTCGCGCGATCAATGGAGCATTGGCGGCGATGAACGGCTTTCCCGTTTCAAGCCATATTGGAAACAATGTTCGGTATGTCTTGGGTAGTTCTGCACCCATGGTCGAAGGCCTGGTGCAACAAGTGCTGGAAACTGGTGAGCCGATATTTAACCGGGAAGTGACGGCAAAGCTGCCGGCCAGGCTGGAAGTCGGACACTGGCTCGAGACTTATCTGCCGATTCGGGACCTTGAAAATCGCGTCACACAGGTCGCTGCATTGGTGGTGGAACTGACCGGACTTAGAAAATTAGAAGTTTCTCTGAATCACGTGATAGGTAGTTTACTTCACGTGAGCGCGGGTTTAAAAAGCGAATTACAGTTCCTGGCAACAACGGGACGCACCTCGGATGGAACCGCCGGCTTGCTCCCGCAAGCTATCGAGCTGATCGACGATTGTATCGGGTACGCAAAAAGCATCACCGGCGGCTCGCAAGGGTATGTTTCTGCCGATGCTCCCAACCTGCAAGCCGATCGCGACGAAGTGTGCAGAATCGGAGCGAGCAAGCCTGACGCAAGTAACAATGGCAGCGGTGAACAGTGGCGTCGAATGTTATCTCAGCGAGAACACCAAGTATTGAAGCTGCTGGCGGACTGCAAAAGCAACAAAGAGATTGCCAGCGAAATGAATATCAGCGTCAGGACCGCAGAAACGTATCGCGCACGAGTGATGATGAAACTGGAACTGCGCTCTATAGGGCACGTGGTGCGGTTTGCGATACGGAACAATATTGTCAAGGCGTAAAACGATTCGTTGTCAATCACTGTCCAGCGGTTATTGGAGCTTTGCGTATTCAGATTTGGCGGCGAGCAAGATGGGGACGTCGGGGTCGGCGTCTTTCCAGAGGGCGAAGAAATCCTGGTAGGCGGCGCGGGCCTTGGCTTTGTCACCGCTGAGGGTGGAACCGCGGGCAAGACCGACGTAGGAGAGCGCAAATAGAGGAGAAGTCACACCCACGGCACGATGATCAAGAATTCTTTGAAATTCGGCGGCCGCTTCTTTCCCTTGGTGGGCACGAAGATAGGTCAAGCCGCGCACGTAGACAGGTAGAAATCCGAAGGCTGGGCCCATCTCGTAGCGTGTTGCCGGCTCCAGAGCCTGGAGGGCCGCTGAGGTATTGCCGTGGCTGGACTGCAACGAGGCTTCCGCAGAGGGAATGAAAACACCATTGACCTGGAAGTCCGAGGGATAGTTATTTCTAAGGTCGTCGATTAGTTTTTGTGCTGCGCTCGCGTCGTTCGCCAAGGCTAGAGTCACCGCCACGGCGGGCAGATTCGTCCGAGTGTGAGAGAGCCCCGAGCTGGCAGCTGCTTGCTGACGTGCCACAACAAAATTGCCTGCCGCAGCTTCTCCGAGGGCCAGAAAGGCCATGGCCCCAGCCGCGCTGTCCTTAAAATTATTGCTTTTAAAAATGCGCACAGCCGACGCTGATAATTGCTCGGCATTCTTAAATTTGCCAAGCAAGGCCGCTCTACCTACCGCTTCCGATGCGATGAGTCCGGCTCCGAGCAAACTGCCGGAAGCCCACTGAATTTGACGCTGTGCGCCAGCTTCGTCTCCAAGCGCAGAGTACGATCGATATAGCTGCCAGTGGATAGTAAACTGATCAGGGTCGCTGGTAAGCGATTTTTCGAGGAAGGTTTTCGCTTCGTCCGCGCGGTTGAGCCCTAGAAACCCACAGCCTACTCCCAGATATCCTCCCTTGGAATGAGGGTTGATTTTGAGCGTCTCGTAACCCAATTGAATGGCCTTTTGAAATTGAGCCAGAAAAATACAATAATTGACGGCAAGATTGTTGACTGGCTCCTCCTGGCGCGGATAAGCCTGGCGAAACAACTCTTCCACTTCCATTTCCTTGTCCAAGTTGCCGGTGACCATCCAGTGGTAGTTGGTATCGAGGGTAAACCTCTCTAAATCGCTGACGCGTTCACGCAGCGCGTAGGCCTTCTTCTCGTATTCCATACTGCGGACCTCTTCGCCCTGGTTGGCATAAGTAGATGCCAAACGTGCGTAGGCAACCGCGAAGTTGGGATCCTGTTCTACGGCACGTTCGTACAGAGGTAGGGCAGCAAGGTCCTGTCCTGCATCATCCAGTTGCGCGGCTTGCGAATAGACCTTTAGCGCTTCGAGCGACGAGGTGGTCGCTTCCTGGATAGGGCGGTCAAACTTCTGAATGGAGGCTAGCGATTCGCCCAGTTTGTTGCGTAGCTGAGTTGCGGCTTCTCCCAAGGCGGCCAGAACTCTTTCTTTGCTTTCGGCGGTGAACTGAGTGCGAGCCAGGGAATCGCCGGTGCGGCAATTCAAGGCGTCCAGCGAAATTACATACTGCGAACCCAAGGCGGAAATGGAACCATTCAGAGCGGCTTTGATATTTTCCCGTTCGCAAATTTCGCGTGCTACTTCCCCGGTGACGCGTTCGCTTGGGGAACGGCCCATGTGCTGCAGGGTTTCGCCAACGCGTTTGTCGGGAAAAATGTACAGGAAGGGCGATTGCTGGAGTTGGACGGCGAGTGCCTGTCGAAGAGTTCCGTCGAAGACAGGATCCCCGGTGGTGTTGATAAAGTCAGAAAGGAGGATGGTGTCTTTTTCGGTGAGCGCGTGCGCTTTGGTGGAACGCCAGTAGAGAGTGCCGGCCAGGAGGGCCGCAAAAACAAGTGTTGCAGGAATGAGGAATCTCCAGTTGCGTGCGAAGTTTTTCTTTACTTTTACAGAATCTACGACAGGTGGCGGAGTCGCGGTTGAGCCAGTAGCTGTTTTGATCCGCGGGGACACCGATGCGGGTGAGGAGGATTCGATATCGTCCTCTGCCACCTGGTGCTGGGCAGTGCGGCCGGAATCCGAATCACGTTTGAGGCGTTGAAGGTCGGCGCGCATGTCGAGCGCGTGCTGATAGCGAAGATTGCGGTCCTTCTCTAGCGCTTTGTTGATGATGTCTTCGAGACGCTGCGGCAGGTCTGGATTCAGACGGACGGGGGCGATGGGAGCTTTGTGAAGAATTGAATCGAAAATTGCCGCGGAAGTTTCCCCTCGAAAGGGCAGCCTGCCAGTGGCCATTTCGTAGAGGACGGTGCCGAAGGAAAATAGATCGGTGCGAGGATCGAGTTCTTTGCCCAGGGATTGCTCGGGTGACATGTAGGAGACGGTGCCGAGCGCGGTACCCGGGCTGGTAAGGTGCATATCGTCCAAGGTGGCTCCCGCGACCGCCGGAGCGAGAGAGCTGGCGGAGGTTGTAGCGGTGGTGACTTTGGCCAAGCCGAAATCAAGAATTTTAGCGTGGCCGCGCTTGGTGACGAACAAGTTGGCGGGCTTAATGTCGCGGTGCACAATACGCTCGGCATGGGCGGCATCGAGAGCGTCGGCAACTTGAGTAGCGATCTCGAGCAGCCGTTCCAGTTCCACGGGTTGACCGGTTATCAAGTGTTTGAGCGTTTGTCCGTCGAGAAATTCCATGGCGATAAAAGCTTGTCCATGTTGATCGTCGATTTCGTAGATGGTGCAGATGTTGGGGTGGTTCAGTGCGGAAGCAGCTTTGGCCTCGCGTTGAAAGCGGCTGAGAGCTTGCGCATCGTTGGCTACCTGTTCGGGCAGGAATTTCAGGGCGACAAAGCGGCCAAGCTTGAGGTCCTCAGCTTTGTACACCACGCCCATGCCGCCGCCGCCGAGCCTTTCGATGATGCGGTAATGGGAGATGGTCTGACCGCTACGAGATGAGGAGTCCGTCATTGGCGGTCATATTAGGTTGCGCTAAAAGGTAAGTCAATGAATGTACTGAAGAGCGCAGCGAACGGATTGTGCTGTAATTATCACGCCATGGGCTTCTTTCAATTTTTTCTATTCACTCTCATTTTGGCGGTCGGGACGTGCCCGATGGCTCAGGCACAGTCGTCAATCGAGAGGCCAAAGGTGCGTATTGACGAGGTGGAGTTGGAGGACACGCTTTTGCCTAAGGCGGTCCAGGATCAATTAGTGAGTTCCTTAAAGCAACGCGAGTGGGAGGAAGGGTCCGACTGGGAAGCTGACGTGAGAGATATGACGGTTACTGCAGAGGAAGAGGGTTGGCCGGATAGGGAAAATCAAGGATATTTGGGTTTTTCTGTTTCAGCGCGGTGGAAACCGCTGCGCCGAGAACCCGGGCTGCTACACGTTCTAGTAACAGTTCACGTCGACGAAGGCCAGCAAAGCAGGCTGGAGAAGATTGAGTTTCGGGACGCCAGCGGCAACTTGGGGCTGCCAGTTTTCGACTCCGATACTCTTCGGAAGTTAATTCCTTTGAAAGATGGAGAAATATATAATCGCGACAAATATCATGCCGGTGTGGACGCAGTCGCCAGTGCCTACAAAGAGCGGGGATTCATCGACCTTACAACCTACGAGACGCTCGCTTTGGATGACGATAATCATACGGTTGCCCTGGTGATCAAAATAACCGAAGGACCGGTATACCGTTGGGGAGACATTCAAGTGAGTGGCCTGGACCCAAAGTTAGAAACGATCCTAAGGGCGCGGCTGCCGAGAGCTCAACCCGCGAATCCGAAGCTCATCCGAGACTTCTATCAGGAGTACAAATCATCGCTGCCTGTAGGTGCATCTCCCGAAACTATGGAATGGAAACGTGACCCACAGCGCGCCATCGTGGACTTGACGTTTGACTTCAGCACCCCTCCCCCAAAACCAGTTAGTGAGCAGGTGAATTGACTTGGCTTAACTGGGCTCCTAAGATGTGCTGACCTTCAGCCATGATTGGCCAAACCATCGCTCATTGTCGAATTATTGAGAAGCTTGGTGGCGGCGGGATGGGCGTTGTTTATAAGGCCGAAGACACTCGCCTGGGCCGATTCGTGGCTTTGAAGTTCCTGCCTGAAAATGTAGCTCACGATGCGCAGAGCCTGGAACGTTTTCGCCGTGAAGCTCGCGCGGCGTCGGCGCTCAATCATCCCAATATCTGCACCATTTATGAAATTAATGAGAGTGAGAGCCAGACTTTCATCGCGATGGAATTGCTGGAGGGCAGCACTCTTAAGCATTTGATTTCCGGGCGGCCAATGGAAATCGATACGGTGCTGGAGCTAGGGATACAGATTGCCGCTGCTCTGGATGGGGCCCATAGCAAAGGCATTGTGCACCGCGACATCAAGCCGGCCAATATTTTTGTTACCAAGCACGGTCAGGCTAAAGTGCTGGATTTTGGTCTGGCGAAGCTTACGGTGAACGAAGTTGGGGCGGCAACATCGGCGCCGACATTAACGATGGAAGAAAATCTGACCAGTCCGGGCACTGCCATTGGAACGGTCGCGTACATGAGCCCGGAACAGGTGCGCGGAAAAGAACTGGATGGGCGCACGGATCTCTTCTCGTTTGGCGCGGTGCTTTATGAAATGTGTACGGGGTCGCTGCCGTTCCAAGGCGATACTTCCGGAGTGATCTTCGAAGCGATTCTCAATCGCGCGCCAATCGCGCCGGTTCGCTTGAATCCGCGAGTTCCTGCCCGGCTCGAGGAGATCATCAATAAAGCTCTCGAAAAAGATCGGGAGACGCGCTGCCAGTCGGGCGCAGAACTGAAAGCCGATCTCAAGCGGCTGCAGCGCGACTTCGTGTCTGGAACCGCGGCGCACGTTTTACCGACCGCCGTACCCCGGCATTCTTCGAAGAAGTGGCAGGTCGGCGCTGCCGTCGTCCTAGCTGTCGTCATTGTTGGCGCGCTCGCAGGGTGGTTGGCGTCGCATCGCGGCACCCAATCGAAAGTTGCTCAAGCGATGTCCACTGCACGGCGCTTAACGTCGAATCCCACCGAAAATCCCATTTCTGTTTCGGCTATTTCGCCTGATGGAAAGTACCTGGCGTATTCTGACCAGACCGGCACTTATTTGCGACTCATATCCACAGGCGAAGTGCACTCTTTATTTTCAAAGAATAACGACGTTCAATACCTGAGCTGGTATCCGGACAGCACGCGGCTGTTGATTTCGTGGCTGCGGTCGCCAGCCGCTAAGATGGGCCTGTGGGTAATGCCCATTGTGGGAGGAAACCCGCGACAGCTCTCTGATGAGGGTTGGTCCGCTTCGGTGTCTCCGGATGGCTCACAAATAGTATTTCTCAAAACTGCAGTGTTCGGCGAGACCGCCGAAGAACTCTGGCTGATGCGGGCGGACGGAAGCGATCAACGCAGGATAATTACAGCCGCCGGCGATGGTACCGCGTACTCCTCGCCGGTGTGGTCCCCGGATGGACACTGGATCGCGTATGACAAGTTTCGCTTTGGAGCCTATAGCAATGAAGCGTGGATCGAACTTTTCAATCTGGAGCACGCAACCAGAAACGTAATCATTACTGAGCCTCAATTGGAGTGGGGACTCGAATGGCTGGCTGACGGGCGGTTGATTTATGCCATAGCCGAACCGCCTCCAAGTCAGAATAGTTCGAATTTCTGGGCAGTAAACGTCAACTCGACCACGGGACGTTCCACTGGCGTTCCTGGCAAGATCACCAGCGGCGACGACCATGTAAATCAACCGAGTATAACTGCCGACGGGAAGAGACTTGTGTTTAGCCGCTACCAGCCACAACTGGATGTTTACGTGGCGGAATTTTTCGCCAAGGGTCCACATCTTGGAACGCCTCGCCGGCTTACGCTTGACAACTCGGACGATCTCCCTTTCGATTGGGCGTTTGACGACAGTTCCGTACTGTTCACTTCAAACAGAACGAACGCCAGCAGCATCTTTAACATCTTCCGGCAGCGGATTGATGAAAGCTCCGCGGAAATGCTGGTGTCAGGTCCAGAACAAAAATCGGTTGCCCGGCTGAATGCTAACGGATCTGAGATCCTGTACTTGGAATCGTTGAGTTCGCAAGACACCGGCGGGCAACGCCGGTCCGAGGCTCAGCAAGAGTCGCAAATCGTGCGCCTAATGCGCGCGCCAATCCAGGGGGGTCCCTCGCAACTTGTTCTGGAAGCTCCCAACATCATTAATTTCCAATGTTCGAGAACGGGTACGGAGATCTGCGTGTTAAGTCAAGCAGAACCGACGGAGTATCCCTTTTCAGTATTTGATCCCATGAAGGGCACGCTGCGCCAGGCCGCGAAGCTTGAAGAAACTCCGAGCGGGTGGAACTGGGGTCTCTCTCCGGATGGAACTCTTATTGCCGCAGTGCAAATAGGCGCCACCCAGCATCAGATTCGATTGGTCTCGCTGGCAGGCCAGCCCGCGCGTGAAATCACCGTAAAAGATTGGAACAATTTCATGTCCATCGACTGGGCGGCGGACGGCAAAGGATTTTTTATCTCCAGCAACCCTACGGGGCGTCTGGACACGGTGCTGTACGTGGACTTGGCTGGGAATGCGACGCCACTCTGGCAAGTGAAAAACTCTCAGGCCGCCTGGGCGATTCCTTCGCGCAACGGAAAATACGTCGCTATTCCGGCGCCTACGACGGAGTGCAATGTTTGGATGGTGGAAAATTTTTGAAGATGGCCCCGGCGCTGTGATAATGGCGTATGAGGCGTTGGAAACGTTTTCTTTTGTTGTGCGGCGCGATATTGGTGGCGCTGAGCCTTTACGGAGTGCGCCTGGTTTGGCGTGGATTTAGCACGGCGGAACAGCCGTCGTTTTTAGAAACTGTGGTGGCGCGCACGGCGCGTAACCTTTCTATCCCGCGCAAAGCCCGACTAGAAACCAACCCCTTTACGGCGACCGCGGATGTTCTGAAAGAAGCGCGGGAAAGTTTCGTGGATCGCTGCGCCGTTTGCCACGGGCCGGACGGCTCCGGGCAAACCCAAGTGGGCAGCAACCTTTACCCCAAGGTTCCGGACTTACGGTCGCCGCGAACGCAGAAGCTGACGGATGGCGAAATCCGCTACATCATTCGCAATGGCGTGCGCTTGACGGGCATGCCTGGCTGGGCGAAACCGCACGATGAGCAGAGCGATGATAGTTGGAAGCTGGTGCTGTTCATCCGTGGCCTGGGGCTGTTAAGCAAGGAACAACACGAGCAGCAGGTATCCACGGCAAATTCGGCCCACTACGTGGGCTCGCGATCCTGCGAGAAGTGCCACGCGCAAATTTACGAGCACTGGCTAAAGACGCCGATGGCGAACGTGGTGCGCGATCCGCGGGAAC
>Ga0185299_10008053_pt1 | contig 10574 bp, 8 predicted proteins | sample PaiPotPPA55metaG_FD_128002 | JGI IMG/M metagenome (GOLD analysis project Ga0185299, IMG submission 128002) | Iron sulfur acid spring bacterial and archeal communities from Banff, Canada, to study Microbial Dark Matter (Phase II) - Paint Pots PPA... ...
CGGGCGGAAAGGTACGACAACGGTTCACCGCGCGGCGCCATCGCGACTTGCATCGGCGGCCTCCTTCCCGGCGGACGCAACGTTCGCCTGCTGCAATTTCCGCAGCATCGACGTGTCGAGCAAGCCCGCGAGGCTGGGAGGCTGCGCCACAAACCCCAGCTCGTACGACCAGTCCGCCAGGGCCTGGAAAGTCGGCGCCAGCGGCTCGTCACTGAACTGCACCTGCTTGAGCGCCGACGCCAGCACACCACCAGCCAGCCGCTTGCCCGTCAGGACAAACAACGCAGAATCCAGTTGCGGGAGGTACTTCTCCGGGTCTTGCCGCAACCGCGTCGTCCAGTCGCGATGCACGCGAAGGAGCTTTTCCACGACATCGGGATGGTTGGCGAGAAATTCCGGCGTGGTGACGACGACGGTCAGCGTAAACCGCTTCTGCGGCCACAGATCTTTCTCCTCGCCGATGACATGCGCCCCGGCCTGGGCGACCAGGAACGAGCCCCACGGCTCCGGCGCCCAGGAGGCGTCGATCTGCCCCCGGATCATCATGCCGGCCTGCTCGGCGTTGGGGATCGGCAAGACGTTGTCGTCGGTCCGCTGATGCAGCACCGATCGCAGGAAATGGCGGGCGGCGAGATCCTGCGTGTTCCCATGCTGCGGCGTCGCCAGCCGTTTGCCGCGGAGGTCGCCTAATGATTTGATGCCGCTGCCGTCGCGGGCGACAATCAAAACGCCGTTATCGGCAGCGCCGGCGATGACTCGGATCCCTTGCCCGTGCGTCTTCGACTGCGCATTCAGCGCCGGCCCGGGGCCGACGTATGCCACGTCGATTTCCCCCGCCAACAGCGCCTCGATCAGCGACGGGCCGGCATTGAATACCTGTGTCTTCAATTGAGCAGGCGCAGTCGCCTTGGCGAAGTCCCCGGACGCAACACCGAGCACCGCCTGGGCATGTGTCAGATTCGCGAAGTAGCCGATACGGACCTGCTGGACCGGACGGTTTTCCTCACGCTGACATGAGGGCGCGGCGCTGGCCAGCGACATCATCGTCAAAGCGATAACTCGCAAGCGAACCCACCGCATCATCCTGATTATATTAAACAAACCCTATCGGAAAACAAGGAGAATGAGTCGCTGGCGACAAAGGCAGAGCAAACAACGACTTAGGATCATTCTTCATTCTACTCTTTCCACTCGCCGCTGAAGACTTCAGTCGCCGGGCCAGTCATGTAAAGATGGTTATCGTCCTGGCGCCATTCCAGTTGCAGGTCTCCGCCCGGAAGGTGCGCGAGGAGGTGGCGTTTCGACCGCCCGGTAAGCACGCCCGCAACGCAGACAGCGCAAGCACCAGTGCCGCAGGCGAGGGTGATCCCGCTGCCGCGCTCCCACGTGCGCATCGTAACTTCCGAGGGCGAACGAACCTGCACCCAATGCGCATTGATCCGCCGCGGGAATGCCGGGTGGCTTTCCACCAGAGGTCCCAGACGCCGCACGTCAACGGAGTTGACGTCGTCGACGAACATGACGGCGTGGGGATTACCCATGGAGACGAACGTCGCCTCGACGGTCTCGCGTGCATCGCCGGACTGTAGCTCGAACCGCCCGGTGTGCTCGTTGCCGACCGTCTTGCGGAGCATCTCGCGGCGGACCGGAATCATCAACAGGCCGAGGATCGGCTCCCCCATGTCGACGGTCACGCCTCGGACTCGGCCTTCGACCACCTGCATCGCCAGTGTAAGGACGCCGCGGCCGGTTTCGATGCGCATCGGGTTGCGCTGGCTCAAGCGGTGGTCGTAGGCGTACTTGGCGACGCAGCGGACGCCGTTGCCGCACATCTCGGCCTCGCTGCCGTCCGCGTTGAACATGCGCATCCGCACGTCGGCCTTGTCGCTGGGGAGGATGAGAATCATGCCGTCGCCGCCGACTCCGAAGTGACGGTCGGAGACCTTCCGCGCCGTTTCGGCGGGGTCGGGCATGCTCTCTTCGAAACCGTTGACGTAGACGTAATCGTTGCCGATTCCGTGCATTTTCGTAAAACGCATCGCAGAGGATGGTAGCGGGCACCGATGCCCGAATCGAATGTGCGGGGGATTTGGACGGTGCTACGCCAGATCTAACTCCCTGGGGACATGAGGGATCAGCCCGTAGTGGTGCGCGAACTGGTGAAAGGACCGGATCGCTTCGAGATGGCGCGGGCCAATGTCGTATTTAAGGTATTTCGTAAGATAGTCTCGCGCGATCGCCGGAGGCCATCCGCGGGGGACGGCAAAGCGATCAATCATCTGCTCCACGTGCTCCAAGCCGGCGCGTTTGGCCCGCTCGAGTAGGGCCGGCAGCTCACCCAGCTCGACGCCGGGCCTTGCCATCCAGGCGGCGAAGACGAACGGGAGTCCGGTGTGCTCCTTCCACTCCCGCCCCAGGTCGAGCTGGTATGGGAGGTCGTCAGGCTCCTCGCAGACCACCTTGTCACCGATGAGCAGTTTCGCGGCACCGGCTTCGGGGTGGCGGTGGTCGAGGGGGACGAACTGGGGGCGGATGCCGTACCGCTCGGCCAGAATCACGCGGGCCAGCGCGACGGACGTGTGGCTGTCGGTGTCACATGCAAGCGTCCCAATCTGCGTGATTGGGACGGAGCTGAAGATTCGGACGGTGAGGGTCGGGCCGTCGCAGCCGATGCCGCCGCTGGTCAGGAGCCTCAGGCCCGACATCCGCTGGTAGTCAATGACCGGGAGCAGAGCGACGTCGAAGCGCTCCTGAAGCAAGCCGTCGAGCAGACGCGAAGGGATGTCTAACTGTAGATCAACGCCGTCGATTTCCTCGAGTCGGTAGATTAGTGGCTTGGCGTTGAGGAAGCTGACACTCCCGACCCGAAGCGTGGGGCGGACGAATTCAGTTGAGCCGGCCTGCACAGACATGCGTAACTCTATCCGCGACACGTGACCGTTCGATTTTTCAGTCGTTTTGAAATTGTCGGATCCGCGAGAAAACGTATCGAGCATTGACCAGCGCGCGAAAACAAAGCACGACCCGAGTGGGGGCCGTGCCTCGTCTTCGAATACGGACAATTCCGCCGATGCCGTGTGAGGGCGATTCAGTCAAACCCTTCACAAAAGGTGGGTGATGTGCCGAATCAGGAGGGCTCTCCTGTCTGTCCGGCCGTCCGCTTCCCGTCTGCTCCTGCCCTGTACGAGCGGCAGGAATCGCGGGCATGCGTCGGGCCGGCGGCTATCCCCGAGGGTTGCTTATCGGTTTAACCAAAAGTGCACTCCAATCACGAGCACAGCAGAAGCATCCGTACGCTCATATTATCGGTGCCCCGGCAGGAGGCAATCAAGGAATTATACGACAGATTCCGCGACAGGGTTGGATTGGAGATTTGCGATTTTCGATTTGCAATTTGCGATTCAGTTTCTGCAATTCTATCGCAAATTGCAAATCGAAAATCGAAAATCAGAACGGCGGCTCCTCGCCGGTTTTCCACCAGTCGGCGGGGTCCTTTTTTCCCTTTTTGGGCTTTTTCTCCGGGTCTTCCGGGGCGGGGTCGCCATCGTAGAAGGGAGTGTCGGTGAGTTGCCCGTCGCGCACGACGGTGGCCAACTCGACGGCAAAGATTGGACTGATCTGTTTGAGCAGCGAGTGATCGTCGTCGGTAAACGGAGTACGGTCGTCCCTGAAAAAGACCAGCGCCGCCAACGACTCGCCGAGGTAAGTGCAGTTGACGGCCAGGATGTCCTGGCCCTTGAGATAGGCCAATTCCTGCGGCGTGAGACGGTCGGCCAAGTCCTGGGTCCGCAGCCGCACGAGCCCGTCTTTGACTGCCATGGGCACGATAGCGCGCTTGATCGCGGTGGTCAGGCCCGCGTCGCCGGGGATGGTGTACTTCATGTACGCCCCGAGCTGGAAGACGCCGTCGTCGGAGGCGAGGAAGACGGCCACGTTCGAGTACCCGATCTGCCGCAGCAGCCAGTCCATCGAGTGGCAGAGCAGTTGCTCCAGGTCTTTGGCGTTGGCTATGAACTTGCGGAAGCCTTCCTGCGTTCGGACGCCGTCGAGCTGGCGGGACAGTTCGCCGTAGGCGCTGACCAGATCGTTGCACAGCAGGTCGACTTTCTTGCTGATCAGCTTGCGTGAATCATTGAGTCGGCGGACCGCCTCGCGCAGTCGGCCCACCCGCTTTTCCCGCTTGGCGAGCAGGGTGTGCCGCTCGAGCGCCTTGCGCACGCGGTCGACGATCTGCTCGGTTCGAAACGGCTTGGGGACGAAGTCGAGCGCCCCGCCGCGAAGCGCGCTGATAGCGCCTTCGAGGCTCGGGCTTCCGGTAATGATGATCGCGCCGGCATTGGGCTGGTGCTGGTGGAGGGTCGGAAGCAGCGACATCCCGTCCCCGTCGGGCAGGTTCACATCCGTCACCAGCACGTGTATGGGTGAGCTGGCCAGGACCTTGCGGGCCTGCGCGATCGTGGAGGCGCCGATGACCCGGCAGTCCACCTGCTTGCGGACCAACTCCCCGATCAGCTCGACCAACTCCGGCTCGTCGTCGACGACGAGGACACGGGGCTGTTGCTCCGGCCGCACTTTCGAATCGCTCCCCACGAGCGCCATGTGCTCTCCCTTCCCATTTCCGATTGCCGAATGCCGATTGCCGAGTTGGGGAATTTGATTCGGCAATCGGCATTCGGCAATCGGAAATCACACTCCCTCGACCTTGCGCTTCTCCGCATGTCCGTCCTTCTCCTGCCGGCTCGGGGCCGCGCCCGCGGGGAGCAGGATGATCGATCGCGTTCCTTGTGCGGGCCTGCTCTCCAGGCGGATCGACCCGCCGCTCGCCTCGATCCACCGAAGCGCTTTGGCCAGCCCCAGCCCGCGGCGACGGCCGGCGGGCCTGGCACTGAAGAACGGATCGAAGGCGCGTTTCACCGTCTCCTCGTCCATCCCGCACCCATTGTCCGCCACCGTGACCACCACGCGGGACGAGTACGGGTCGTAGGCCGCGTGCACCTCGATCCGGCCCGACTGCCCGTCGGTCGCCTGGAGCGCGTTTACAATCACTTCCGTCAGGGCCGCGGAAACCTGCCGAACATCGATGACGACCGGCGGCACGTTTCCCATGGTCGTCTCAATCCGCCTATCGGCCGGATCGCTGTGCACCTTGGCCTCCTCGACGGCCCGCCCCACCAATTGGGCGAGCTCGGCAGGCTGCACATTGGGCGGCTCGGGCCTGGCGAAGTCCATTAACTCCGTGATGATCGCGCTGAGCCGATGCGCCTGCTCGTGAATCAGATGGGCCGCGGTCTTGAGCTTGGGGTCGGATAATTGCGATGCCAGCAGTTGCGACCGCCCGCTGATTACCGCCAAGGGATTGTTCATCTCGTGGGCTGCGCCGGCGGCCATCTCGCCGACCATGATCATCGTCCGGCTCCGGAGTAGCTCGGCCTGGGCGTTCTGAAGCCGGCGATTGGACTCGGCCAACTGCTCGGACAAGGTGCGCGCCTCCTCCCGAATCTGGGCGGTGCGCAGTGCCAGCCCCCATCCACTGGCAATCACGGTCAGTTCCTGGACCTGCGGGCTGAGGCGCTGGGCTTCCCCGCGCTCCCCGCCCCAGACCACGCCGCCAATGCACTGGCCGTCGGCTTCGAGGTAGATCCAAAAGCGATGCTCGTGCGGCAGCCGAGGGGAGATGGCCGAGACGAACCACTCCATGTCTTCCGCGGCCGAGAGAACGGGCCCGTCGCCCGGCTGGGGGCGCGGGGGCCGCCGCCAGTTGCCGACCCGCGTCATGACCGCTTGGGCCGCGTTTGACGACTGCGCCTCCGCGACAACATCGGCGTCGTCAGCCGGCTCATCCCGCGGCAAGTCGACCAGCGAGTTTTCGACAAGCTGGCCGGTCTGATCGCAGATCACCGTCTCGGCAAAATGTTGCGTCGGCGGCAGTGAGAATGCCGCGACCGTTGGCACGCCGAGCACGCCGATCGCTGTCTGCGCGATTCCCTGGAGGACGACCTGCGGAGCGGCGTCGGCGCGAAGTCCGCTCTGGAAGCCGCTTAACGCCTCGAAGAACTTGGCCCGGACGCTCAGCCGCCGGTTCCTGGCCGCCAGTTGGCTGCTGATCCGGCCCAGCTCTTTGTTGGCCTGGGCCAGGGCCTGTTGGTACAGCTCCCCGGAACTGGTCTGTCCCAGCCCCAACGCCCGCGCCCGCGGCTCGATCTGCTCGACCAGCCGCTTGAGCACGTTACTCACCTGCTGCGCCGACAGCCCCGCCGCCTCGAGCAACATCTGCTTTGGGACGCTGAACGTATAATTCCCGCTGTATCCCAGATGCTGCTCGCGCACCAGGACGTCCGCCAGCGTGATCAGGTTCACCATTCGCGGCTGCTTGACGGTGGAGGGGAGCGCCTGCGGCGATTGCCCATGAAGCCATGTGCAGTCGCGAACCGCGGTGGGCAACTGCCATCGCTCAGCCAATCGCTTGCCCACGACCATGTGGTCCAGCCCGATGACCGTCCGCTCGACGTCCGCAATGTTGCCGCGGAGCAGGTCGGCGGCCTCGACAACGCGGCTGAAGCTCTTGGGGAGGATCGTCTCCAGCGCGATTTTCCCCAGGTCGTGCAGGAGCCCACAGATGAACGCCTCGGCCGGGTCCAGAGAATCGGCCAGCCGCCGGCCCTCCTTGCTGACGATCTCCGCCGCCATCAGCTCCGCGCAGCAGGCGGTCGCGACGCAGTGTTTCCAGAATTCATCGCGGCTGAAATGGGGCGCGCGCCTTTCGGACAGGCTGCCGAAGGATTGAAAGACGGAGACGGCCAGCACCGCGCTGCGGACGGCTTCAAAGCCGAGCAGTACGACCGCGCGATGGATCGAGCTGACTTCCCCGCGCACGCCAACGTCGGCACGATGAACCAGTTGCAGGATGCGGGCGGTGAGCGACGGGTCGCTGCCGATCAGCGCGACCACCTCGTCGAGCGACGACTGGTCGTCGGCCGTGACCTCCAGCAGCCGCAGCGCCACTGCCGGAAGCGTCGGCAACTCCTCCAGTTGCTGGAGAATCAGTTCGACGCGCTTTTCTTTGAGATCGGACATGGTAGTTGCCAGTTGTTAGTTGCCAGTTGGCAGTGGCCAATTCGGCGCCGACAGCTACCCCACCGACCTTAACAGACCAGCAAGAACACGACCGACTTCCGCCGACGCGATCAGCAAACCCTCAACTGCCGCCTGACTGATGTAGCCCAGCCGTTGTGCGATTAACAATTGCGTCTCGAGCTCCTGCCGCGAGCCATTCCCGATTCGCAGGTGATGCGAGAACTCTCGTCTAATGCCGCGTCCCTGCCCTTCCGCGATATTGGACGGAACGGGTACCGCGGCTCGGCGCACCTGAGCGGTCAGCCCGTACCTCTCCTCTTTCGGGAACCCATGAGTGACGCGATAAACCGATTCGACGAGGTCCATCGCCTTCCGCCAGGCGATTAGTTGCTGGTAATGGCGAACCGCCACTTCGTCCTCGCTTCCATGCTGGCAACTAACAACTGGCAACTGGCAACTATACCGCCAGCAACTCCCCAATCCGCTCAATCAGCTTTTCAATATTGAATGGCTTTTTCACGAACTCGTCCGCGCCCGACTTGAGCAGGTCGTTGATCTCGTCCTGGTTCACTACCCCCGAGACGATGACGATCTTCATGTGCTCGAAGTTGGGGTTTTTGCGGATGGTCTGGCAGACGACGTTGCCGTTGATGTCCGGGAGCATGTAGTCGAGGATGACCAGGTCAGGCAGGAACTCCTGGGTGAGCACGCCGGCGTCGTAGCCGGTGTTGGCGGTTTTGACCTCGAAGCGGCCATCTCGCTCCAGCACATCGACAAACAACTCCACAATCTCCGGATCGTCGTCGACGACCAACACCTTCTGCTTGCCACTGTCCAGCGCATCGGGCGGGATGCCGTTATCCCTCATGAAGGCGATCAGGGCGTCGCGGGGGATCCTGCGGAATCGGCTGCCGGGCACGCGGAAACCCTTGAGGCGGCCGCTGTCGAAGCAGCGGATGATGGTTTGCTGGGAGACTTTGCAGATCTCTGCCGCCTCACCCGTCGTGAAGACCGTCTTCATACGATGCTCCCTGCCGTTAGCGCCCGCTTCGCCGGCAAACTTGGTGGGGACGGGCCGTCTGCTATCTGTTTGCCGACTTCCCCAGATTCTCCATTCAACCATCGGCGGCCCATTTCTGCAACTTGAGGGGAACCCCATTCTCACGCGGAAGGCGCAATCGGGAGGCGGAGCCGGCCCCCGCATCAGCCTCCGGCGAGAGTGCCCACCTTCAGGATTGCTCGTATTATCGGATCGTAGATCGAGCCGGTCCGTGTGGCTCGGCAGGTCGCTAATCAGCGATAGAACTCGATGATCAGGTTCATATTGACTTCGAACGGCACGTCTTCGGGCGCCGGCAGCCCGCCGACCCGGGCGGTGAGTTGGGCCGGATTCCATTCCAGCCAGTTGGGAACGTTATGTCCGGCGGTCTGCTCCATGTTCTCACGAAGCACTTTGTGGATGCCGTCCTTGAAGGTGATGACGTCGCCCGGCTTGACTCGAGAGCTGGCGATGTCGGTCTTGCGGCCGTTCACCAGCACATGGCCGTGGGCTACGACCTGACGGCAGGCCCAGATGGTCTTGGCCACCCCCAGCCGGCGGAGCACGTTGTCCAGCCTGCACTCCAGCAACTGGATGAGTGTGCTGGCGGTGTTGCCCTTGGACTTCTTGGCGATCTGAAGAAAACGGCGGAATTGCCGCTCCAGCATGCCGTAGTAGTATCGAAGCTTCTGTTTCTCCGCGAGACGCACGCCGTATTCGGTGTTTCGGCGGCCGCGGTACCCGTGCATGCCGGGCAGTTGCAGTTCCTTAGCGGTGTGCTTGGGAATGTCGGCTATCGGGGCGCCCACGCGACGGGAGAGCTTCACCTTCGGTCCGATGTATCGGGCCATGAGAAAAACACTTTCTACGGGCCACGGGATTAGCGCAGGCCCGTCTCAGGACATGCGAAGCGGATGTTTGCCCGCGTTTGGCAGACCCGACTTACACGCGTTTTTCGGACGACATGGTTCTGAGGCATGCCGCCCGACCTGCCGGGGCAATCGCAACAATCGATCACTCATCCCGGGCGGGAAGTGCAGAAGTATAGTCGCCGCCCGCGAGACAACAAGGCTCGCGGGCCCGAACCCGTATCAAACGGGGAGTGATTCATGTGGCACAGCCGCCCTCGGCTGTGTTCGGGCGCAGCCCGAAATCTCCATTCGCCTACCGACGGAACACAGCCGAGGGCGGCTGTGCCACATTTCGTCGACGCACCCGGAGGATGACATTGCTCAGATCGAAAACGTCGCCGAGCTGGCCGCGGTGTCGTTGCCGGGGTTTGTGTCGCCCGGGAAGCTGACAACGACAATCATGTGATAGCTCCCATGGGCCAGCGATGATGAGGCGGTGAACCGCACGTGGGCCGTGGCGGTCTTGCCTGGCGCGATGTTCAACCGAACGGGCACGCTGGCGATCGTCGTGCCATCGGCCGGGTTGGTGTCGGAGGATGCGAAGACGGTTATGGTCGCCGTCCCCTTCGCCGGCACGTTGCCGTTATTCTTGAGTGCGACGTTCAGCGATACCCGCTTGCCGGCCACCAGCGTCGCGGGGATTGAAGCGTTCCACAGGTTGGCGATGTCCACGAACGGCGGCGCGATCTTGGTCGAGGTGGCGGAGGAACCAACGTTGTCTGAGAAGTTGGTCTCCTGGATGGTATCGGTCGCGTTGACGTTTGCCACGAGGAAGAAGGAGCCGTTGACGCCGGAGGGCCAGTTGAACTTGGGGAACGAGATGACGACGCGCTTGCCCGGCTTGAGATTGATCTTCTTGCTCACCGATGCCAAGAGAGGCGCGTTCCCGGGGATCCCGCCACGAATCGGGGAGGCATACAAGTTAATGACGATGGTGCCGGCTGCGGTGGCGTTGCCGGTGTTGGTCACGGTAAGCCGAGCGCCGCCTCGTGCGCGGGTCCCCCCGACGACTGCTGCCGGCAGCTTCGCCTGAATCGGCCCGGCGGTAAGATTAGGGCCGTTGCCGGAGATCGGAACCTGAAGGTCGAACGTGCCGATAGTGCCGCCCGGAAGCGGAATGCCATTGGCATTCTTCACCGCCAGTGCGGAGTTGGGTGTTGCAAACAGGGTGTAGACGCCATCGTCCGCCTGGCTGAGGGAACCGGACGGGGCGTTGATCTGGTAGGTCGCCGTCACGCTCTGAGCATTGCCCAGATTCATGCTGACCAGCGTCGCCGTCTGGGCGTTGCCGTGCGGATCGGTCACCGTCACGTTGCCGGTCTGAAGCGTCGAGGCGTCGATCTGGAAGGCATCGCTATAGGTAACGGTAAGCAGCAGCGTGGCGGAGCCCGGGGTGGGCGCGGGCTGGGTGATGTCCACACTCGCCGTGGGGGCTGCGGTGTCCTGGTTGGTGATGTTCAACAGAGTGGCGACCTGAGTGGGGTCGGCGACGACGACATCGGTGAGCCCGTCGCCGTTGAGGTCGCCGGCCGCGATGGCAGCGCGCTGGG
>Ga0185299_10008054_pt1 | contig 10574 bp, 10 predicted proteins | sample PaiPotPPA55metaG_FD_128002 | JGI IMG/M metagenome (GOLD analysis project Ga0185299, IMG submission 128002) | Iron sulfur acid spring bacterial and archeal communities from Banff, Canada, to study Microbial Dark Matter (Phase II) - Paint Pots PPA... ...
CTGAGGCGATGACCTCCTTCATGCGCAAGAAATGCGGCTCGAAGCGGTGATTGTAGGCGGTGTAGCAGACCGCGCGCTTCTGCCGCGCGAGATCGCGCAGTCGCAACAGTTCGCCTGCCTCCTCAACGAAGAGCGGCTTCTCGACGAGAACGTGCTTGCCGTTTCCAAGGAGATAGGTGAGGAGCCCGATCTTGGCCTGATCGGGGGTGCAGACGAGCGCCGCGTCATAGGCGCCGAGCGGGACCTCGGCCACCTCGCGATAAAGCGCCTCGTCATTCGCCGGGTCGACCATGGCGACGCATTCCGAGGCCGCGACAGCGGCGCGTTTCCGCCCCTGAACGCCCAGCCCAACGACGATCACGCGCATTGCGGGTGCCGCTCAGCCGTAACGCGCGAGCTTCTCGACCGCCCTGATCTTGCCGCGGACATCGTCGGGCGTGATGGGCAGATTGCCATCTCGCTCGCATTCGAGGCCGGCGGCGAAGGATCCGAGGATCGACGCGATGATCGCGTTGCCGCTCGCGCGCTGGGCGAGGCTCGCATAGGCGAGGAGCGCATCGCCAGCGCCGACAGCATCGACGACATGCTCGACGAAGCTGTCGATGGCGAAGAAGGCGCGCGGGTCGTGCTTGGCATTACTCCGCTGGGTGATGATGCCGCGCTCCCCGAGCTTCAGGATCAGCGTCTTGCATTCGGCACGGTTATAGAGCTGGGTGGCGAGCGGCCGTACGGTCGAATCCTGATCGCCCAGCGAGAAGCGCGCCTCGCGCTCGTTGGGGGTAATGAGGTCGAAGCCGGTGAATTCAAGGATGTTGCCCCAGCGGCTCGCCACCTGACTGTCGGCGACGCGGAACGCCTTTGCGGGGATTGCGTCGATGAGCGAGCGTGTAGTCTGGCGGTTGAAGATGCCGTGACGGAAGTCGCTGAACACCACCACATCTGCCGCCGCGCTGTGGAGCGTGTCCGAGAGCTGGTGCAGGATTCGCTCGGAGATCGAGCGGTTGTCGAGCGTATCGATCTTGAGCAGCCGGTAGCCGCCGGTGACAATGGCGTTCTTGTTGGTGGTGGGACGAGTTGGGTCGATGATGGCGCGAACCTTGATGCCGGCCTTGTCGAGATCGGCGAGCACGAAGTCCTTGTCGCGGTCGTCGCCGAGCACGGTCGAGAACACGACCTCCGCGCCTGCCGCCCGCAGATGCTTGCAGACGATGCCTGCGCCCCCGACGAAATCAGTGCGGCTCTCGAAGCGCACGCTCATGGTCGGGGTCTTGGTCATGCCGCCGATCATACTGCAATGACTGAAGCTATCGACGATAGTGTCACCTACGACATGGACTGCCGTTCCGGGCATAGCGTCGAGCGTGCGGCGCAAATCGTCGAAGGTTACCTTCTCAGCGTCCATCAGCATCATCAGCTTCTCGACCGAGATGGTCGGTGGCGCGAGGTTGGTGATGTGGGTCGAGGAATAGACGATGTCGCCCGGCGTGAAGATCACCTCGCCGCCATAAGATTCAAGAAGGCGTACCTCCTCCTGCGTCTTTGGATGGACCCCGCCATTGACGTATTCGTAACCCTTGGCGAAATAGTCGGGCTGGAGAAATCCGAGATTACGCAGCGGCGTCGCGTCGTGGTCGATAACGACGTAGTCCACCATCTCGAGCGCCGCTAGATTGATCGCGCGCAGATCTTCCGGAACGTAAGGGCGCATATTGCCCTTCATGATGTGCTCGTCGGCGGTAAGGCTGGTGACGAGGATCTCGCCCTTGCTCTTGGCGTAAATGAGATGGCGGATGTGACCGGGATGGACCACGTCGAAGACACCGTGGCACATGATCACCTTGCGCTCGCGCGGTGGTGGTCCGATGATCTGACGCAGCTCTTCCGCTGTTTTGATCTTGCGCCGGAAGTAGTTCTTGGTCGCTTCGTCCATCAGTTTCTCTTCAGGGAAAGGGCATCAAACCACGTCTTCGTGGCGGCGGCAATCGAAGCGGGGTCCCAGAGCGGCGCATCGCGCCAATAATCGATCTCAGCGAGGACGCGTCGCACGCCATCCTCGAACGGTACGGTCGGACGCCAGCCGAGCTCGCGCGTGATCTTCGCGATGTCGGCCCAGGTGCAGTCGGGCTCTCCCGGACGCTTCGGAATGTGGGTCACCTCACCGCTCAGCAACTCGACAAGGCGATTGACCGATTGCGGCTTGCCGGCACCAAGATTGTAGATCTGCCCCGTCGCTTCGGCCTCGGCCGCGGCGAGGAAAGCCGCGGCAACGTCGCTGGCATAGAGGAAATCGCGCGTCTGGGTGCCGTCGCCGACGACGGTGAAGGGCTTGCCTGCGAGTTTCTGCTTGAGGAACACACCGAATACCGCGCCATAGGCGCCCGAGGTGCGCGAGCGCGTGCCATAAGCATTGAAGATGCGGATTGAGTTCACCGGCAGATGATAGACATGGTACCAGTGCAAGCAAGCCTGCTCGCCCTGGTACTTGCTCAAAGCATAAGGGTATTGCGGCTGGATCGGGTGATCCTCGCGCGTCGGAGTCGCCGCGAGACCATAGCAGGAGGAGGAAGCGGCGTAGACGAATTTGCGCACTCGCGCCGCGCGCGCGCATTCCAGCAAATGCACGGTGCCAAGCACATTGGCCGACATGTAGTCGAGGGGGTGCTCAATCGATGGCACGATGTCGCCGATCCCGGCGAAATGGAAGACGTGCTCGGCATCGCGAAAGAGCGTTGCGCCGGGTTCCAAAGAGCGGATGTCGGCGCGCTCGAACGACAAGGCAGGGTTTCTCCGGTGCTGCACCAGGTTGGCCTCGCGCCCGCCCACGAGATTGTCGATGACTCGGACCGCATAGCTGCGCGCCAGGAGCAGGTCGACCATGTGGCTGCCGATGAAGCCGGCGCCGCCGGTTACAACCGCAGCCAGGCGGGAAGTCATGCCGCCTGCTTCTCCTTCATCGTCCGCACATTGAAGTAGCGGGGCTCAGTCAGACTGTTGGGTAGCTTGCCGGCCTTGAATGCGCGGCAGAGGTCGCGCACGGCATCCTCGATGCCGCGCTTGGGCTTGAAGCCCAAGTCACGGCGGATCTTGTCGGAGTTGATGTGATAGGAGCGGGGATCGTTGGTTGCCGTGGTTGTGATCTTGATCGGCGGTTTCTGCGGGAATTCCTGCTGCACGACGTCGCGGACGATCTCGGCGATGCGCATGATACTGAGGTTCTCGTAGCCGGCGTTGAAGGTCTGGCCCGCGATTTTCTCGTCGGCGACCTCGAGTAGCAATTGGTATAGATCCGCCATATCGTTGATGTGCAGGTTGGGGCGGAGCTGGCTGCCGCCGAAGACGGTGATCTCGCCCTTATTGACGGCGAGGTTGGTGAGGATGTTGACCGAGAGGTCGAGGCGCATGCGCGGGCTGTAGCCGCAGACGGTTGCCGGGCGGATGGTGACGCAGGTGAAGCCCGGCGCCTGGTGATTCCACAGCAGCGGCTCACACATTCCCTTGAACTTATTGTAGAGGGTGAGTGGCACGAGCGGATGCTCTTCCGTCACCTCGGGTTTATCGCTCACGCCATAAACCGAGCTCGAGGAGCAATAGACGAAGCGCTTCACCCCGGCCTTCTTGGCGGCGATCACCATAGGTTCGAAGCAGTCGTAGTTGATCGTCTTGCTCAGCGCCTCATCGAGCTCGAAGCTCGGATCGTTCGAGATGCAGGCGAGGTGCAGCACAACATCGGTGCCGTCGAGCGCGCGGGCGAGCTTCGCGGTATCGCGGATGTCACCCTCGATGATTGTGAGTTTGGGATGGCTCTCGAGGAACTTGCCGAAGAAGAAAGTGTCGTAGACGGTTGTAGGGTAGCCGGCGGCGAGGAGCTGGGGCGTCAGGACATGGCCGACATAGCCGCCACCGCCGGTGATCAGTACTTTTTTCACGCTTGCCTCCGTTGAGCGAGAGAGGACGCGCCGTCCTCAGGCGACGGCGGGGAGCGCCGCATCGATGGCGAAGCCTGCGGCCGCGGCATCGCGGTAGAACATCTCGACCGTCTCGAGCGAGTAGGCATCGAGGTCCTTGCCGACCAGCGATAGCTTCTTCAAGATGTCGTTAGTGGCGGTAATGATGTGGCAGCCGACATCGTCGGCCTGGAAGATATTGAGAAGCTCGCGCGGGCTGGCCCAGATGAGCTCGGCCTTGGGTTTGGCGCGCAGGATCTCCACGGCTTCCGCCATGATCGACACGGGATCGCGGCCCGTATCGGCGATGCGGCCAGCGAAGACCGAGACAATGGCGGGCGCGCGCGGGTTGAGGCACTCGACGATGCGCCGCACCTGGCCCAGCGTCATCACCGCGGTGACGTTGAGTGCGATGCCCAATTCGGAGAGCCGGCGGATCGAGGGGCCCGCGAATTCGCCCCGCGTATTGGTCACGGGGATCTTGACGTTGACGTTCGGCCCCCAAGAGGCGATCTCGCGCGCCTGGCGCTCCATGGTGTCGAAATCGTCGGCGAAGACCTCGAAGGAGATCGGCCGGTCGGGAACCGCAACGAGGACCTCGAGGGCAAACGCCTTGTAATCGGCGATGCCGGCCTTGCGCATCAGCGTGGGGTTGGTGGTGAAACCGCGGATCGCCGGATTGGCGTACATCTCGCGAATCCCGGCGATGTCGGCACCGTCGGCGAAGAGCTTGACCTTGAGGTCTGCTAATGTCCGCATGTTGCGTCCCCCTTCGCCCCTCAGGCGGCTGTGCGCTTGCGATCGAGATCGAGAATGATGTCGGTGGCCGCGAGCAAAGATCCCGCCACCGCATCGGGCGCCGCCGCCACGCCCTCGTCGGGGCCGCCGTCGAGCAGGATAGAGAAGCAGCCGGCAGCTTGTCCTGCGGCAATATCGCGCCAGCGGTCTCCCACCATGTAGCTGCACTTAAGGTCGATGTCGAATTCCCGCGCGGCCTCCAGCAGCAGGCCTGGCTTAGGCTTGCGGCAGTCGCAGCCATCTGCTTCGACATGGAAGCACGCGCGCACGGTGTCGATCGGAACGAGAGCCGCGAGCCGCTCATTCATGCTGTCTACGACGGCGCGACTCTGCTTACCCGTCGCGACGTCGGGTTGGTTGGTGACGACGACCGTCATGAGCCCGGCATCGTGCAGCCGGTGAATCGCGGTGACGGCGTCGGGCAGCAGCTCGAACTCGTCGAGGCTCGCCGGCGGATAGCTTTTGCCGTCGCGCAGGAAGGCCCGATTAATCGTGCCATCGCGGTCGAGGAAGACGCCCCGTCTCATGACACGACGGTACGATCCGTCAGTTCCATGCCTTCCCACTTTGTCGCCTTCTGCTGCAGCGCCGGGTGCGACACGATGCAATGCCAGACGACGGCCTGGAAAGCCTCGCTGTGCGGAGTGATGCGCGCCGGGTCCATTGCCGGCACCACGACCACGGCATCGCCCACCTGATGGGTATAGCCGCCGCTCTTGCCGACGATACCCAACACCTTGAGCCCGCGCGCCTTCGCCTCCTTTAGGCCGGCGACGATGTTGGCACTGACATTCTTCGCGGCGTCGCCACCTCCCACGGAAAAGACCAGCACGCCGTCCTTGCTGTTGGCCTTGCTGACGCGTAGCCAAGCCGAGAACACAGTATCCCAACCTTCGTCATTGGTGCGCGCCGTCAGCTCAGCGACGTTGTCGACAGGCGTATAGGCCTCGATGCCGCAAAGCTTTCGGAAGTCGTTAACGGCGTGGCTGCAATTGGCGGCGCTGCCGCCAACGCCTAGCAGGAACAAACGCCCGCCGCGCTCACGCAAGGCCAGCAATTCAGCGACCATCTGGCTAATTTTGTTCGTGTCGATGGCCGCACAGATCCTGCCCGCCTCGAGGAAGTACGTGACCACATGATCGGTATTGTGCTGCTTGTCTGTCATACGGCGAAATCCAGTCAGACCACCATGTTCTCGCGTTGCCGCGAAGATCATCGTCTTACCCAAACGTTCCGGTAAATGCAATCGAATAGGGTGATGTCTCGCTAGTGATGAGGAGCGCTCGCGCTTCGGCTGGGACGAGCGTAGTCGTCAATCTCCAGCCTACATTAGGCTTCAACCCCTTAATGGCTGGCCTTAAACATTGTACGCAACAGTGCCCGCTTCACATTGGCGGCACAGCCAGCTGACCCACGATGTACATTGAGCGCATGGGCAGCCACGCTCGACGACTCGACTACAGTAAGCGACACGAAGGTGTCTAATCAAACAACGCTATTTGTTCGACCTGCCCATGCCCACGCGTCAACAGAGCCTCGCTTGAGGGCAGCGGTTGCACGCACAGCAGATCCTAAACCGTTATCCGAGCGCCGACGTCATAGATGAAGGTGTTCGCCCGCAACTGCTCTCCGTTCCGCACATCCAGCTCGAATGCGAAGACGTCTGCGCCGGCCCTCACCAGCTAGACAAGGCCGCAGCTCGCTATAGCCTAGCTGGCAGGGTGGCCGCGCTTTTGGTCGGCGATTCGCCGCGCGCCGGACGATGGCGTTGAACGACCATATTGGCTTGACGCGGTAACCCATAAGTTCCCGATCGCCACGATGCAGAGATATGCGATGCCGAGCACGACAGCAATCGGCAAAAGAACGATCCATTTGAAGGCGGCGAGCGCGACCCGAGCCATCCGGACATCTATAATCACTAGAGTCCAAAAGTCAACCGATCCGGTTGCTGAGCTACCAGAGACGTAAGGGTTTGTGGTGAGTGGGAGCGGCAGTGAGCGCTGGCGCGACGCCTGTACAGAATGCCGACAGAATGGCAAGCCACGTGCCGTGAAGAACTTCCCATGCCCAGGGCCGGTGGTCGGGCGCAGGCCGTTTGTGTCTCGCCATAGGTGAGGCCAGGCACGCGCTGGCTGCTAAGGGGTGAACAATTCGCGTCGAGCACGCCACGGTGCAAGTCGCGCATGAAGATTCGTCGTCTGGCTTTTCTGGTGCACCGGACCTTCCCAACGCTAAGCCTACGGACCTCTGAATCTCTGCCCGCTCGGCTGCTTTCTCGCGGCGTCGGCGGCGAGATCGGCGGTGCGTTACCGGCTAGGAGGCACCGCTTGATCACGTCATCGCGCTTGGAGTTGGCCTCGCGGCCGTAGTCGGGATGCTGCTTCCAGGCCAAGTGTTTCGCGATATGGGAGGTTGCAAACCCGCGCCCAATCGAGAACCTGTCACACAGTGTGATGAGCTGCCTTTTTCGGTTTAGTAGGTCGCTTCGCCGGATAAGCGGGCGAGTCTCTTCGCGGTGCCCGCTGTCTTGGTCTCGGTGATCGACGCAGGCAGGACTGAGAGCGCCACTAGGAGTGCGGTGCCGTGCCTTTTGCAAACAATAGGTTCTTTCTAGTGCCCGTGCCGGGCGCAGTGGCATGCTGGAACCCCCTCCGACAGGACAATGCCGCATGCGTTCCGGCCCCCGCTCACAAAAGCTCAGAGCGCCTAAGCTGCGCTGCGCGGCCGAATACGTGCGTATGTCAACGGACGGGCAGCAATACTCGATTGAAAACCAGCAGACAGCGATCCGCGAGTATGCAAATCGACGTGGATTTGAGATCGTCCGCACCTATTCGGATGCCGGCAGATCCGGGCTGACGCTCGAGGCGCGCCCCGGGCTCGCTCAGCTCCTCGCGGATGTCGTTGGCGGGCAGCCGGGTTTCGAGGTCATCGTGGTCTTCGACGTAAGCCGTTGGGGCCGATTTCAGGACACCGATGAGAGCGCCCATTACGAATTTCTCTGCCGCCGCTCCAATGTAGCGATCGAGTACTGCGCGGAACCGTTCGGTACTGAAGGCGGCCCTCTCGCGGCACTCATGAAGAGTCTCAAACGCAGCATGGCTGCGGAATATAGCCGCGACCTCTCAGAGAGAATACGACAAGCCGACCGCCGCCTAGCCAGCCGAGGTTTTTTTATCGGCGGAGTGAAGTGGACCCCGATTTTGGGACCAGTTGACTAATTGGAAAAGCGGCTGTTCCGTCGCAACCGACGGAGCGGACCATGACGAAGAGAGCGAGACGCAAGTTGGACGCGGCGCTGAAGGCGAAGATCGCCGTGGAGGCGCTGCGGGAGCAGGCGACTGTGGCGGACCTGGCCCAGCGCTACGAGGTTCACCCGAACCAGATTTATGCCTGGAAGAAGCAGCTGCTGGAGCAGGCGGCGCGGGCGTTCGAGGTGGGGAGCGGCGAGGCCGCGTCCGATCGCGGGCGCGAGATCGAGCGTCTGCACGCGAAGATCGGCGAGTTGATCGTGGAGCGGGATTTTTTAGCCAGGAGGTCGGGAAGATGAGCGCCCCGGACCGCCGCGCGCTCGTCGATCGCGGCCACGGCACGCTGTCGGTTCGCCGGCAGTGCGAGCTCTTGAGCGTGGCCCGCTCCGGCGTCTACCGGCCGTCCCGGCCCGCCGGCGAAGACGATCTGGCGCTGATGCGGCGGCTCGACGAGCTGTTCACGGCGTGGCCGTTCCTCGGCTCGCGCCGCATGGCGCAGATGCTGCAAACAGACGGGCGGCGGCTGAACCGCAAGCGCATGCAGCGGCTGATGCGCAGAATGGGCATCGCCGCGCTGGGCCCGAAACGGCGCACGACGAAGCCGGCGCCGGGCCATAAGATCTTCCCGTATCTGCTGCGCAACCTGGCGATCGACCGGCCGAACCAGGCATGGGCGGCGGACATCACCTATGTGCCGATCGGGCGCGGCTTCCTCTACCTCGTCGCGGTGATGGACTGGGCCAGCCGCGCCGTGCTCGCGTGGCGGCTTAGCAACACGATGGACGTGTCGTTCTGCGTCGGCGCACTCGAGGAGGCGCTGGCGCGCTTCGGCCGACCGGAGATATTCAACACGGACCAGGGCAGCCAGTTCACCAGCGCGGCCTTCACCGGCACGCTCGCCGGCGCCGGCATCCGCATCTCGATGGACGGGCGCGGCCGCTGGCTCGACAACGTGTTCATCGAGCGGCTGTGGCGCAGCCTGAAATACGAGGACATCTACCTCAAGGGATACGCCGACGGCCGCGAGGCGCGCGCCGGAATCGGCGCGTGGTTCGCGTTCTACAATGCGCGGCGCCCGCACCAGGCGCTCGGCCACCGGACGCCGATGCAGGTCTGGCGCGAAGGCGTTACCGGCGCGCTCGGCGAGACGGCCGTGGACATGACGCTTGTCCTGCGGACAAGCTTGGACAACGCTGGCGCGTTGCCCACATGCCCACAGCCGCCACAACAGCAAGACGCTTTAATCGCTTAAGGGATTCAAGAGAGGCGGAACGGCCGAGCTTCCAGCTAAGAAACCGGTCCCAGTGGTCCCGCCGATGGGGTCCACTTCAAGTGACGGCGCGGGACATATACGAATATTCGCCCAGTCTTGCTAATAGGGTTGGGCTCAATTGGGAGGAGCTTGGGGCTGACGAAGTCATTCGTCGCTTGTATCGAGCCATTACGGCGCCCGACGGCGCATGAAGCCCGATGACGGCAAATCGACGCCGATCGTGTTGCCGTCCTGTCACAGGAATGTCAGCGCCTCAAGCCTCGCCCTGATGCGCTTCAGCCGCTCGATCCGCGGCGAGAGCGGCCGTCCACGCATGACCCCATTCCCCCTGCGACGCTCACCTGTGCCCGCGTGATGGACGCCCGCGCCGCTTGGGCGTATGACACCAATCATCCATCCGAGGGAGTTGCGCCGATGACGAGCCGATCAGAGCCCGCCGGTTCCGCCGCGTCCGCTGCTGTCGCGCAGGTGATCGAGCCGCGCATCTTCGAGCGCGTCAAAGGCTTCAAGCTGCGGCGGGTGCTGGCCAATGCGCCCGCGGTCGGGCCGTTCGTGCTGTTCGATCATTTCGGTCCGGTGACCTTCGGCATCGGCCAGGGCCTCGATGCCGGCCCGCATCCGCATGTCGGCATGGCGACCTTGACCTATCTCTTCGAGGGCAGTTTGCTGCATCGCGACAGCATGGGCAATGCGGCACCGCTGGCGCCCGGGGCCGCGAACTGGATGGTGTGCGGCCGGGGCGTCGCCCATTCCGAGCGCACGCCGCGCGAGGCGCGGGAGCGGGAATCGCGCCTCCACGGCGCCCAGCTCTGGCTCGCCTTGCCGCGCGGGCATGAGGAGGATGCGCCGCATTTCCAGCACCATCCCGCGGCCGCCCTGCCCGTCCTCGAGGACGAAGGCCGGCGACTGCGAACATCGCCGGCAGCTTCGACGGTACGCGCTCGCCCGTCGCCACGCTCTCCGGCACGCTGTGCGTCGATGCCGAGCTCGCGGCCGGCGCGCGGCTCGCCCTCGCGGGCGCGGAGCATGAGGAGCGCGCGCTCTATGTCGTCGCCGGCGAGGCCGCTTTAGGCCACGAGCTTCTCGCGCCCGAGCGGCTGATCCTGCTTAAGCCGGGTGCGGAGGCCGTGGTCACGGCGCGCTCCGCCGCGCGTCTCCTGCTCCTCGGCGGCGCGCGGCTCGAGCGCAAGCAGATGTGGTCGACCGTCATCGCCGACGCGGCGGAGCGCATCGAGCGCGCCAAGGCGGATTGGAGCGAAGGCCGCATCCCCTCCGTCGTCGGCGAGACCGATCGCGGGGCCTTTC
>Ga0185299_10008055_pt1 | contig 10571 bp, 13 predicted proteins | sample PaiPotPPA55metaG_FD_128002 | JGI IMG/M metagenome (GOLD analysis project Ga0185299, IMG submission 128002) | Iron sulfur acid spring bacterial and archeal communities from Banff, Canada, to study Microbial Dark Matter (Phase II) - Paint Pots PPA... ...
CGGTGCTCCACCAGCGCGCCCCGCCTCTAAGCCATGCCGAGCGGAGTTCGACCGTCATTCTGACGTCGTCATACTCGAACTCCGTTCCACAACACGGACAGATCGTAAAGTTCAGGGGCGGCTCAGCTAGCCCGTCAAATCCACAAACTGGGCAGGTGTACATTTTGTTTCCCTACTTCCTGCAGTTCGCCTTAAAGTAGTCCGAGCCGGTTGGACCTCCGTGGGGGAGGGCTGTCTCTCGCGGGGGGCCGCTTAGAAACCCCTCTGCCAGCTTCTCATAGTCCTCAGCGTTCCGCGCCGAAAACTCTCCACCGTGCCTAATGAAGTGCCGGTCGCAATAGGGCCGCTGCTTGCGCGTGCTACTTAATCTCCAAAATCTCTTTTTCCTTCACCCGCGACGCCTGGTCGATCCTCTCGATATACCCGTCGGTCATCTTCTGGATCTCGTCGTGCGCGCGCTTGTCTTCATCCTCGGTGATGGCCTTATCCTTGGCCAGCTTCTTGATGGCTTCGTTGCCATCGCGGCGGACATTGCGCAGCGACACGCGATGGTGCTCGGCCACGCCGTGCAGGCGCTTGACGAATTCTTTGCGGCGCTCCTCGGTCAGCGGCGGGATGGGCAGCCGGATTAGCTTGCCGTCGTTCGACGGATTCAGCCCCAGGTCCGACACGCGAATCGCCTTCTCGATAGCGCCGATCTGGGACACATCGTAAGGCTGAATGGTGATGAGGCTGGGCTCCGGTACGTGCAGCGTGGCGATCTGGTTCAGCGGCGACGGCGTTCCGTAATAATCCACGCGGATGTGATCGAGCAGGCTCAGCGTCGCGCGGCCCGTGCGGATGGTGGCCATCTCGTGCTGCAGATCGCCCATAGCTTTCTCCATGCGCGTCCGCAGGTGGTTCTGTACGTCTTTGACGGATTGGAAGGCCGGCCCGCTGGGCTCGGCGGTATGTTCAGGTTTCATAGTGGGCTAGTGGATGAGCGTGCCGATAGGCTCGCCCATCGCCATTCTCATAATATTGCCGCTCGTGTTCAAATTGAATACTATCACCGGCAGCTTGTTGTCCCGGCACATGGCTATGGAGGTCGCATCCATCACGCCCAGCGCTTTGGACAACACCTCCAAGTACGATACCTCACGGTACATCACGGCATCGGAAAACTTCAAGGGGTCCTTATCGTAAACGCCGTCAACGCGGGTGGCCTTGGCGATCACCTCGGCGCGAATCTCGAGCGCGCGCAGCGTGGCCGCGGTGTCTGTCGAAAAATAGGGATTGGAAGTTCCGGCGGCGAAAATCACGATGCGGCCCTTCTCCAAGTGCCGTATGGCGCGCCGCCGGATATAAGGCTCGGCCACCTCGTGCATCTCGATGGCGCTCATCACGCGGGTCTTCGCGCCGATCTGCTCCATGGCGTCCTGCAACGCCAGCGAGTTGATCACCGTGGCCAGCATACCCATGTGATCGGCCGTGACGCGATCCATGTTCTTGGCCGCCGCGGCAACGCCCCGGAAGATATTTCCACCGCCCACCACTACGCCGATCTCGACGCCGGCGCCGGCTACGCCAGCCACCTCGGCAGCCAGGGCGCGGACACGCTCGGCATCGATGCCAAAAGCGGCGCCGCCGGCCATGACTTCGCCGCTCAGCTTCAGCAGAATGCGCTTATGCGGGGACACTTGCTTCGGCCGCCGTATCGCCGCCGCTCTCGACGGCCGCCACGTCTCCAACCTTATAACGTATGAAGCGCGACACCGTGATGTTCTCGCCCAGCTTGGCAATCTTTGTCTTGATCAACTGACCCACAGTGAGCGTCGCCTCCTTCACGAAAGGCTGCTCGAGCAGGCACACCTCTTCGTAGAACTTCGACATGCGTCCCTCGACTACGCGGTCCACGATGTTCTCTGGTTTGCCCTCGAACAGCGCGCGGCCCCGCTGAATGTCGCGCTCTTTATCCATCGCCTCCTGCGGCACGTCCTCTTTGCGGATGTAGCGCGGATCGGCCGCGGCGATGTGCATGGCAACATCGTGCACCAGTTCTTTGAAATCGCCGGTGCGTGCCACGAAATCGGACTCGCAGTTGATTTCCACCAGCACGCCGAGTTGACCGCCCGAATGGATATAGCTGCCGATCAATCCCTGCTTAGTCACGCGTGCCGCCTTCTTGCCCGCCGACGCGATGCCCCGCTTGCGCAGGATCACTTCCGCGCCACCGATATCGCCACCGCTCTCCACCAGGGCGCTCTTACACTCCATCATGCCCGCGCCTGTCCGGTCGCGAAGCTGCTTTACAAGTTGCGCGGTAATGTCCGCCATAGCTCTTTCCCTGAAAAAACCAAAATCAGATGGCCGCGAATGAACGCAGATACACGCTAATGATAAATATAATGATCCGCGTGCATTTGCGGCTAGTCTTTAGTGCCCGCCTTCTGTGCTGACCGCCTCGGGCTCCGGTTCGGGTATATCCGTCTCCGAGTTGGGACCCTTGCGCGGCGCTACGTGTTCCGGCTCGTCGTCTTCCATCAGCGATTCCGCCATGATCTTCTCGGCGTACTTCGGATCCACGTATTCGGTATACTCCGGCACTTCTTCGACCTCGACCGGCGCTTCATCGGCGACAATCTTCTCCGCCGTGAATTCCTGCTCGCTGGCCAGCGCGCGGCCTTCGATTACCGAATCGGCGATCTTGCTGGCGAACAGGCGAATGGCGCGCAGCGCGTCATCGTTGCCCGGAATCACGTAATCCACTTCGTCCGGATCGCAGTTAGTGTCGACAATCGCCACCACCGGAATGCCCAACCGCCGCGCTTCCTTCACCGCGATGGCCTCTTTGTTGGAGTCAATCACAAACAGCACGTCCGGCAGGCCGGGCATGTCTTTGATCCCCTGCAGATTCGAATCGAGATGTTTGCGCTCCCGCTCCAATCGAATGACTTCTTTCTTCGGCCGGCCCGCGTAACCACCTTCCACGCTGGCCATGCCCTCCAATTCCTTCAGCCGCTTGATGGACCGCTGCACCGTAGTCATGTTGGTGAGCAATCCGCCCAGCCAGCGCTGATTCACAAAGTACATCTGGCAGCGCCGGGCTTCCTCGGAGATGGCTTCCTGGGCCTGCCGCTTGGTCCCCACAAACAGCACGTTCTTGCCTTGCGAGGCCATTTCGCCCACGAACCGGGCGGCGTCCTTGAACATCTTCAAGGTCTTCTGCAGGTCGATAATGTAGATACCGTTACGTTCGCCGAAGATATACTCCTTCATCTTCGGATTCCAGCGCTTGGTCTGGTGCCCGAAGTGAACGCCGGCTTCGAGCAATTCTTTCATGGATATTGCAGGCGTAAAATTATCTCCTTAAATGATTCGTGTCCCGGCGCCGCACGCGGTCCAAAGCGGGATTTGCGTGCGACCACCAGCCACGAAGGCTAAAATACGAAACGTTACCGTTTCGAGAACTGGAACCGCTTGCGCGCGCCCTTCTGGCCGTACTTCTTGCGCTCGTGCTGGCGCGGGTCGCGGGTCAGGAACCCCAGTTTCTTGAGCCGCGGCCGCAGCTCCACATTGAACTCGCACAATGCGCGCGCGATCCCTAATCGCGCGGCGCCCGCTTGCCCGGATATGCCGCCGCCCACCATTGTCATCAAAACGTCGAACTTATCGGCCGTCTCGGTGGCCAACAGCGGTTGCCGCACCGACGCGCGGGCGGCTTCGGTGGGGAAGTAGTTGTCGAACGCTCTCCCGTTTACCGTGAAATCCCCTTTGCCGGGCCGCAGAAAAACACGGGCCACCGATTCCTTCCGGCGCCCCGTACCAAGATATTGAACGATGCTTGCTGCCACTAAATGAATCCTTCCTAATCGAGAGCCAGCGCCGCCGGCTTCTGCGCCGCGTGCGGATGCTTGTCGCCCGCGTAAACCTTCAGTTTGCGGTACATCTGCTTGCCCAGTTTGGTTTTAGGCAGCATACCCGCCACGGCTTCTTCAATCATGCGCACCGGCCGCGTTTCCCGCACGCGCTTGGCGCTGGTTTCCACCAGTCCACCGGGATAACCCGTAAAATGCCGGTACAGTTTCTTCTCGTCCTTTTTGCCGCTGAGCCGCACCTTGGCGGCGTTGACGACCACCACGTGATCGCCCGTGTCCAGGAACGGGGCATAGGTTGGTTTGTGCTTGCCCATCAGCAGCATGGCGGCCTTGCTGGCGACTTTGCCCAGCACGCGACCGTCGGCATCCAGCACATGCCACTGCCGCTCAATCCCGTTCTTGGAAGGGAACTCCGTACTCATTGACACACGTCTCCGAATCGTTGCTACGATCTATTCAGAGTAGCGGGATGGAGGGGCGAATGTCAAATCGAGCGCTCACGCCGCCTCTTCAACTCCCAGCACGAGACGCTTCCCGAGCACCGCGAGCGCCTCCTTGATGCGCGGCAATTTGGTCGCGTGCCGGGGGTCCAGCATTCTACGGATTTCCCGCTCATCGCAACCGAGCTTTTCCGCCAATTGCACGTTGGTCACGCCGGCCTGCCGCATCGCCAGATACAGCGCCGCCTTGGCCGCCATCGGCGCCGGTACGGGGATCAGCCGCTCTCCCCGCTTAGCATAGCCTTCGACGCCGTAGGAATTTTGCGACCATCGACGATTCTTCCGGCAATCGCCTCGTCCAGGCAATCGGCCGCCTGCCAGTCCGCGTCTCTCCCACCGTTCCCGCCGCGCGATTGCCTCGGGGATAACCCGAAACGTGATTACCGCGGCGTGCGGCTTTTGTCCGCGCTCGAACCTTGCTGGATAAACGAACGGTGCCTCCTCTACTCCATGTATGCTTCGTTGATGCCCAGTTGCTTGAGCATCTTGTGGTAGGCGCCTTTGTCGAGTTCATCCTTCAGGTTGCGCATGGCTCTCCGTGCCGCGATTTACGACCCAGCGGGCCTGCACACCGCGGTGTTTGCCTAGGCCGAGAATGCGCCGGACAACTCATTGTCTCGCACTATGCCAGTGTCGAACAAAAATGTCCGGACGGCAAGCAGACAGGCGGGTTAGCGTCGCGAAGCAAGAGGGACCACTTCTTCGATATGAGGTAGCCTGGGTGTATGGCGAAGATAGTCGATATCGAGGCATTGCAAGGCCCGAGCCTGGCCATTCCAGGGCTAAAGCTAAAGGCACCGGTGTGGGACTTCTGCCCTTCCGACGACGGCAATCCCCGCGAGGTCGACGCATTTACCGAAAAAATTCAGCAAATGCGTAACCGGAACGACGCCGTACTGCCCGAAATCAAATGAGTGTTCTGACTGGTCGACACCAATATCGTGTCGATCCTGTTCAGCCGGCGCCATTCGCTCCGGCAGGCGTGCATCAACGCGGTTGCCGGCCATCAGCTATTGATTTCCTTTATGCCGCGATCTGAGTTGCTGCTCTGGCCGGCAGCGAACAATTGGGGAGCCGCCCGTCGTGCGGCGCTGGAGCAGCACATGTCCTTATATTTGACTGTGGATCCAGATGAACAAACGTGCGCGATTTGGGTAAACGTGGTTGACCAGTGCCGGCGGTCCGGCCAGCGTATTCAGACCGCGGACGCGTGGATCGCGTCCGCAGCGCGACAATGGAACTGCCATTTAGTGACGACGGACTTTCGTAACTACGCAGCGATCGACGAACTGAGCGTTCTGCCGATCCGGTGAGCGCGACGGCGGCCTTGTGCCAGCCACACCGTGAGGTTTCGGCGAGTTCTCCACGCGAGCAGAAGAAAAAAGCCGCGCCTCCTTGGCGGAAGCGCGGCCTCTTACCGCCCCTTACGGTCGCGGCTCGGTTTACATGTTGCTTAGTAGTCCATGTCCGGACCGTGCCCGCCAGGCATCGCCGGAGCCGACTTCTTCTCCGGAATCTCGGCTACCATGGCTTCCGTCGTCAGCATCAGCGACGCGATCGACGCCGCGTTCTGCAACGCCGTGCGGGTCACCTTAGTCGGATCGATCACGCCCGAAACCACCAGGTCTTCGTACTGGTCGGTCTGCGCGTTGAACCCGAAATTCGGATTCGAATTCTCGCGGATCCGCTCCACTACGATGGCGCCCTCGGTGCCCGAGTTCACCACGATCTGCCGCAGCGGATCCTGGCAAGCCTTGCGCACGATGTCCACGCCGATCTGCTCGTCGCCATCCGCCTTCACGCCTTGCAGCGCCTTGGATGCGCGCAGCAGAGCCACGCCGCCGCCCGGTACAATGCCTTCCTCGACCGCCGCGCGCGTCGCATGCAGCGCATCTTCCACGCGAGCCTTCTTCTCCTTCATTTCGGTCTCGGTGGCCGCGCCGACCTTGATCACCGCCACGCCGCCGGCCAGTTTCGCCAGCCGCTCCTGCAGCTTCTCGCGATCATAGTCGGAGGTGGTTTCGTCAATCTGCGTGCGGAGCTGCTTGATGCGCCCCTCGATGTTCTTCTGCGAACCGTTGCCGTCCACGATGGTGGTGTTGTCCTTGTCCACCGTTACGCGCTTGGCCCGGCCCAGATCATCCAGCCGCACGCCTTCCAGCTTGATGCCGGTCTCTTCCATGATGGATTTGCCGCCGGTGAGAACGGCGATATCCTCCAACATGGCCTTGCGCCGATCGCCGAAGCCGGGCGCCTTCACCGCGCAGGCGTTCAGCGTGCCGCGCAGCTTGTTCACCACCAGCGTGGCTAGGGCTTCGCCTTCCACTTCTTCGGCGATGATCAGCAGCGGCTTGCCGGAGCGCGCAATCTGCTCGAGCAGCGGCAGCAGGTCTTTCATGTTGCTGATCTTCTTCTCGTGGATCAGGATGTACGGATCATCCAGCACGCACTCCATGCGCTCGGCGTCCGACACGAAATAGGGCGAGAGATAGCCGCGGTCGAACTGCATGCCGTCCACGGTATTCAGCTCGGTATGCATGGTCTTGGCTTCTTCGACCGTGATCACGCCGTCCTTGCCGACCTTCTTCATCGCATCCGCGATGATGTTACCGATGGTCGAATCGCTGTTGGCCGAAATCGTGCCGACCTGCGCGATCATCTCACCGGAAACCGGCTTGGATAGCTTCTTGACTTCCTCGACGGCCATTTCGACGGCCTTGTCGATGCCGCGCTTCAGCGCCATCGGGTTGGCGCCCGCCGCCACGGCCTTCACGCCTTCGCGGAAAATCGACTGCGCCAGGATGGTGGCAGTCGTGGTGCCGTCGCCGGCTACGTCTGAGGTCTTCGACGCCACTTCGCGCACCATTTGCGCGCCCATGTTTTCCAGCGGGTCCTTCAGCTCGATCTCTTTGGCCACCGTCACACCATCTTTGGTGATGTTGGGGCCGCCGAACTTCTTCTCCAATACGACGTTGCGGCCCTTGGGGCCCAGCGTCACTTTCACGGCGTCGGCCAATTGGTTGACGCCGCGCAATATCGCTTGACGGGAATTCTCTGCGTAAATAATCTGTTTCGCCATTGATGTTTGCTCCTTAGGATGCCTTCTTCGCCACTTTGGGCTGGCTTTCCAGAATGCCGAGAACTTCGTCCTCGCGCATGATCAAAAACTCTTCTCCATCCAGCTTGATGTCGCTGCCGGAATACTTGCCGAACAGAATGCGGTTGCCCACTTCGACATCCAGCGGAACCAGCTTGCCGTCTTCCAGGCGTTTGCCTTTGCCTACGGCGACCACTTCGCCTTCCTGCGGCTTTTCCTTGGCTGAATCGGGGATGTACAGGCCACCTTGCATGGTTTCCTTATCCTCGATCCGTTTGACCACGATGCGGTCATAGAGCGGACGAATCTTCATGAACTCAAAACCTCCAATTTCCTTTATGTCTTCGGGGTTGATCCGGCGTCCGTCGGTAACGGACTCCGATACCCATTATTAGCACACTGACACGGCGAGTGACAAGATCTGGCTGTAAGTGATTGATAATAGGCGTACTTTTGTTGCTTGACGAAATGCGGAACAGACGCTCCCGCCCGCTGGTCCGGCACTTTTGCGAATCCCGGCGAGCACGGCTCGCCCATGCTCGCCTATAATGGAGAGCGGAGGAATGGCCGAGTGGTTGAAGGCGGCGGTCTTGAAAACCGTTAGTGGGGTAACTCACTCGGGGGTTCGAATCCCTCTTCCTCCGCCACGTTTTGTTCCCTGGATCGAAATCGCACAGAGGGCGGAGTGTAGCGCCATGACGGCACACCGGCGGCGAAAAGCACTAAGCTGTAAAGATGTGAGAGCCGGGGTTGAACGATGGAGCAGGAACAGATCATCCCGACTCAGCACAAGTCGAAAATTCCGCACACGCTCTCATATCCGATCGGCGCGAAGGCGATTTCGGAGGCGCTTTGGGGCGTCCCTCAGTTTCCCGAGTTGACTGTTCACTTCAGCTTTTGGAACCGGCTTGCACGTCATCACGAAACGGCGACACCCTATTGCGTAATCCAGGCTCATTTCTGCGGGCCGTTCCGCTTCCTGTCTGGGTCGAGAACCATAGAGGAGCAAAGCCACGATCGCCAACGATGGTCGATTGCCGTGCACGCCGTCCCTCGTTCCCTGCGCCACGTAATTCAGGGCAAAATAATGACAGAAGCCTTGCCTTCTATCCGGCGTTGGCTATTCGCCAATCCCCACTCCACTGATCGTGAAGGTGGGCACGCGCTGACCAACATGCCGAATGCGCCCCAGGAGTTCTGTTGCGGGCAGCCGTCGTACATAGGCAGCGGCTCGTATTGGTAATAGAACGCGCCGCCGCCATTGGTCAGAAATGTACCCATGTAATCTGCGAGCCATAGCGCGCCAAAGATATCCATAAATGACTCATTGGTGCTGTAGGCGATGTTGGATTCGGTAATGTACATGGGTACATTTTGCCGGCAGGCCATCATTGCGCCAGACCTGCGTGATATTCTTCACCAGTCCCGGCTCTTTATAGAGTCGCGACCAAGCCAGGCGGCATGGGTTGAATGGATAGTGCTCGTAGGACATGAAGGCTAAGTCACTCAGGCGCCCCTTGCTATTCAAATAATTCAGAAAACGGTTGAACCATGAAGTATTGCCCTGGGCGTCGGGTCAGGCGGGCATGTCGGAATTGACGCCCCGAAAGACCGGCTCGCCCAGCTTCAGCGACGGGTCAAATTGATGCCGCGCCGTGGCCCATTGCGGGAATAGCTCGGCGTCATCTCGGGCAGCACGAACTGTCCGTCAGGCTCTTCGCCCAGCTCGACGCCCAGGATTGGATAGCCCTTGCTCTCCAAGTACATAATTTCGGCGACAGCGTCGTCAGGAATGCCATAGAGCAGTGACACTGGCACGAAAGCCGGCAGGCCGCGCGACAAGGGTCCGCTGAGAATAAAATCCAAGCCGGGTTGCACGCCGTCGCCTTTATATATGTTGGAGGGCTGATGCCAGGGGTCATCGGAAGAACAGTAAGTGGGTGTCTGCTTGGACGACCGGATTAGTGCGGCTTGTGTTCCGCGTTATTTATAGGCCTCCAAGGACTTACACCTTGCGATATTCTAACATTACGGATTATATCAATCAACTGCAACGAATTCGCAAGCTTACTCCACTTGGCGCACGGCGTCCAGCAGCGTCCCGTCGACCCATTTGACGACAGCGACCGCGCGGTCACCGAACACAGGCGCCTGCGGCTTGCCGCCGCAGATACGCTCCACTTCCTGCTGGATGGACTCGATGGGGCGGATGGGGAGGGCGGAGTGGCGCGTCGCATCGAGGAGGTCCTGGCGGCGGGGGTTGATAGCGATGCCGCGCTCGGTCACAATCACGTCGATCAGTTCGCCGGGGCCGGTAAGCGTGGTCACTCGGTCGACGATCACCGGAATGCGGTCGCGGAACGAAGGCACCGCCAGGATCGTGCAGCCGGCGAAGAGACAGTTTTGCCAGCCGCCTATGCCGTGCAGCAGGCGGCCATCGGAGTGCGTCACGACGTTGCCGTTGAAGGCGGTGTCCACTTCGGTTGCGCCGAGCACGACAGCGTCGACCATGCTGGCGAAGTTGCCCTTGCCGTGAAAATTGTATGAAGTGAAAGGCGAGGTGGCGACGTGGCGCGGGTCGCGGGCCATCGAGCGCACGCCATCCAGATCGAAGGTCTGGCCGTCGAGGATGTAGTCGGTGAGGCCTTCCTGGAGCAGTTCGACGAGATAGCGCGTGGAGCCGCCGCGTACAAAGCGGGCTTTGACGCCGGCCTGCTTCATCATGTCCTTGAGGTAGGCGATGAAGGCCAGGTTGATGCCGCCCGCGCCTGCCTGAAACGAAAAGCCGTCGCGCATGATGCCTGCGTCGCGCAGGAATTCGGCGACCATGCGGGCGATGCGGAGGCGGTCGGGGCTGCGGGTGATTTCGGTGGTGCCGGAGACAATTTTGGCGGGGTCGCCGATGGAATCGACTTCGACGACGTAATCGACGTGATTGCCTTGAATTTGCCACGGCACGCAGGGGAACGGGATCAGATTGTCGGTGACGACGATGACTTTGTCGGCGTAGATGGAGTCGGCCAGGGCGAAGAAGAGCGAGCCGCAGGCGGATTTGCCGTGGACGCCGTTGGCGTTCCCGAAGAAGTCGGCGGAGGGGGCGGCGATGACGGCGATATC
>Ga0185299_10008056_pt1 | contig 10571 bp, 7 predicted proteins | sample PaiPotPPA55metaG_FD_128002 | JGI IMG/M metagenome (GOLD analysis project Ga0185299, IMG submission 128002) | Iron sulfur acid spring bacterial and archeal communities from Banff, Canada, to study Microbial Dark Matter (Phase II) - Paint Pots PPA... ...
AAGCCCTTCTCCAAGCATTGCTCCGAGTTTCATAGGGTGAACTCTGACGGGCTGTGTTCACAATTCGGTTCTCGGCTGCTGAAGCAGCTTTTAAAAAGCAATTCTCGGACAGACTCCTAGGAGAAGCGACATGCCTACTATTGGGTTAGTGATCCTTGGTCTAGCATTTCTTGTCAGCATTCTCTTCAACCTGCTTCAACTTAAGTGGCGCAACGACGAACGAGCGGCACGTGCCGAGGACAATGCTGAACAAAAACGCAGAGGCGACGAAAGAGAAGCCGAGCAACGACTGAAGGAACAGGCTGCCCCGCTATTTTCCAACTTCGATGGGACTCCCGGCCCGATACTGGTCACCGGGAGTCAGCATTCTTCGCAAGGGCCGTTTATGTACCTATGGGGTCTTGTGACCGTCGTGAATCGCGCCAAGGTGCCCATGAAGATCACCCCGCTCCGGCTCCTTATGGCAGGCGAGGAATGGCCTGTTCAAAGTATTTCGTTCCATTTGAAATCCAATACCACGGACAGATCAGACCAGATTAGCTTGGGAGAGAACGACAAAGAAGACTACGAATTGCATTTCAGGTTTCCAGACGACAAATGCGCTACTGGTGGTGGGGAGCTTTGGTTTGCAAGCGACAACCGACCCGGGGAGAGGGAACGTCCAATTCCAGAAGTGATAAAGGTTTTCCGAATTGCTCGACAACAGCAGCGTGCATCTTGGGCGCCATGTTTAACTCCTCTTTATTCTTTGCCCGAGTAGGAAATTCGAGCTTATCAAAGGCCCCTGTCGTTTTTCCGAGCAAGAGTGATCAGTCTCGCCCCCAGTCGCCTGTATTCTCCGAAAGGAGGGTGTATGGATCACAATGAGTCAACGCGAAAATTCGAACAGCTGATGCTGAAAGCGGCCGACCACGCGCACGACACGGCAAACGAACTTGAGGCTCTGGTTCTGCTTCTGCCTGAGAAATCCCGACAGCTCGCCCAGTTGCAGGCAAAGGCAAGTCACAAACAGGCCAAGGAATTTCGCGAGTTAGCGCAGAAACTCAAAGAGAGTTAGGGTCTCGCCATGTTAGCTCGCCGGAATGAAGTGATTTATAGGCCGAACTTCGCGGCGATGATCAAGGAAGAGCAGAACTGAATGAGCAGGACGGCTATGCCGTACTGCATCAGGCGCTCATCAATGATTCCGAGAACTCTTGAGGAAGCCACTAGCGTGTTGAGTGTGAGGTCACTAGCATGTTGGACTCCCTGTTGCCCATATCCACATGCGCCGCGCGTCGTCAGCCTCGGCATACTCCAGATGCCGCTCCTACTTCATTCCCAGATCCGTCAGGATCTTGGGATTGTTTTCTCCCGATGCGATAATTTGGTGGCACGCCGAGCAGTCATTGGTAATGGTCTGGCCGTCGGCACTGGTATGACTGCCGTCATGGCAGCGGAAGCAGCCCGGCGAATCCATGTGGCCAAGGTTATTCGGGTGCGTACCCCAGCTGACACGCATGTCGGGGAAGATATTGCGGAGATAGATCGCCGCCACCTCTTCGCCCGATTGCTGCACCGATGCGTGCTGCGCCCGATCAATCTCCGGGTAATTCGTTCGATAGAAATCTGTGAGTGTGTCCGTAATGCGCTGATGCGCTGCATCGCGGGTGGGATAATCCACCTTGAGAAGTTCGACAGCCTTTTTCTTGATGTAAGGAAGCACTGGGCTAATACGCCCGAGAGACATTTGCTTGTCCACAGCGGTTCCGGGCATCTCGGAGGCATGCGCGGGTCGGTTGTGGCAATCCAGACAATCCATCACGCGATGTTCTCCCCGGTCCAACTGCTTTTGAGTTGGCTTGGCATCACTGGAAATGAATTCGGTGGTCTTTCCTTTATCGTCGGTGTAATACACGGCCGGGATCGTCTGCCGCTGGGGGTCGGTTGAAATGTAGCGGATGCGGGCCGCGTCGGCGAGATGGTGCCCGTGGATTCCAGTCACTCCCTGCCCATTGCTTCCTCCCACGTTCAGCATCACAACGTCTGTTTGCGGCGTGTTTTTCTCATCGTCCGTATAGCTGGTGCGAACCAGCAATTTATCGCCCGCAAAACGGCCGGGCCAGTGACATTGTTCGCAGGTCTGGCTCGCCGGACGGAGGTCTTTTACGGGCGAAGGAATGGGCCGCGGATACGAATGGGTAGTGACCATATAGACCTGCCGCAAGCCGTTAACTTTGGCTCGCACCATCCAGGGCAGCCCAGGGCCAATATGGCAGTCCACGCAAGCCACATGCGCATGCGGGGACACGTGGTAGGCGGTATTCTCCGGAAGCATGACGTGACAAGTCGTTCCGCAGAAACTCGTCGAATCTAGGTACTCCACGCCGCGATAGGATGCGGTGCCAATAATAAGGAGATTGACTCCGGTGGCAAGGGCCACCCACTCCAAGGTGCGGCGAACTACGGGCAGGCGGAGGTCAATGGTGGGGAAAACCGCCGGCAGCTGCCCACTTCCGCGCAGACTTCGACGCCTGAGCCAGATGCCAAGTGGAATCAGCAGAAGGCCTAGTACAAAAATGGCTGGGAGTGTGAGAAAGACCAGAATGCCGATATAGGGATGCGGCGGTCCCGGCAGTAATATCTCGTAGAACCAGAAGGCGATCGTGGTCAGCGCCGTGCTCGTGGTAATCACCGCACCGGTGAGCGAGATGGGATTCTGGCCCAGAAAATAGATGGGCTGCGACCAGTCTCGGAAGCGGTCTCGCAGATTCACTTTGAAAAGCGCGACTCTCCTTAACCTTCTAGTTTCTATGCACGGTCGGCGCGCACACAGATTCTCCCTCGCGGCGGATCGTATTCGCCTTGAACGAGTTCTTCACATTAACCACTATTTTTTCAGGGTGCGGATATAAGCCACTAACCCCTTAATATCTTCCGCCTTCAAAGACTTTCCGTACGCGGGCATCTTGTTCTTGCCGTTCGTAATGATAGTAGAGAGCTCCGCATCCGACATTCCCTGCACATCGACCGTTGTGAAATCGTGGGCGCCCATTTTTTTCCCCGTCGCCGAACCGGTTCCGTCCGCGCCATGGCACGCAGCACATTTCGACTTGTAGAGCGCCTCCGACGCATTCTGCGCGTGCACCGATAAGGAGAGAAACAACATGAAAGCGATGGCTGTCAAAGTAACGAAAACTTGTATTTTGATTCTCTTCATCTTCAGGCTCCATTCGATCGGTGGTTTAAATTCGCGTTCTCACGTGGCATGCAGCCTCTGGTTGTCGTGTTCAGATGCGAGGCATTGTTAGGTCCAACAACTCTGAATCATGTTTCACATTGCGGTGTCCGTGGCCGCTCTGCACCTCCATGAAAGCTAGAACATCAGAACGCGTAACGTAGGGACTCGGTTAGCGAGTTGGCGTGAAAATAGCGTGGCGCTGTCGGGCCGACAAACGAACCTTCCCCGTACTGGTAATAATTCCAGCCCATGTTGTAGGCCAGCCTATGGCCGATATCCACGCTCAGGTTGGCCACCGGCTGCTGGTACTTGTACTGCAATGAGCCGAGAGGCTGCAGAATGTTGAACTGCGGCACGCTGCCGTCAACACTCGTGATGCTGTAGCCGACGTTCGCTATCACTCGCTTCACCGGCTTGAACCTGAGAGCGGCCATGCCAAAATTAGTGTGGTTGGTGTAGTACGAGTTGGCCATCAAATTATTGGCCGTATCGTTGCCTGCACAATTATTGTTAGCAGCATTGGCCACGAACGGAAGGATCACCCCGGCTGGCGGCGTGTCGTTGAAACAGATGATGGCATTCTGAATCACGCTGTTGAAGTTGTATGCGAGATCCAGTCCGAAGCGTTCGCGCGGCGCAAGCGAAGCCGTCAGCCCGTAGTTTTGGTTGTGGCCGACATACTGTGTCTGTGCGTCGGCGTTGGATTGTTGCAGGATGTTGACAGATCCGCCCAGGGTCGCCCACGAGCGCGGTGTGTAGGTCGTCTGAAAACGGTAGCGCGCTTCCTTGCGTGGCGACAAGCGGACGAACACGGCATTGTAGTTTGTGTGCTCCAGGTCAAAGTTCAATCGCAAGGCATGCGTGGGCCGTGCCCAGAGCCCGAGGAGCGCGGTTTTCTCCAGGCCCACGAAATGATCCTCGTCGCCGGGAAGGAAATCATTGAAGTGGTTGAATTCCCGGTCGCCATAGCGGTAACCAATGCGCGCTCCCGCTTTTTTCGAAATGTCCCAGGCGAGTTCGGTCTGATTTCTCGTCCACGTCTGATTGAAAGACGCGGTTTGCAAGGTGGGTACAATCATCGGTGCGGTAGCGCTCAGCGGGGTCAGCAGCGTACAGGCTTTTGGATTTATGCAGTCGTTATCGACTTCGCTGAAATTGCCATTCTCTGGGATGCGGTAGGCCCAGAAATAAAACTTCTCGATCAGGCGCAGATGTTTGGTGAGATGCACGGTGGCACCGAGATCGGCTGTGTCGGAAATTCGGTTGGCATCGGCCGTTCCTGTGCCGAGGAATGCAAGGGTGCTGGTACGCGTGATCAGGCCGCCGAAGGACTCGTCCAGCGGCGTGCTCGAAGTGGCGGAACTGTAGGAAAAGGAAGCGACTAACTCTACACGCTGGAAGTAATTGCTGCGCAGGCTAACGCGCTCGGTGGGCGTGGTGGTGCGGATCCGCTGCTTCCGCGAGTAGTTGAAGTACGCGCTGCATGTGACATTGGTCAGTGTCCCATTGACAATCAGACTGGTTGCCGGCGGCACTACCGCGCAGGGTTCCTTGTTGAAAGTATCGATGGACAAGCCCAACGAAACCGAGCTTGCCGGCGTGGTGGGCAGGAGTGCCTGATTGATGGGATTCAGCTGGTAGTCTGTGTCTCCCTTGTAGTAATCGAGAAATTGGTCATAGCTGAGGACAGTTCGCGGCGCGATTCTAAAGTCCACTCCCAGGCGGTACGAGTTCATGGTTGTGTTCCAGTCCTGGAGGAGCGAAGCTTCCGTACCCTCGTGGATGCTGCTGTATGAAGGCCCGGTCATATTGTTATGCGAATATCCCAAACGGAAGCTCACCGCGGACTGCGGAAGCAACGTGAGGTCGAAGTCGCTCATGCGTCGCGTGGTAGCAAATTCGTGAGGCGAGTTCAATATCGGGATCGAGGGAGTAGAGCCCCCGGAAGCAGGTGGAGGTGGGGGATTCAGTGGATTCGCCAGCAAGTCGTAATCAGAGAAATACTGATCGCGACGGAAACTGCCTTGCAGGTTGTACCACTTGTTCTTGTCCGCCCGTAGGCGCAAAGCGTTGTTGGGATCGCCTCCCCATCCAAAACTGTTGAGGTAAAGGTCGTCGAATAGCAGGCCCTGGTGATCGACCGACTGCATCGTGAGCGTCTGGTCAAGTATTCGCGGGCCAGTCCGCAGATTCACCAGTGTGTCGTACATGTCGCCGCTGCCGGCCACGTCGGTACTCCGGTAGCCCAGTTCGATGGACTGGTGAACCAGGTACCCGCCGCGGGTCACGCCATCGGGCTCGGCGGGCGGGGCTGGAGTAGGACTCGCGGTGGGAGTTTGGGCGAAGAGTGTTTCTGGCAACAACACGATCATTGCGCACACAAGCACCGCTAGGGCTATCGCTATTCGACGTTTGCTGTGACCAGAGGCGGTTGCCGAGCTGCGCTCGGCTCGCAAAGGCGGGGACGTCCGTCTCTCCACTGGCAAAGATTGCAAGGCGAGTTTTCTTGGCGGCGCCATCGGTGCTCCCTACTTGAAAAACACATCGCTGAAATTGGAGCCATGAATCTGCGTGTGACACATGGTGCAGGCCTGATACTTCGCCGACTGATTGTGCGCGGGACCGATTGGCCCGCCGGCCGTCAACTGGGTCGAGAAAGTGTGGCACTGCAGACAGAGCATGTTGACCAGGCTCACTTTGAGGAGCCGAGGATTGGTGGAACCGTGGGGCGAATGGCAACTGGTGCAGCCCTCGGTCTTTACCGGGACATGCTCGTAGACGAAAGGACCTTGCTTATCGACGTGGCACTTGTAGCAGACGAAATCACCGCTCGGCAGGCTCCGTAGCTGCCGCACGGTTCCCGTTCCGTGTGGATTGTGACAGTCGTTGCACTGCACCAAGCCCTCGTTGACGCGGTGGTGATAAGGTTTGGCAAAGTCCGCCTTGGCGGAGGTATGGCATCCGTAACACAACTGGGGTTGCTCCTGGGCTAGCAGGAACTCTTTTTCCTTGGCGTGATGGGGAGAGTGGCAGTCAAGGCATCCGACATCGCTACTGGAGTGGGAGGATTCGGCGAAATGCGATTGTTGGTGAGCTTCGCCGTGGCAGCTTAGACAGCGTGCGCTAGTCTCCTGCCGTGACTTCCCCTCGAACACAAATATCTTGGTTTTGTCGCCGCCGCCGGCCACATGGTCGGCTCCGGGACCATGGCAACCCTCACAACCTTGCTTTGAGGGGCCGCCCGCTTTATTCAGTGTGGTCTTCCAGTGCGGCGTTTTCTCCCAGGCGTTGTAAATTTCCTCGTGACAGGTCTTGCAGGTCTCCGCTCCCACGTACTTGGAAACGTCGGAGGAAGGCGCACTGGCCACGGGTGCGCTGGCGGATTGAGCGCTCTTATCGACAACCTGCTGGCGAACCTGGCCTGGAGCAAAGGCGACGACCACGAAAAGACATAGGACCGAGAACAGAAGAAATCGAGAGGTCCTGGAATCTGCTGGCATTAGCACGCCCTTCCTCGACACCCGCGGTTTGTCATGAATGTGCGACAAAGCGGTTTTTCTGGCTCCCAGTTTGAAAGTCGCCCGGCTTCATCTCATCAACCAGCTCTATCTCAATTGATGATTCCTCTTTTCGTCTTTGTTCCCGAGGGATTCGACCCGAACGATTGCGCTGCCGTTTTTCTGAGCAAAAATGATCACTCTCGTCCGGTCAATCGGGTGTACCTACCGAAAGCAGAGTACATAGATCACAATGAGTCAATGCGGAAATTTGAACGTCTGATGGGAAGAGAGGCCGATCACGCGCACGACGCGACAACTGAACTTGAGGCTCTGGTTTCGCTCCTGCCTCCGCGCCAGAATAGTGGCTCACAGGTTTGATTAACCACGTCTTCGTGGCGGGCGCGCTTGCTGAGGGCTGCGCTGATTTGTCCTGCCTGCCCTGTGCTGTCGTGGTTGTATGCAGCATCGCCACCAAGAGACAGACCAAGACTGGTACACGAACACAACATGCCCTGAATTTCCGCATTCGTTTTGCCTTCCGCAGTTAGTTGATCTGCCGGGGGTCAGCGCCCGGCAACCGATTGTCTACCGGCAGACGTTGGCAGGTCTGTGATCTTTGTCACAAAACAAAGCTGTGGATTACTTGGAGTTCAAGAAAGTAAGGTTTCAGAATCAAAGAAGAAGGCTAGGTTTCGAGCAACTTCTGAAGGCGGCCTCTGTTTGCTATGACTAGCTTGGAACCATACACTTCCACAAGGCGTTTGCGCTTAAACTCCGCGAACAAGCGGGTCACGGTCTCACGGGAAGTGCCAACCATACCAGCAATTTCTTCGTGAGTGAGGGTCAACGTCGCGCGCGCGTGGCCATGATCGCGATCCTGGTCCGAGGTCAGATCCAACAGGAAGCGAGCCAGCTTTCCTTCCGCCGACCCGGAGAGTCCAAGGTAGCGAACTTCGCGGTAGGTGGCTTGATAGATATCGCTGAGTATCTCCGCGACCCTCAGACCCACTTCACCATGTGCCCGCACAAAGTCCCGAAAGGGTTTCCGGGGGATGAAGCTGGCCTGGACAGGCTCAAACGCTTCGGCCGTCACTTCATAACGCTTTCCGGAAATCGTTCCTGGTAGGCCAACGACTTCCCTTGGATCCGCCATTCGTATGGTCAACGACTTACCGTCAGAGGAACTGGCATACAACTTCACGCGACCCTTAGAAATCACGAAAACGCCACGGGGAGCCTGGTCTTCGGCGAAGAGAATCTCGCCTTTGCGATAAGTTGCGGAAGACGATATGGCGTCCAGTTCCGCCTGCACAGCTTGAGGTAGATTGCAGAAGAGACGGTCTTTCGGCAGCGGATGGGTCAGGCAATTCTCAACGATCTCTAGGCCGTACGGCGTTTTCATGTTTTCCGTGAGGCTCCTGATGCGCCGCTTTTTCCTGGGAATGACGAGCATCCGATCGGCCATTTTCCTACCTCCGGGGGAGTCCTGATTTCTCGCCCCTGTTTCTAGTGATAAACCTGCCAGCGCCCTTCGGCTGTGATCCCACTCACAGCCATCGATGACCTGGGACATGGCAGGCATTCCCGTTTAAGGTTCAAGATGGTTGGATAAGCAAGTGACCCCAACGGCAAGGCCGAGGTCAGTAGAAACGAAGACCGGTGCCCACAGTTGGTTCTCCATTGTGCGAGTCACCTGTGGTAAACGATTAGCTTTTCCACTTAATTTCAGGCAGTGCGATTTGCGCCTGCTCAGCTTGCACGACGTGAAGGTGACACGAATTATCGCCTCGCCCGCTCCGGACCTCGGGATAGGCGCTGTTTCCAGGCCGAGCTGACCCGGGCCCGTAAAAACCCAGTGCTTTCATCGTGGAGGTTGTTCCTCCCGCTCTGTCAGTAGTGCGTACGATTGGAACATGCTCACTGTTTTCGCTCTCGTTGTAGTTCTTCCGGATAGAAGGAAGCTAATGAGCGTAGTTACAGTGGATTGTGACTGGCGTCACAGGAGTCAGAGGTCAAGCACCGCCGATATGGAGGAGGGGTCGGCCAGCAGTCGCAGACGAAACCCAGCTTTCTTGAAAATGCTTTGTACCGTCAAATTGTCCCCCAACATTTCAGCGGAGACGCGGCCTAGCCTCTCGTCGCGAGCGATCTGGACCACGCGACGCAGTAATTCGATTCCCAAGCCTTGCTTTTGGCACTGATCGGACACCAAGATGGCAACTTCGGCTTCATTCTTCGCGTGTAGCTTGATCAGCCTGCCGACCCCCAGAATCCGATGCTGGCCTGTGGCCTTGTCTTTACGGTCCACCACCAGAGCCATCACGCGATCATAGTCCACGAAACAAATGCGAACCAGACGCTCGTGCGCCACACGTGAGCTTAGGCTCAGCGAGGAAAAGTATCGCATATAGACACTACGGTCAGAAAGCGTCTCATGGAATTTACTCATCAGCGGTTTGTCTTCGGGGCGGATCGGCCGGAGCGTGACCTCCGTGCCGTCCTTCATGGTGAATTGTGAAATGTACTGCGACGGATAGGGACGGATGGCTGGCTTTGGGAGTTGATCTGGACGCAAGCTCGGGTCGTGTAAAAGCACCCGCGCATCCAGAGCCAACAGGCCTTTCGGCGAGGCGAGCAGAGGATTCAGGTCAATTTCTGCGATCCAAGGCTGCTCCACCACCAGCTGGCTGAAACGGACCACGAGGTTTTCCAGAGCGACCAAGTCAACCGGAAGACGTCCTCGAACGCCCTTGAGCGCTTTGAAAATGTGCGTTTGCTCCATCAATCTCTGGGCAAGGGTGCTGTTGAGCGGCGGAAGAGCCACCGCATGGTCTCGATAGACCTCCACCAATTGGCCGCCGGAACCAAACAGGATCACCGGCCCAAACTGCGGATCCACGCTGCTCCCGAGGATCAATTCGTAGCCTTCGATCCGCACCATGGGTTGGACGCTAGCGCCCAAGAACTGGTCAGGACCGGCTTTTTCTGTGACGGAAGACTTTATCCCGCGAAAAGCGGATCGTACCGACTGCTCATCTTGCAAATTCAACTTGACGCCGCCGACATCGGTCTTGTGCGTGATCGTCTCGAAGAAAACCTTTAGCACGACGGGATAGCCAATCTCCGATGCATGTTTCACGGCTTCGTCTTCGTTCTTGGCGGCTCGGGTTTCGACCGTAGGAATTCCGTAATACGACAGAATTTGCTTCGATTCAAGTTCTGTGAGCAGCACCCGCCCTCGGCTCCGGGCCTTATCGATAACCTCCGCCGCGCGGCTCCGAGAGGCGCCCTCAGGCGCCAGAGACTCCACCAGCGTGGGAGTTTCATAGAGCCCGTGCAGGTTATGGTTGTAGCGCCACATGTAGGTGAATGCGCGGGCGGCAGTGTCGGGAAAGGAAAAGGTTGGAATGCCCGCGGTATTGAGGACTTTCTCTCCTGAGGCAACGCTGACCCCTCCCATCCAACTTGCCAGCAGAGGTTTTCCAGAGGCTTGGGCATAGGGTTGCAGACGTTCAGCGACTTCGAATGGGTCCGTCATTCCTTGCGGCGCAAGGATCACGAGGAGACCATCGCTGTTGGGATCTTTCGATGCGATGTCTAGCCCTTTCGCATAACGCTCGGAATCGGCGTCGCCCAGAATGTCAATTGGATTGTTGTGGCTCCAATGCCGTGGCAGAAATTGATCCAAACTCCGCAAGCTCTCTTCGGAAAGTGTGGCCAGCTGACCGCCATTGGCAATAAGCGCATCCGTAGCGAGAACGGCGGGTCCGCCGGCATTGGTTACGATCGTGAGCCGCGGCCCTTTGGGTCGAGGTTGCTTGCTGAGAGTTTCTGCCATGTAGAAAAGATCG
>Ga0185299_10008059_pt1 | contig 10568 bp, 14 predicted proteins | sample PaiPotPPA55metaG_FD_128002 | JGI IMG/M metagenome (GOLD analysis project Ga0185299, IMG submission 128002) | Iron sulfur acid spring bacterial and archeal communities from Banff, Canada, to study Microbial Dark Matter (Phase II) - Paint Pots PPA... ...
CTGGCTGGGCCAGTTCCGACGCTTGCTGGTCCGTCATGAGCATCTCCTCTCCACTTATCGAGCCTTCTTCAATCTCGCGTGCTTCTGGATTACCTTGAGACACTGTTTATGAAATACGCTCTAGATGGAATTAAATAACGACAAGAAATCGCTGTATTACTCCCTAACGTCCCTTTTCCATGCTTATAGAAGTATTCATTGATTCGTCATCACCACTTGCCGGCATGCGCTCCTCCGTCAAGATGAATCACTTCGCCGTTTAGGAACGGAGCAGATTCCAAGAAAAGTACTAGGTCCACGACTTCCGCAATTTCGGCCAATCGATTGAGCGGACTCAGTTGTTTCAAGAATTCATGCGCCTCTACTCCGTGCATTGGTGTGTCCACAACTCCAGGAGAAATGGAATTGAAACGTACTCCATCTCGCGCAAACTCGATCGCCAACGCTCCCGTGACAGACTCCAAACCACTTTTCGTCAGATTGACGAGACTGCCCGTGAGTCCCGCGACTGGCTGGTCCACTATTGACGATGTGATGTTGACGATATGCCCGGACTTCTGAAGGCGCATCTGTGATGCTGCAAGTTGCGAAACATAAAAGAATCCCCAGAGGTTTGTTTCCGTGGCTTTGCGAAAGTCTTCGGTCGTGTATTCGGTAAAGGGCTTGGGTATGAACACTCCCGCATTGTTTACCAGCAGATCGATTCTTCCGAAATTGCCGATGGCAGAATCCACTACCTGCTTCGCTACATTGTGACTTGCGATATCGCCGTCAACCAGCTTCAAACGATTTCCGGGCTGCAGCGTTTTGGCCGATGTGATATTTCTCGAGTTTGCAACCACGCAGTACCCCGTCTCAAGAAGCCGTTCTGCGATTCCGCGGCCAATGCCTCTTGATGCGCCAGTGACGATTGCGACTTTTGTTCTAACTGGTGAATCGAGTCCTGACGATGTTGCGCGCCCTTCCATTTGTTGCCCTAAAGGCATATCGCTCTCCTTTTGACCGCGCACCCGTAACGTTGTGCAACGTTTGCGCGCATTGAGTCCGATGGTCTTTGACCATCATCGAGAGCATAGTGAAGGGCTTAAGAAGTTACTCACGAAAAGGAGCCATTCTTACAGAATCAAACCATAATTGCGGCGGTATTCGCGCGGAGTTACTCCGACGATTCTGCGGAAGGTGGTCGAAAAATGTCCATGGCTCGAAAAACCACAGTCTAGCGCGATATCGATCAGAGAATTGGAAGCTTTCTGCAGCAAGGTCATCGCTTCTTCTATCCGCAGGTGCGTTAGCCACTGGTGTGGGGAGTATCCCGTCGATGCCCGAAAGGTACGCAAGAAATGAGTTCGGCTGTATCCGCTTTCCGCAGCGATGGTATGTAGATCAAGGTTGGTGGCGAGGTCAGCCCTCATCCTGTCGAGAACGCGCTGCAGAATTCGAGTCGGCATTTTCCAAGATTGTGACGGTTTGGGACCTCGTACTCCGCCGGAAAGCTGTCGAAATCGAAGAGCGAGAGCGTGAGCTAAGTGATCCGCATACAGCTTTCCCGATGCTCCCTGTGAATTTGCTTCTGCCGCTAAGAGCTTGACTATGCCTTGCAGAGAATCATCACGAAGATTCGCGATCGGTCGAAACTCCACTGTTGAAGGGGCGCCCAGATCGTCTCCGACTTCCGACACCAACTTAGGGTCGAGGGCGCACGAGATCGTTGTGGCGTCGGTAAGTGGCCTGCATTCGCCAAGCGGACCCGCAGAATAGAGTTTCATGTCTCCTGGAGAGAAGGAGTAGGGGACGAAGCGCGCGTGCTTCCCCGACATTTCCCCTCGCGATACGCTGGTAAAGAGCACAACTAAATGGTGAGTGGAAACAGAATGGTTTCGTTCAATCGGAAACATCCTATGATGTTCCAGATAAACTCCGTCCCATCCCAGTTTGTTGCTGGAGCACAGCCGGACAGAAGATCCACGCACAAAAGCGTTGATCGCGGCGAGTGCGGGAGCGCTTCGCTCTTCCAACTTCTCTACCATCAGTCCTTTCCTCGTTTCTACTGGATTCGAAAGCCATTTGGCGCGAATCCTAGTGTCTTTTTGACAAGCGGCGAGTCATCATTTGGCGACCTTTATATTGAAAGTCACCGTGTTGGCTCCGCCGGCGTTCTTGATGACGAACTTGTACTGACCGTCCTTCTCCGGCGTGACCTTAACCGAACACTTCGGTCCGGGCGAGTCGTCCTTAGCGACTTCCGCGCCGGAGGAGTCGTAGACGAAAAGGTGCACGTCGGTATTCTTCGGGCCGTCCGTGGTGGCCTCGATCTCTTTCCCCGCCGTGAAAGACAGGAGGTAAGCGACCTCTCCCTTGTCCTTCATCTCGATCTTCTTGCCATTGAACGCCGCCCCCTTGCCCAAGTCGGTCGGCTTGACGTCCTGCGCGGGACACGGCGGGGAAGACGGTGCTGGGAACAGCTCAACTCAGCGGTGGCAAGGCCAAGTTCACAACCTCTACGTTGGCTGTCGGCACGACCACTGTCAAAGCAACTTATTACGGAGACTCGAACATCGCCGAGAGTTCGGCGTCGGTCACGCAGACGGTGCAACCGTAATTCGGGCTAGCGGAGCCGGTTGGCCCAGGCGAAGGGAGTCAGTTCTGGTAGGCGTTGGATCGGGACATCGGCAAGTCCGGGGAGAACCGCGGCCAGATAGTCGCGCACCGGGAGTTTCAATCTGCGGCAGCTTTCAACCACCGAAAGAATCGCTGCGATCTTCGGTCCCGCCTGCGCGCTTCCTATATGGATCCAATTCCTTCGGCCAAGAGCTACGGGACGCATGGAGTTCTCCGCCAGGTTGTTGCTCAACTCCAGTTCGGGATATTCCAGGAAGCGCGTGAGTTTTTGCCAGAGCGCGAGGGTAATCGCAACTGGTTTTTCCCAACTCACGAGGCAATCCCGACAGTGAAAATGACATGATCGTCAAGCGCGTGGCGAAGCGCGCCAAATTGAACTGCGGACAGTGCGTTACCAAACACGGAAACAAATGCGCCCAGGGGCCGTACTGCCGACATTTCTTCCTCCACAAGTTCCGCCACTATGCCGAATCCGAGACTATGCCGAATTGAAGTTCTGAAACGCTCTGGAACCTGCGTGAATCCTGCGGATTCTCCATCGTGAAACTCGGCTCCATGCGGCATAATCCGTTGTGCTTCACAGGAATCTCAGCGCTCGCCATCAGGTCGTTTACGTCCTCCCTTTCCTTTGGTGAGGGTCATCGGCGTGCCGGCCAGCTGCATCTGCAAGGCTGGTTTCCAGGCCGATCCAGAAGACTACGCCAACACATGCCTTGGGCAAATCCTATCTTGGCCTGTTCCGTATTTCGGCTATTTCCACACTCGGCTGGCGCCAGACTATGCCGAATGACTCGAGCCCGGAAAGGCCCAGGCTGCTGCCATCGCGCGGTCATTCGGCATATTCAGGAATTCGGCATAGCCGGCACACTTTCGCAACAGAGCATTTGCGGCACGGCGTCGACATCCGGACACTGCAAAGCTGGATGGGCCATCGTGACATTCAGTCCACCATGGTCTACCTGAAGGGCGTGCAATCGAAAGACGCACTAGCCAAGGTCAACGCGGGGGCTTTGGCTCGGTACGTTGCGTGACGGCGGTCTGGTCACCGTGCTGACCATCTGAGCCCAGCCAGTCAGAAGGCGTTGCATCGCGCCAGCACCCAACCCACCGCAAGGCATTTGACCGAAATCGCGGACTGTTCTAAATAGTTGAGATTGCCCTCGTATTAGAACGAGGGATCGTCTTCTATCGAGGAGGCACGAATATGAACCTGATAGCGCAATTAGAAAAGGAAACCCACGTTTTGCGAGCGCGGGACGTAGCAAAATTATTCCAAGTCACACCCCAGCATGTCTATAAGATGGCGGCAAGCGGGAGACTTCCATCCTTTCGATTGGCTGGGGCGATCCGTTTCGATCCTCATGAATTGGCGAACTGGCTTCGAAGAGCGCAGCCAGTTTCTTGTCGGCTGGAAGAGGGCAATCAGTTGCGTCGTAGCGCATAGTTCGCCGACCGCGGCGACTCAGCAAGGCCGTCGTCGGGCCGCAGGGGAGCACGGAGTCACCACCCAAAGTGTTCTCAGTTCAAAATTCCTGTGTATGTCTTGGGAATTCATGACCAGGAAGGCCTGCCATCATAAGCTAACTCTTAAAGCAGAATTCCTTTGGGGTGGGCCGTGATCCCGTGATCCGGCGGAAATCGGGAAGCTCCGAATGAATCCTCCAACATCCGGTTAGCTCGTTACTCGGACACAGTCGCAGATTTCAGCTCTCTTATCGGCCCAGCCTTGTTGCGTGCGAATGAGCTGCCGATCAAGAGTTTCCGGCTCCTCTTGGCCCTTCATCAGCTCGGATCGGTCGGGCTGCTTTGGCGGAATGTCGTAGCTAAGGGTCTGTCGAGAGACTGTGCAATGTTGACCGGTTTTGCCGCAACATATCGTCGATCATTGTCTTCTCGGGTCTCCTGAGGCTTGAGAGATGGGCTGCGCCCGCGGTAGTTGTAGCTCAGTGGTCAGCACGTCATCACGACGGAGATGCGCAGACTCACAGGCGAAAGGTATTCATCATGGCTACGGATCTCAGCATTTGCCATCCCGGCGAGGGCATTGAGGAATTGAGTCGATTGCCAGGGTTAGCGGAACCTCTATTGCAAATCGACCTGGAACGAGAGCTGCAACAACTCCGGCAAGAAGACTCCTGGAAGCGAGAAACGGGGCGAAGTTCCAAAACGCTCGCGAAATATCCAGATTTCCGAATCGTTCTGATTCTGATGAAGGGCGGCACACGAATGCGCCAGCACAGAGCAGAGGGGAGGGTCTCCATTCAACTGTTGGAGGGGCAGGTCTGTATCCATTTGGCGGATCGAAAAGTGAATATGTCGGTCGGTCATTTGTTGGTTCTGGACTGCGGCGTACTCCACGATGTCGAAACGCTGGAAGAGAGCGCCTTGTTGCTAACTATCTCTTGGCGAAGGGAGAAGGGTGATGCGTCAGCATCGCTTTCACCCACGCAGGGGCACTTAGACGAAGAGGCTTTGTCGCGAATGGATGATGAAGGTGGTGCCTCTGAGGCTGAGGTGAGCCGCCCGGCACTCCAAAGGAAGACCGATCCTAGCAGCTAGACGTATTTTTGCGCGTTTCTCCAGTGAGACCCCTGCTGGAGGAGTTCCTTGTGGTTGCCTCGTCTTGGGTTATGGCCCCGATCGTGGGCGCGGCCCCGGTCGTTGTAACCGGACTTGATTCACACACTCTGTAAGGAGGTAGCCATGGCTACCGAAGCGGTCCCAATGGTAGGTCAGATCTCAAAGGTGATACGTCGGGAAGAAGTTGCGGAAGGGACGATGGCCTTTCACTTCGAGAAGCCGTCCGGATTCGACTTCAAAGCTGGGCAGTCCGCCGATGTGACACTCATCGACCCACGGGAAACGGACGCCGAGGGAAACACACGCACCTTTTCCATCGCGAGCCCTCCCTTTGAAAATGAGTTAGTGTTCACCACCCGGATGCGTGACACGGCTTTCAAGCGCTCGCTGAAGAACCTGCACCTAGCCACGGGAGTGAAGATAGGCTCGGCTTCGGGCTCCTTCACCCTGCATAAGAATCCGGCAAAGCCAGCCGTGTTCCTCGCGGGTGGAATCGGAATTACTCCTTTTCTCAGCATCGTGCGCCAATCCGATCATGACCGCCTTCCGCACAAGTTGTATCTGTTCTATTCCAATCGGCGGCCCGAAGACGCAGCTTTCTTGAACACTCTGCAGACCTTGGAGAAGGCGAATTCCAATTTCCATTTGATCTGCACCATGACGGAAATGTCGAAATCCAAGAAAGATTGGAAGGGCGAGACGGCCCTGATAGGCAAAGAGATGTTATCCAAGCATTTGTCAGTCCTGCAGGGACCCATCTACTACATTGCCGGGCCTCCCCCCATGGTGGCGGCTATGCGGCAGACGCTTGTGATCGCTGGGATCGACGAGGATGACATTCGGGCAGAAGAGTTCGCCGGCTACTGAGATATCGGGACAGCAAGCTGGTGTGGTCAATTCTGCCTTGAGACGTGGTTTTTGATTGTCTCGGTGGGGATCGGAGACACACTATGAACTCTCTAGAACAACTTCAAGACTGTGGGCAATCCATCTGGCTGGATTACATTCGTCGCGATCTGCTCACCAGCGGTGAGTTCCAGCGACTGGTCGAGGAAGATGGCGTGCATGGTGTCACCAGCAATCCCACCATCTTCGACAAAGCAATTGCGGGGGGAACATCCTATGACGATGCATTGCGCTTGCTGCTGTCGACGGAGCCTGACCGCGACGCCCAGACGCTGTTCGAAAGTCTCGAAATCCAGGATCTCCAGATGGCTGCGGACATCTTGCGGCCAGTTTACGATCAAACTGAGGGTGCGGACGGCTTCGTCAGTATCGAGGTTTCCCCGCGACTGGCATACGACACGGCGGCAAGCATCGCGGAAGCCCAACGTTTGTGGAGGGCCGTCAACCGGCCCAATCTGATGGTGAAGATCCCCTCCACCGTGCAGGGTGTTCAGGCCGTTGAGGTCTTGATAGCCGAGGGAATCAACATCAATATCACCCTGATGTTTTCGCTTGCCCACTACGAAGCCGTGGCTCAGGCCTACCTGCGCGGACTGAAGCGGAATGAGAAGCCGCACCAAGTCTCGTCGGTAGCCTCTTTCTTTGTCAGCCGTGTGGATACCGAAGTGGATCGGGCACTTGAGGCGATCGGAACTCCAGAGGCAATGTCGCTACGGGGAAAGATAGCGATTGCGAATGCCCAGGTTGTCTATCGCCGCTTTCGCGAAATCTTTCTGGGCACTCCCTTTGAGGAGTTCAGACGTCGAGGGGCACGATTCCAGCGTCCATTATGGGCCAGCACCGGAACCAAGAACCCGGCTTACTCGGATGTTTTATATGTCGAGGAATTAGTCGGACCACACACAATAAATACCATTCCACCGGCGACGCTGAATGCATTCCTTGATCACGGCCGGGCGCAGCCAACCCTCGAAGCGGGAGAACAAGACGCCGAACAATCGCTGGCTCGGTTGGCCAAGCTGGGTATTGACCTCGGGGCAATCACAGAAAAACTGCTAGCCGATGGCATCACCGCTTTCACGCATTCTTTGGACGAGTTGCTGGCCTCGTTGAAGGAGAAACGCAGAATACTGCTTGAGAGTCAGGCAGCCCGAAAGAGCGAAAGTCGGGCTACTCGCGTTGCGTGACATGCGCCGGGATTAAGAGACTTTGAGCCAGGTGCGCGACATTTCTGCGAGAGGCACTACGTGAGAACCTGCCAGGCCGGATTCGGGAGTGTGTCCTAGTGAGGATTCTGGACTTCCCGTTATGGCTGCGAGCGGCGCATTTTTTCAATTTTCTTCTCCTATCGCTCCTTGTCCGCAGTGGTCTCGAAATCTTGAGCGCGCATCCGAGATTTTACTGGAACGATCACTGCACGCCGGGTAGCGAATGGCTCAAGTTCACCAAGAAGCAGCAGCCTAAGGACCGGCTTTGGACGGCGAGTGACGAGGAAAGTTCATTTTCTTCAGCGGTCGCCCTGCCCGGCCACGAAAATTTGGGTCTCGGACGGCACTGGCACTTTCTCGCGGATTTTGCATGGCTGCTGACTGGTTTGGTATACGTGGTGATGCTCTTCGTCACGCCAGAGTGGCGACGGCTGATTCCGACTTCCTGGCAGATTGTTCCGGACGCATGGCACGCCATGCTTCGCTATCTAAGCTTCCATGTCGTCGAAACGCCGGGAGCATATAATGCATTACAGCAGTTGAGCTATGCGGCGGTCATATTCTTGCTCGCTCCGTTCAGCATTGCAACGGGAATAGCAATGTCCCCAGCCGTTGCCGCTCGTTTCCCGTGGTATATGAAACTCTTTCACGGGCGTCAGGGCGCCAGGAGTCTGCATTTTATGGCTCTTTGCGCGTTCATTCTATTCTTCATTGGACACGTCACGATCGTCGCTCTGCACGGTTTCCGGACCGAGTTGGCGCTGATTGTTCTGGGGCAGACGCACAATCCACACCTGACACTGGCTCTTGTGGTCTGGCTTTCTGGGTTGACGGGCATCGCCGCGATCCACGTCGTGACCACAGTGTGCTCGCGTCGCCGCCCCCGCTTCGTTCAAAAAGCCACTCAGTCGATCACCGATCCGCTGCGCACTCTTCTCTTCGGCCATGAACACTCTGCACAGCATTACTCCACTGCGGACGTCTCGCCTTACTTCTGGGTGAACGGTCGCCCACCAAACGAGGAGAGTTATTTGGCAATGTCACGCGATCAATTCGCAAACTACAACCTGAAAGTCAGCGGATTGGTTGATAAGCCCCTGTGTCTGACGCTAGCTGACCTCCGCTCAATGCCGAAACAAGTTCAAATTACAAAGCATTGCTGCATTCAGGGCTGGTCAGGCATTGCGGAGTGGGGCGGCGTCTCGCTGCATCACATCGTCGGACTTTGCCATCCGCTTCCAACCGCCCGCTACATTGTTTTCTACGCGTTCGACAACAAATCCACATCGGAGCGCCATGCCCAAGGGCCGGGGTACTTCTACGGCACGATTCGCTTAGAGTTGGCGGAAGATCCTCAGACGATTCTGGCCTACGAAATGAACGGCCAACCTCTACCGATTTTGCATGGAGCACCGCTCCGACTTCGAGTCGAAACGCAGCTTGGATTCACCATGGTGAAGTACATCCGCGCCATCGAGTTTGTCAAGGACTACAAAACCATTGGCCAGGGCCAAGGTGGCTGGCGAGAGGATTATCAGTATTTCAGCCAGGAGGCGGGGATCTGATTCAAAAGGTTTGTACCTCCACTGTCTTAACGATTTGGCATTCTACGCGCACGTGGAAAATCTTTCTCGACCTTCTGCGAGCGCACCGAGTAGAGCGTGTCATAGATGTGCGTAGTATCCCGCGTTCACGACACAATCCGCAGTTCAGCCAGAAGACCCTGCGCACAAAGCTGCGGGCCGCGAGGATCGGCTACGTGCACTTGCGAAAGCTCGGGGGCTTGCGCCACGCGCGACGCGATTCTTCGAACATGGGATGGCGTAATAGCTCGTTTCGCGGATTTGCCGACTACATGCAGACCTCGGAATTCGACGCGGGGTTGCAGAGGCTGATCAAGTTGGCTCGGCAAAAACGGAGTGCATTGATGTGCGCGGAAGCGGTGCCTTGGCGTTGCCACCGGTCCCTCATCGCGGATGCGCTGACTGTGCTCGGGATCCGCGTTGAGGACATCATGAGCAAAAACCGCTCTACGTTGCACCGTCTGACTTCTTTTGGACGCGTGCGGCACGGTCGCATCACATACCCCAGGAGCAAGGGCAGCCGGCTCCTATCGTCACGCGTTCGCACATCTCGGAAGGAAAGGGACTGACGGCGAGGAATGACAGGAATGAGGAATGGCATTAGTCAAGTACTTCTGTATCCATTGCGATTCGAACCGATTTATCAGTATCGGCTTTGGGGCGGCCGGCGTTTGGGCGACCTGCTCACCGCACCTCTGCCGAGCGGCCCTGTCGGCGAGGCGTGGATACTTAGCGATCGCGATGACCATCCGAGCCGAGTGGCTGATGGACCGCTCAAGGGCCAGACCGTCGGACAGTTACTGGCGCAGTTTCCCCAGGAATTGCTGGGAAAGCTTGCCGGGCGATTCCGCCGATTCCCGCTGCTGCTGAAGTTCCTCGATGCGCACGAAATGCTTTCAGTGCAAGTGCATCCCTCGGATGCGAATAAGGGCCTGCTACCGCCGGGCGAAACGGGGAAGACCGAGGCTTGGGTGGTGGTAGAGGCAGCGCCAGAAAGCCGCATCTATGCGGGCTTGAAGCCAGGCACTACTCTAGACGATCTGCGGCGAGCGCTTACGAATGGGACGGTGGCGGACGACCTCGTATGGTTCAGTCCGAAGCCCGGCGATGGCGTCTTCGTACCGGCTGGGACGGTTCACGCCCTAGGCGGCGATGTTGTGGCATTCGAAATTCAGCAGAACAGCGATGTGACGTTTAGCCTGTACGACTGGGACCATGTCGATGCGAAGACTGGCCAGCGGCGGCCACTTCAAATCGATCAAGCGCTTGCATGCGTTGATTTTGCCGGGGGTGCTGCCGGTCTGGTGACGCCCGTGGTCGAAGCGACGACGCCGGTCGGGCGCGAGAGGCTCTTTCATTGTGAACGTTTCTGGTTATGGCGCCTACGCGGACAATCTCCTTTTACCGTCGGTGCCGCGGGTGTGCCGCGCATACTGGTGTGCGTCGAGGGCGCGGGGCAGGTCGAGCACCTCGGCGCCAATTGTGCCGTTGGAAAAGGCGACGTATTGCTCCTACCGGCGGTGGTCGGAGAGTGCACTTTTCATCCGCACGGTGCAGTGACCTTGTTGGAAATTGCCGTACCGGATTGAGATCGCAAGAATTTGGAGACTGGAAGCATCGTGAAAAAGCTAATTGTGTTTGATCTCGACGGTACGCTTGCCGAAAGTAAATC
>Ga0185299_10008060_pt1 | contig 10567 bp, 5 predicted proteins | sample PaiPotPPA55metaG_FD_128002 | JGI IMG/M metagenome (GOLD analysis project Ga0185299, IMG submission 128002) | Iron sulfur acid spring bacterial and archeal communities from Banff, Canada, to study Microbial Dark Matter (Phase II) - Paint Pots PPA... ...
GCAATATTTCAATGAACTCTATTGCCTTACCTTCACTGCATATAAGGAAGTCCGCGCAAGAACGAATAGCGTGTTGCCATCGCGTCCGCCGAAAAGCAGTTGCGACGGTCGCTCTGGTACGTCGATTGTGTCGATCATTTCTCCGGCAGCGTTGTAAACGTATACCTGACCTGCTGCAATGTAAACGTTGCCGTTCTTATCTACTGCGACACTCTCTCCGCCTTGTTCGGCGAACAACTTTAAATTCGAGATCGTCCCGTCGCTTTCAATGCTTCCTGAATACGTTTTCTCTCCGGATTCATCGGATACGTAGAAGGGCCGACCCCTGACGGCGGGAGCAAAACCGAACGCTCGCAAAGTATTGTTCAATTTGGACCCATAGTAGAGTTCACCGGAAACAAAATCTCCTCCTGCCGGAAGAAAGGTTGTTCGATCGGGAGACACAAACTGATAAGGCTGCTTTAAAGGAACGGTTTCGAGAAAATCATTTTCGTTTCGCCAGTAATCGACTGGCAGAACCGGAGTAAGCCCCGGCCGCCCAATCGTAGGTTCTGGCTTCAGCAGCGTCACGTTGTCATCGGTATCGTCGGGGTTGAAAGCGTAGACGGTTCCGTCTCCCGTGTAGGAAACAACCATGAGGTCGCCGGCTTTATCGAAGAAGAGCTGAACTGGATCCAAAGGATTGTCGCGAACCTTCGATACACCGTGAGTCGCGACCATCCAGCGGTAGATGGTTTGCCACTTCGCATCTACGAAATAAACATTTCCGGAGGCGTCGATCGCACCGCCGGAAATATTGAAGTAGCCGGTAGCTAGTTTTTCGATCTTCGCGCCTTCTGCCAGCACGGTTGAGGATTGCGAGCGACGGGCCGCGGGAGCGGAGCCGGATACCGTCAGCCAGGAAAATTCGCGTTGGCGTATTTCGGCGTCGTGACCGACGTCGTAGATCGTGCTATCGAACGACACTTTGCTGTCGCTGTAGCAATGGACATTGCGAAATCGTATGTTGGCAGAACTTGTAACCTTGACTGCACTTCGGAACGGTTGCTGGCTGCTGACGACGCGATACATGTGCAAATTTGCAAAAGTGACGTTGCTCGAATTCCGAACGTCCAGCGGCAAAGCGAAGCCGCCCTCACCGCGTTCCTCTTCCGTTTGGAGCGCGTAGATTTCCCAATTGGAAGCATGATCCAGTACCACTTCGTTGCGAACATGGTGCTCGCTTGAGAGTTCATAGATACGTCCACCGGCTGACGAGTTCGAGATGTAGATACCCGCTTGTGCAAAAGTGCTCGGTGTCCAAATACCAACGAAGGTGCCGCCGCCCGTGATCCAGAGGCTGGGATATTGCCCGTCCCAACGACGATTGAGATTGGAATCTGCGCTGTGCGTCTCGTTATAAATCTGCTTCCAAATCTTGGAGCTCTCCTCTGCCGTTGCATTGGGATCAATCGTGCCATGACCGCCGAGGAAACGTACATCGTTCATCATCGAGTTTGTGCCCGCCATCCATTTTGCCGCCACCGCGCGCGGATTGATTCCATTCGTGTATAGGCCGATGCCAGTGACAATATTTGTCCCATCCTTGGGAGTTTCGAGCAATGGCTTGGGACTGTCGACGCCTTGAAAAGCCGGCGTGGAGTCTGCAATCAGTATTCGTGTAACGCTGGGATGCAGGCCGATGAGAACGGTATCTGGCTTCAGCGTGATCGTGTCCGTCACACGATATTGGCCGGAAGGAAGGTAAATTGTGCGATGCTCGGCGATGGCTTTTCTCAATGCATTGGTATCATCCGCCGTCCCGTCCCCCTTTGCGCCAAGGGAACGAATGTTTACCCAGGTGTCGATCGGCGGCAGATCGAGGATGTCAGACTTCACCGCAGCAGGTAAATCGCTCAAACCAGCAGTCTCATAGACGTCCTGAATCGCGGGCACTGTGCCGATGTCCTGATACTGAAGTCCGTGAGAGAAGGTCTTCACCTCGTATATTTCTGCCGGAGCTGCCACGTGCTTACCGCTCTCCCGGTAAGCCGCGAAGACAGGTACCTTCCGGCAGACAACATTTTCCATATTGATCTCGGTGCGGGCATTGTTTTCATTGCTGATGATTATGGCGGGGCCAGTAACGTTTTCCATCCGTCCATCTTTTACCCAGAGTTCATCCGAGTACTGAGGGTCGATGGAAATCGCTGTAGGGACGTTTTTGAATTGCGGACGGATGAGAGTTAATCCGGCTTCGTGCTCCCGGATCGCCGCTTCGCGCTGTCCCTCAAACGACGCGTCGATCAGCGTAAATTGCCACCCAGGGGAGGGCTTCCGGGTCCAGATGCCATACCGGCCACCATAAAAATGCACGTCTTGAGCGACGTTGCCGCCGTCGTGAATGCCCGCCAGCCCCAACCCGATGTGGAAGTCCATGTGGTCCAGAAAGCAATGCTGGGCATAATGGGCACGTACGCCAACGGCGCCGGGATTCCCATCTTGAATTTCGATATCGATGTTGCTGATTGCGGAATAGAAAGTTCCCGGATTCGCATCCGGTGGCGACCCATGTTCGCGCGGCCGGGCGCCTGCGAAGAAGAACAGATAAGCCGGACCCTGCTGAAAGTTTGGCGTGTTCGCAGCGAGCACAAACGCAGGCCGCTTTGCGCCAAACCCAATCAACCGAATCCCCGGCCAAATATAGATTGTCCTGGTCAGACGATAGCGGCCGTAGGGAATGAAGAGAATGCCCTGGTTGGTCTTCTCCTGAACCGTGTCGAGGGCCTGCTGTAGGGCAGCGGAATCATCTGCCACCCCGTCGCCCTTCACGGGAAAATTGTCTGGCGTCAGATAGATTGCTCTTGGATCGTCCAGGCGGGTGGAGTAGTAGGAACTGGCAAATACTGAAGTGGTCGATGCCAATATCGCAGCCGCAAGAAGTATCTTTCTCATCGCGATGTTCTTTGAGATAAAACCCGATCTTTACCACTGCCCGGCGCCGGCAACTGATCTCAATCCTCTAACTATTTCTTCGGATTCGCCTCGACGTTTTCGTCCACGGCCTGATCCTGATGCAGGTCGTGATAAATAGTCCTGAGTTTTTCTTTCATCTGTTTGTACTTTTGGTATTCCTCTAATTCGTGTTTGGCGTCGACGGCGCGTCCGGTCAGGCGATATACGGTACTGAGGCGGAAGTGGGCCAAAGCACTGGTCGGATCCAGTTCAAGCGCGTGCTGCAGAAGCGGTTCGGCTTTCTGTGGTTGATTCATTGTCATAAACACTTTCGCCAAGCCGATGCTTGCTTCAGGGTCGCCGGGCCGCAACTGTAGCGCGCGGGTGTAACGCTCGTTGGCTTCTTTTAGATCGTCCCGCTGCAGAGCGAGATCTGCCAGCCTGCATTCAGCCTGTTCATCAAACGGATTGATTTCCAAAGCCGCCTCGTACTCTTTGTCGGCTTCTCGCCGGCTCTCAGCAGTGGACAAGGTGGCGAGCATTTCGGCCAACTCGAAATGGAGTCCCGGGAGTTGGGGATCGATCTTCAGCGCAGCGCGATAGTGCTCGATGGCTTCGGCGGTGCTTCCACGCTTCGCCAGTTCGTGTGCCATTGCCTGGTGCATGCGAGCGGAATTCGGAACCACGATCGACAAGCTCAGCATGGACTCGGCCGCGAGATCCGAGTAGATTCGGTAAGCAGTGTAGAGAATAGATTCGTTGGTGGGTTCCAGTTCTCGAAGAACGCTTACAATGGCCGCGGCTTTATCCAGATCGCCCGTACCGGAGTAGATTTCGATCAACTCCATCCCAGTCTCAATCCGAATTTTCTCGTCCTGGACTTTTGGAAATGCTTCCTCTAGGTCACGGCGCCCTGCTTTGAGATCGCCCGTTCTCTTTTCGCCGATGCCCAGAAGAGCCTGGATCTTCGACAAAGTGGGACGCAATTTCAACGCCGCACGGAGTTGTGGCAACGCACTCGTATAGTCCCCCTTGAAGAAGAGCACGACACCGAGGTTGCCGCGGGCATCCACGTTATTGGGATCCAGGGCAACAATGGCTTTAAATTCCGGCACTGCCAGATCGGGCCTGTTCTCCTTCAAATACTCCCCAGCCTTGCGGCTGTGTGATTCAATCTGCTGCCGCCGGCTCGGGCTCGATTGAGAAACAGACGATGGCAAGCCAAGACAGAGAACCACCCATAACACAACGACCTCTCTTGTCCTCATGTCACGATTGTACGGTCGACGAATCGAGTCGTAGAATCTCGATCGCCCCTCAAGCTTCGATCATGGTATGGATGGATCAAGAAGAGGACGGCATGGGGGAACCGTCCTCTCGTCGACTACTGCATCGATTAGAACGTGATGCGTGCGCTGAGTTGGCCGCTGCGAGGTTTAACAGCAACGCCGTTACCCTGGGTGGCATTGTTGATTTCCCCGAAATTAGTCCCCCCAAACGTTTGGCCCGGAATACCGAGACTGGGATGATTAAGGGCATTCACCCAGTCAGATCGCAACTCCAGCTTAACGCGTTCTCCAAAGCTGAAGTCCTTAGCGATGGACAGGTTGACAACGGTCAAGCGAGGTCCTCTCAGGGAGTTCCGGCGCTCATCGCCGAACGCAAACGGAAGGCCCGAGCCCGGCGTCCAGGCGTTTGCAAACGCTGCAGTGTTAAACCATTCGTTCGCGCTCTGATGACTGACATGGGTCGAGGCGATTACGTTGGGAAACCAGTTGCAGCCGTTGTTTACGTCGCCGCCAGAGGCGGTGCCGCCGTCGTTGGTAGCGCATCCGGTAAGATTCTGGTTGGAGTTAGTGTTGTTGACTACAGTAAACGGACTTCCACTCTGGGCGATAACTGTTCCCGAGAGTCTCCATCCGCCCACCACCTGGTCCACCACGCTGCCGCCATGCACAAACCGTCTCCCCCTGCCGAAAGGTAGTTCGTAGGAGGCATAACCTTTGAAGGCGTGCGTGATGTCGAAGTTTGAATCGCCGTAATTGGCGTGGGGGTTATTCCCGATTTGCCAGTATTGCGTTCCACCTCGGCTGCCCCATCCGCCGGAGTCCTGGTCATCCAGGAAGTGGGACCAGACGTAGTTGAAACTGAAGAGCAGGCCATTGGAGAAGTGCTTATTGACAGTGGTCTGCAAGGCATTGTAGTTCGAGATGCCGTTGTAGTTATATCCGCTGAGGTTTCCCCATGCCGGGAACGGACGGTCACCCTGAACGAGGGCATTCGCCGCCCCAATCGCAGCCAAGCCCGCAGTGCTGGTTATTTGATTAACATCTGTCCCGGTCTCCAGATGCGAGGCATGGCTCCCCACGTAGGCGATCGACGCCATGTAACTGCGTGCGAATTGATGCTCCACGCTCAACTGCCACTCATTGATCTGACCCGGGTGAACATCGTAGGGCACGAATGTTTGATTTGAAGGATTTGCCACGTTAAGGTACTGGGTTACGTTCTTGGCATTCGGCGATCCCACCACGTAATTCAATACGGGGTTAGCCGCGGCAGCGGGCTCAGAGAGCGTGACCAGAGGAGCCGGGCCGGTTCCCGCGCCCGGATCCGTGGTATTGCCAGAACTGGTTGTGAGGGCTCCAAAGCCGATCCCATTGCCGTAGACATCCTGACTGTAGTTGTAGGTATACATTCCGAATCCGCCTCTGACGACGGTGTCGTTCCTCAGCGACCAGGCGAAGCCGATGCGGGGCAGGAAGATGGCGCGAACCGGCTTCTGTAAGGAGGTTCGGTTGTCCTGGGGAGCAAACCACAGCGATCCTAAGCTGCCGTTCAATGCGCCGCAAGGTTTGCCCTGGCTGTCAAGGGTGCATACCAGCGTGAGATTCGGATCGAATCCGCCCAGGTTGTTGTTGATCTCAGTAAATCCAGTCGTCGCCACATAGCGCAAGCCCAGATTCAACGTGAAATTCGGGCGGATCTTGTAGTCATCCTGAATGAAGAGTTGCGGGCTCTTCAGTCGTGCATAGGAAGTCGATTGGTTTTTTGCCTGCCAGCTTTGAACGTCGCCCAGAAGAAAATCCGCAAGCCCGGCTCCGGTGGTATTCGCTGCAGCGCCGACTTTCGCCGTGTAGTTACCGGTGAAGCTGAACTGCCCCGCATCGATGTTTCCCCAAGGTGTCGTGTTGCCATCGCCCATCAGAACTTCGGCGCCGAAATGCAGAATGTGTTTGCCACGGATCAGCGTCAAGACGTCCGAGGGATCGTAGAGGTGCTCAATATAGATGGCGTTCGTGCCCGGGGCCAATCCATTGCAGCAGGTACCGCCACCATTGTTGATATTGATGGTTGGGAAAACGTTTGCCTTGGCGTATTGCAAGCCCAACTTGTCTGCCGCATTAAAACCGATAGTATCGGGAACGAACCAGTTGCCTTGCTTGGTATAAGCCATTCGAAGTTCGTTCACGATTGTCGGGCTGATCGCCGAAGTAATCGTGGCCTGCACGTTGTAGCCGTCGATATCCCCCGAGAAACAGTTGATCGGGCACGGAAACGGCCCGTACTTATTGACGCCAGGGTTGTCCTTCTGGCTGATTGAGAAACTCAGACGGTGCTTCTTAGAAAAGTCGTAGTCAATGCGTCCAAAATACCTGAGATTCGGGTTGGGAGTAGGGAGAATGGTGGTGAAGTTGTTTGTAAGTGCACCCGGCGCTCCTGTGTTAGCCAGAGGGTAGAAACTCAGGAGCTTCAGGGCCACAGGATCTACGCGGCCGGCCGGAATCGCGTTGACGCCGGCGAGCGCTCCCGTGTTTTCCGCTGAGAAGGCGGTGCGAACGCAAGTCGTCGGTTGCGGCGGACAGGTAGCGGGATCGTAGAGGGTCGGAAGTCCCGGTGCGCTGAAGTCGAAGGCTCCGGGAAATGCCGTTCCCATCCCTCTCTCAGCCAATGTCGGAGTGGTACCCTCCGTGGGCGGGTTCGAACCGTTGTTATAAATCTTGTCCCGAACGAAGAAGAAGAACAACTTGTTCTTGATGATCGGCCCGCCTACGGAACCGCCCCATTCGTCGTATCGGATATACGTCGCCTTTGCCGGAACTCCATTGACGGGGAAAAACGGCGCTGCGTTCAGAATATTGTTCTGCCAATATTCGTAAGCTGACCCGTGAAACCCGTTGGCGCCGCTCTTGGTGATCTGGTTGAACACGGCGCCGCCAATGCCATACTCTGCCGAGAACGAAGACGTGGTGACCTGGACTTCCTGAACGGCCTCGAACAACGTATTGTCCACATTGTTGCTCACCGGTAGCTGAACAACACCGCCGTCTTGAAGGTAATTAGCGTAGTTGGGCAGATTGCCGTTGATTGAGACGGCATCTCCGGCATTGTACGCGCCGCTTCCTTCCGATCCGGGCGCGGTAGGAGAACTCGAAGCTCCAGGGAGATATATGTTGAAGTTTGCCCAATCGTTCCCGGTAACTCCGGCGCCGATCTGGGGCAGTTGGCCAATTGCCTTCGCCTCAAGCACTGATCCCAAATGCGCGGTTTCGGTCTCCAGCAACGGGGCACCGTCCCCCTCCACGGTTATCGTTTCTGTCACCTCACCTACCTCCAGAGCGGCGTCCTCGGTAATTACGTCGACCTGCAGCGTGAAGGGGCCGCGCACCAACTTCTTGAAGCCCTTGGCAGTGAAGCTGATCTTGTAGTTTCCCGCGGGAGTTGAGACGGTGTCGTAAATGCCGTCCTGGTTGCTGACGAAATCCTTTATTTCGCCTGTGTCGACGTTAGTGAGGGTGACGGCTGCACCTGGCACAACGGCGCCCGCAGCCGTCACAGTGCCGCGAATCTCACCAGTATTTCTACTTTGCGGAAATGCCGGTCCGGCAGCGAACACCAAAAGACAAAATACGAGTGCCCAGCGAATGAAGCTCGTCATGGAGTTCCTCCCAAGGTAGCAGTCGATTCCGTCTACACGGACGGATTCGCCGAGTTAACCGATTAGATTCCACGGCTGTACCGGGAACCCTAATTCTGCCCCCGTGGCAACAAAACTCGGGGAATAGGAATATCGTTGTTCTAGTAGCTTCCGCGCTAGTACTTCTATACTATTTGACGCTCCACGAATGTTTATCTGTAAGTGCCTTTCGTTGTCAAGAGAAAAATATCGATATTCTAAAGGTAATCAGGGTTCGCTTTGGAAAGGCGCACATTTCTTGCGGTACAATCCGGTCCGGACTTACGAAGCGGAGAAGTGTAGAAAATCTGGAAGTGTCGGGAAGCAGGGACCGCTAACGGATGAAATCTGCCAAGAGAAAGACGGACCCCGGCAAAAAAACCGGCACCGTTACGCTGAAATCAGTGGCAGCACACGTCGGGCTCACCGCCAGCACTGTTTCTGCCGTTTTAAATAACTCGTCAGCTGCGCGGTCGGTCCCAGCGCATACCAAACAACGCGTTCTGACTGCGGCCAATGAACTCAAATATCGGCCGAATTTTCTTGCCCGTTCCCTTCGAGCTAATCGGACTTACACGATTGGTGTGATTTTGGAGGAGATCGGCGATGCCTATGGTTCAATGGTGATGAGTGGCGTCGAGCATTATCTGAAACAGCATAATTTTTTCTTCCTTACCGTGGCACACCGTCACGACCACACACTGCTCGACACCTACTCGACCATGCTTCGGGAACGTGGAGTCGAGGGTTTCATTACGGTCGATACTCTACTGAGCGAAGAACCTTCTCTTCCAACCGTGTCGGTTGCCGGCCATCGCAGTCTCAAAGGAGTGACGAATATCGTTCTGGATCACCATCGTGCCGCTTCTTTGGCGCTGGAACATCTGGTCGAACTGGGGCACGAAAAAATCGCCTTCATGAAGGGTTCAGCAGTAAGTTCCGATACCGACGCCCGATGGAATGCTATATGCGAAATTTCTAAAAAGCTGGGTATTCGAATCAGGCCAGAGCTAGTTGTACAACTGGAAGGCGCCGATTCCACACCAAACCTCGGGTACCCTTTCGCCCAGCGATTGCTTGCGCGCAAGCAACCCTTCACCGCATTATTCGCCTACAACGATATTTCTGCCATTGGTTCGATCTGTGCTTTTCAAGAAGCGGGCCTGCGTGTACCTCAGGACCTGTCCGTGGTCGGCTTCGACGATATTCAGAGCGCCGGTTATATCAATCCACCCCTCACCACGGTAAGACAACCCTTGCAGCGAATGGGCGAGATCGCGGCTCGCACCTTGCTCGAACGCATCGAGGGAAGAATAAAGTACATCTCCGAAATTTCGATCGAACCGGAACTCGTCGTGCGCAAGTCTACTGCGCCTCCCAGCCGGTAGACTGATAACCTGTCGCTGCCCGGAAGAAACTAGCGGTTTCGATGCCTCGACTGGACTGAACGGCGGCACCGATTGGCGGGGACGCTGGGTTGCGCGATTTATAAACGATTGCGAAAACTTGGCTGGCTGGTTCTCGTACGAGATACGCGTGCGGTGCGCGTCACGCTGGAAGGCCGGGCACAACTTTGGAAATTGTTGGGAATTGCGCTCTGAATGCAGCATTTAATCGCGGAACGCTGGTCGCTGCCGCTCCAGTGTTCGCCGAGTTGATCGCGGCGCCCGGCCGAAGCGAAGCATTCGTGACTTCCTTTTTGAGGAAACTGGAATCGGGATTCATTGGGAGTTGCCAGAGCAGGTATGGCGGTTGGCAGGAAGAATTTTTCAAGCCTATGCAGAACGTCGGCGCAAACAGAGAGATGCGGGGGCGCGCCCCATTCTCGCGGACTTTGTTATTGGGGCTCACGCAGCGTCGAATGGTTGCCGCCTTCTCACCTTAGACGATCGTCGGTATCGTTCCTCATTTCCAAGACTCGCTGTGGAGACTTTCTAGGCTTCCGGGACAGGGAACCGATTATTTATTTAGATACGCCCTCTGCAACTCAGGAGCGGCCACTCTGGGGAATACATGGGAAACCATAAAAGGGCGCGCTGGCCTCGAGCCTAACGGGATTGAACGTGGGGATGACAGTGCCGAAGACCTACAGAAAATCAGAAAGACCTATTCTGCTGTCGTAGATAGAGTTTCAATGACATAGGACTGCGTGCGCGTGATACGGCACGAGAGTGCGCGGTGCGTCTCGTCCATGGGCATTCCGCAAGCGTTGGTCGATTGACTTCAAGCACGAAAGCCTGCCGCATACTCGCAGCAGGTTCCCTTAAGACCAATAGCTACGCCGCCTTTCTCTGTCCCGTCCTCGCCTTCGCCCATCGTGCTCGCTGTGCGGCAGCGATTTTGCTGCGGGCTGAGGCTGACATGGTGCGCCTCACATTTGCCGAAGCAGTTGTTTTCGTTGCCCCCGTGACTGAGTTCGATTTCTCGCGGGCCCTCTCCCATCTGGCCTTTTGCGCCTTCGCCATTTTCCGTCGTGAAGCCGCCGATATTATTCGCTTCGGTTGGTTAGAGTTGCGGGATGGCCTGTACCGTTTAACGACTCAATGACCGAAATCGCTTGGTCTAACTTCTCCACGTGCAATTGTGCGCCTCGCAGGTCCGCACGAAGCTGCTGAAGCGCGTTCTCTAGATTTGCCATGACCCCCTCAAGACTTACAGCGAACCTGATTGTATTAG
>Ga0185299_10008061_pt1 | contig 10565 bp, 17 predicted proteins | sample PaiPotPPA55metaG_FD_128002 | JGI IMG/M metagenome (GOLD analysis project Ga0185299, IMG submission 128002) | Iron sulfur acid spring bacterial and archeal communities from Banff, Canada, to study Microbial Dark Matter (Phase II) - Paint Pots PPA... ...
GATGCAAACGTTCCTCGACGCAATGCCGATGACGAAGGAGAAAATGATCGCCGCTTAATAACGTCGGACACCAAAACCCGATCGCTTAACCAGGCACCGTCTGTCAGATCGAGTCTCGGCTACTACAAAGCATGAGCTCTTCGTGATTGCCCCGAAGGAAGATAGCGCCCTCGGCTTGGAGGTGTTGGACGATTTGAAGGACTTGGCGCGAGTCTGGGCCACGATCAATGTAGTCACCGAGAAAGATCAATTGGCGTAGCGTGGCCTTGGCGTTCGCCGCACACCACATGTCGATTTGGCCTAGTAGATTTTCGAGCTTCGCGGCCATCCCATGAATGTCGCCGATGACAATGGTCAGCATCTAAGTCCTCGGGTCGGTCTGCAAGCAGCGGGAGCCGCTATCCTGCTGTCCACCGCAACATCAACACGCATCCGCGAAAACGCAGATGCACTGCGCCTCCCGTGTTCCAATAGACCACCGGTCTTCGAAGCGTCCGATCTCTTCTTCCGTCCACGTTGTGAAATCCTTCCGTGCGAGGAACTGCGGACGTACGCCTTCAGTTGGGTCGGTTACGACGTGAATCAGGTTGGCTTCATCGGTCCTTCCGACGCTGGCCAAGGTGTGGCGGATGTTGGTAAGACGCAGGCAAGGGTGGGCGCTCCGAGCCTTGGCCCCTGAGCCGAGGTAAAGCGTGTTGTTCTCGTTCCACTCTCCGATCGTATCTCCGAAGGAATCTTCGGGATACGGTGGGCCGTTGGCGCAAACGCTTCGCCAGCGGGCGGGTCGATGGCCTTTTCGACGAATCGCGTCCGGGCGCGCCGCGGACGATCGGCGATGACGAAATCGCCGAGACCATCCGCCGGACCTAGAGACCATGCCCGCCGATGCGAGCTTGCGTTCCATGGCCAAGACGGTCGGGCTCGCGCCCTCGACAATACACCGCATCTGGAAGGCGTTTGGTCTGCAACCCCATCGCACCGACACATTCAAGCTCTCAACCGATCCGCTGTTTGTCGAAAAGGTGCGTGATGTCGTCGGGCTTTACCTCAATCCGCCCGAGCGAGCGGTCGTATTGTGTGTCGAGGAGAAGAGCCAGATCCAAGCGCTCGACCGCACACAACCGCTTTTGCCCATGCGTCCGGGGCAAGTGGAGCGGCATACCCATGACTATGTGCGTCACGGCACGACCTCGCTTTTTGCGGCCCTCGATGTCGCCGGAAAAGTGATCGGACGCTGCTTTGCGCGCCATCGCGCTGCGGAGTTCGGAAAATTCCTCGACACCGTCGAAAAGGCCGTGCCAAAGGACTTGGATGTTCATGTCGTCATGGACAATTCATCGACGCATAAGACGAAGCTGATCCGTGACTGGTTCGCCAAACGGCCGCTCTGGCGCATGCATTTCACACCGACTCATCGTCATGGATCAATCAGGTCGAGCGCTTCTTCGCTCTGCTGACTTAAGATCGAGTTGGCTATGGCGCAACGATCACCGCGCCCTAATGATTAATGACGAGGCCGCCAACTGAGGCGGCCTCGATATTTAATGGGCGTGTGTTGAACACAGAATCATAGATGGGCTCGATCTTAAGTAATACAAGCCAACAAATGTTTTTAAAAATGAACCCCGGCCGCTCATCAAATCAAATTCGGCCACCATGGCTCAAAATCGGCCAGGACCGTTTCTGCTCGCTCCTTGTGTCCAGTCGCGGCTTCCAGTAAATTACGCCGCTGTGGACACCCTCGACATCGCCCTGCGGCTCGGCACTGCGGCCCTGGTTGGCGCCGTACTGGGCCTTAATCGCGAACTTCACGGCAAGCCAACGGGCGTGCGCACGCTTGGCCTCGTTTGCCTCGGGTCGGCATTGGCCGTTCTATCTATCCACGAGGGCAGCATCACCGACGCGAGCCGCATTATCCAAGGTATCATGACCGGAGTCGGGTTTCTGGGCGCAGGCGTCATTGTCCGAAATAGCAAAGATCACCACGTACATGGGCTGACCACAGCAGCCTGCTGGTTTTTGGCGGGCCCTTCGAGAAAGCAATCGACCGGCGTTGGCCGGGCAAGGGACCAACCGACCCCGGGCAGACGCCGTCCTCAAGCGTGTTGCCGGAAAACACGACATGGCCAAGGATGCACGGCGCGCCATGAACCTGGAAGCCTATCAGCACACACTCGACTCGATCGTCTTGCATATCGACGCCGCACGTAATGATCGCGCTTGCGGCGTTCGGCGACGGCTTTTGCCAGGAGCGATCGCTGGATGGGATGTCGCAGCGCCGACCTCGACCGACGCACGGATCGTCTGTTGCACGGAGATCATCACTCGTGGGAGTCGGATGCTACCGCTGCCACATGATGATCCACTGAGCGCAAAAACCGAGCGTGACCCCGCTTTCCTCGTACAGGAACCACCTTGTATCGCGCGTGACACTCACGGAGACATGATCGCGCGCCGCGGCAGTGCGGAAAGGCGCAATCTCCTCGAAACTAGCGGGCCGCAGACTTGCCATGCGTTTCCGCCGGATACCAAGCTTTCGAATTATTTGTCGATATTTTTCATTTTGAAGATGCCCTCCTGATAAAGGATGGCGATCTCTTCCTTGGTGGCGCAAGGGGAGCTTGCCCCCATACCTTTCAAGTATGGCCCGGCTATCGAGAGCCAGCCGCACGCGGTGGAACCCGTCGATGATCAGGCCGTCCGCGGTGATAAGGATGGGCTGGGTCCAGCCGGTAAGCAGGATCGACCGTTCTAGGAGCCTAAGTTCAGGCGTAAAGACGACGTTCGGGTTCCAGTTATTCGCCTCCAGCGAGGCGGCGTCCCGCCACTCAATCCGATTGATTGGGTCCTTCATGACGGAACCTTCATCGGGAGAATTTGCCGCTTGATCGATCCAGCCATGAACGTCGTCAAAAGGTAGCGCGGCGGGTAGAGCCCCGGGTCCTTCCGGGCCCGAACCATGACGTCATCATATTTACTGACGGCCGCCGCGTGCTGCGCCTCGTCCTCGATATGGTCCTCGATCCAAGCCCGCACGCCTTCGTAGCTCTGGCCATACCGCGCGTGGAGCGCGTCCCGATCGAGTTCTTTAAAATAACGCTCGTGCGCGAGCATTTCGGGGAAGACGTCCGTCACCCGCTGATAGAAGTCCGGCGTCACCCTCTTAAGCGCATCGAACGCCTTGGCTGACTCGGCGTGCAACGGCGTCGAGACGCGCAGCGACCGGCCTGCCCACATCTGCAAATCGTAAAGCGAGCAATATGTGATGTTTCGATCGTAGAAATAGCGAAAGACATCGTCTTCCTCCCAATCGAAGATCGGCTTGCAGAGCTTCACATTCCTCGCCTTCGGGTCATCAACCGCGTTGATGTAGTTCTCATTCAGTTTGTTAACGGATGCCCGGTAGCGAATGAGACTCGCGGCCGCCCTGATGCCGGTCACGAAAGCAATCTTGCCCTTGAAGAACTGCGCCGCAAGCGTCCATTGAATACTGATCGAAAACACGCGCATCGCCTTCTGGCAAATTGACACCCCATGGAGGCTTCGGCCGCACCCATGGGCGCCCTGGACACCATTGGGTATACGAAACACACGTCCCGAGTATGAACTTCGTGCTCGCCAGCGGCACGGTGAACCAGATCATCTTGATCCAGTCCTGGACGTCGGTACTTGTCGACGAAGTCGATCACCTCATCAGGGATCAGTTCTTCGTCCCTGAAAACCACGTCGAGCTGCTTGGTGATGCCCCTCTCGACCATCACCTCCCTGGTGAGATGCAAAGTGGCCAGCGAATCCTTGCCTCCAGAGAACGTGACGACGACGGAATCAAACAGATCGAAAATATGATGCAGGCGCTTCTTTGCTTCGGTCAGAACGTCCACCTCGATATATTTTCTGACCCGTACCAATTTTACGCGCCCCAATAGAATGGTTCATAATCAAAGGCGCCCGGAAAGCGATCGCGCAAAATTATGTATTCGAAGGCTCCCCACGGAACCGAGCTGTCGATGGTAATAAGCCGCACCACCTATAAAATCTCCGCAATGAACGCGGCCAAGCGGGCGCCGAGGGTTCCTTCTTCCGGATATTTTTTCTTCAGGTCGCGAACGAAGCCGAACCAGGCCTCTTGCTGCGTGACGTCATCGAAGACGATCGTAAATTGCACAACCATGTTGCCTAGGCCGTTGCGCTGCTTCTTGGCCGGTGGGTCTAGGGCGGCTTCGACCTCCTGAAGCTCGAACCCAGTCAGACCCAAATCGAAGTCGCTGTCCTTGAGGTCCTGCAAGTCCAGCTTTAAGAGCTCAGGGTCCCAATCCGCGTTCAACGGCAGTTTGTTGTCCGCTATCAGGTAGGCCCGCTTTTTGGTCTCTGACCAGCCGGACGCAACCATGACGGGGACGGTATCGAGCCCGAGGCGTTTGGCCGCGAGCACTCGCCCGTGGCCGGCAATGATGCCGCCCGACTCGTCGACGAGGACCGGGACCGTCCAGCCCCATTCCTTAATCGACGCTGCGATCTGCCCGATTTGGCCGGCGCTATGCGTGCGCGCGTTGCGGGCCGTCGGAACGAGCTCGGCAAGGGGGCGCCGCGTAACCTTGTCCGCCGGCCACGGCGCCAGCTTGATAGACCTTGGAACTCTGGGCCGAGCCTCGGGCATTCAGACCCCGAGCCAAATGACGACCAGGGCGACAAAGAAAACGAGGCCGCGCACCAAATTCAGAGCCGCGCGCGCGTCGATATTCGGCCCGGGGTCGATCAGGCTGACGCCAAGAAACAGCGTTTCCAAGGCTAGCCCGCGCATTCAATGCATGACCATTAAGATAATGTTCAATGCCAATAGAAAAACGGCAATGAATATTACGCCGAGGATTGGCCATTCCTTCATGAAATTTATCTCCTCAACAGCAACATGGCTTAGCGAGCCACACCAAAACTAAGACCAGCACGAATAGCCCCCACACTGGGAAAGCGGACAAAAGGGCCGAGGCAAATGTCTTGACGGAACCCGCCAAGTCGTCGCAGTCCATCATGCAGCTACGTCCGCAGACCACCCGCGCCGCATAGACCCGCCGGCAATAGAAATCCATTTCCATCCGTCACCCGTTCAGCATGGGCGCCTTGGCGCTATCAGCCACCATGAGAGCGGCGTCCGCGACCCGCTCGGTCCCCGAGCGCCCGCAAGACGTCCAGCGCCGCGGCCCGGTGGATAAACTGGCGGCACTCGTCGCCGGAAGCCGGGCCGAACAGCCGCGCATTTTCCCGCACGTCAATAACCATGTGCGACTTCCAATCAAGCGCCGGTGTTATGACGCGGCGCTCGCACGCGGCAAGCCACACGTCCGCCATAAGCGCGGTGATCTCTTGGATGAGTTGCTGGTCGGTTTTCATTTACGTAGTTTCAAACGGGCATTTGGAAAACGAACCCCCTACGAAATAGATAAGTTGCGAGATATATCGGGCGCGGCGCCGCCCGCGCATCAACGGCCAAGAATACGATCCCTATAGGGGGGGCGGCATTGCATTACTTTGGGGACCGCCTAGCCTGCCGAGATTTTCGTGATTCGTCGAGAGTCTTAACGGAAAGCGCCGGAATGAACGGTGCGCGGGAGGGGCAGGGGGTCGCGTGAGGGGGCGTCACCTCCTTATGGCCGAGACGCTTCTTTGCGGCTCGGGGATGCCCGCACGTCGGTCGCCGCGAAGTCGTCGCCCTTGAACAGCAAGGGCGCGTTCATGGTCACGGCGAGCGCGTAGGCGGCGCAATCCGCGAGATTGAGCCGCGCCTTTGGGTCGATGCCCTTGCCGTAGCGGTCGAAGGCGACGGCGGCGGCGCGCACCTGTGTCTCGTCGAACGGGACAATTTCAATCTCGTTGTCGGCCAGCCATTGCCAAAACTCCGCGACAGCCACGACGCCAAGGCGGGCGCGCAAAATACACGCGGTTTCATGCGCGTTGAGCGCCGACAAGACGCAACGTTCGTCTCCGTCAATGATGTCTTGGAAGGTTTGCTTGTCCGGTTCCTCGAAAAGAACGGCAATCAGGGCTGAGCTATCGACGACGATCATAGGGCATTAAGATCGTCCATGATTTCACGCGGGGAGCGCGGATCGAGGATCGGCATGGCCGCAAGTTCCGCCACAAAGCGATTCGTGCGCTCGATGCGCGCGGCAACGGCTTCGGGGGATTGATCGCGCGGGTGGCGCGGCTCCGTTACAACGCCAGCCGCGCGCGCTTTCTCCACGAGCGCCAGCCTGATGGCGTCCTCGACAGAAAGGCGCTGCGCGGCGGCAAGCCGCTTGGCGAGGTCTTCGGTTTCCTGAGAGAGATTAATCATGGACATAATCTAGCACAAAGCGCCGTAAATGCCTAGAAACTCGTGGGTTACGGCTGCGCCGCTTCGAATGGCGGCAAGGGCAATCTGGCAAAGGCCGAGCGCGGGCTACTGGACAATTCATCCTTTTACGAAAGATAAGCAAGCATCGCCAAATAGACTGCCAAGGTCATTTGTACGATTTGCACAAGATAGTGTCTTCAGCACCTTGAAAAAGCGAGCCTCAGCTCCGATCTCTCCGAAGATCGGTAATTTGGCTTTTTGATAGAATGAAAACACCTAAATATTTGGACGAATACGACTTTCGCGCGCGATTTGTTCCATCGATCATCGTGACGCTGCCTATTATCAGCGCCATCATCGCCCTATTCCCCCCGGCTCGGCAGCTGTACGGCTTGCTGATTGGCCCTGTTTTGGAAGTTGTTCTTGTGCTCGTGCTGGTGCGCGTGGCGCGGGACGAAGGTAAAAAAATTGAGCCTCAATTGATTAAGGAGTGGGATGGCCTCCCCACGACGCGATACCTCAGGCATCGGAACGACGAACTCGAAGGCCCAACGCGTGAGCGCTACAAAGCAACTTTATTTAAGCTGACCGGGCTGAGCTTCCCGTCTGCCGAAGACGAAACTCGCGATCCGCAAGAGGCTGACGCGGTTTACGCGTCGGCGATCACAGCGTTGCGCGAGCGGCGGCGTGGAAAGACACACCGACTTGTATTCAACGAAAACTGCAACTACGGGATGATGCGCAATCTGCTTGGCCTCCGGCCAACAGGCATAGGGATCGCCCTCGGGAGCGCCCTGATCGGCGGCCTTGGCCTGTGTCTTCCGTCCACCTCACATGAATTGGCTATTTTCTCTCTCATCGTCAGCACTTTGGTGCTCGCGATACTGTTGCGCTTCACAACAAGGGCAGCCCTAAAGCGTACAGCTGAGGCCTATGCCGTTGCCCTTCTGCGTACATGCCAACCGTCGAGCGCTTTTCCAGCAAAGGTTCCTAAGTGATGTTACGGATTCATTTTCTGAACGTCGGTCATGGTGATTGCACCATCATCTCGCACCCTTCCGGGCGGCTGACGATGATCGACATAAACACCTCCCAAGACTACGACGACGAAAGCTTTCAGGAACTACTGAAGGAGGAGCGGCAAAAGGCAGATGCCTATTCTGGCCTTGCCGCCCTATCGCGGATAAATGCATTGCAAGTGAGCGGGCTGCTTGGAGCGTCATACAATCCGCTGAGGGGCGGGATGCTTGGAGCGTCACCCAATCCGCTGAGGGGCGGGATGCTTGCAGCGTCACCCAATCCGGTGAGCATTCCCCGCTCTGGATCGTATGACGCGATTTACGCGGCGGTTCAAGATTCGAAGAAGGAACTTACCGACCCTATTGAGTTTCTGAAGCACGAATATCCGGGACAATGCTTGTTTCGGTTTATATTGACCCATCCTGACCTCGACCACATGCGAGGGCTGAAACGGCTCCATGAGAACATAGGCTTCACAAACTTTTGGGACACCGCTCACACCAAACCGACGCCGAGTTACCGTAGCGACGCTGACCGGGAGGACTGGGAATTTTACCAGACGCGGCGAAGTGAGGCCAAGAACTATACGCGAGGCAACAGCTGCTTTGCGTTCGGGAAGGATGAAAATGGTGTCCCGGGAGGCGACAACATCGAAATCCTGTCGCCGACTCCCGCTCTGGTAAAGTCCTGCAACCAGTCGGAAAAGTCGAACGATCTAAGTCTGGTGCTTCGCGTCCGTCACAAAAATTGGAGTGTCTTGCTCCCGGGTGACGCAGAAGCGGAGGCTTGGGACGATATGAAAAGCCACTATGGGGCAGGGCTCAAGAGTGACTATTTAAAGGCGAGTCATCATGGGCGGGATAGCGGCTACCACTTGGAAGCCCTGAAACTGATTGCCCCTCGCGTTTCATTTGTTTCGATTGGTCGAAAACCAGATACCGACGCCAGCTCGAAATATCGCCAGCAGTGCAATAAAGTCGCTTCGACACGGTACTACGGCGATATGGAACTGCGGTTCCATGACGACGGTACTCGCGAATGGTTTGTTCAACGGAACGCAGATAATTAAGGGTCGCCTAGGCTTCACGAGTCATGGCGAAAGCCTTGGAATCGTCCAGCCGGACACGTTCTGCTTTTCGGCATGTTATGCCGGTTCGTCTAACCCGCGTTAAGTCATCATCGCAACGCAAATGATTGGGAACCGCGATGGCTGCGGCCGTATCGTTCCTTGAGGATTTCGAGGATGTCGTGACGGGCGGCGGCGTCGAGCGGCTCCAGTCCCCAATCGTCGAGGATGAGCAGATCGGCGCGCCCGAGCGAGCGCAGGATGCGCGGATGGCGTCCGTCGCCGCGCGCCATGGTGAGGTCTTCGAAGAGCTTGGGCACGCGGTGATAGAGCACGGATCGATTGTCGCGGCAGGCCTTGTGGCCGAGCGCCGACGCCAGCCAGCTCTTGCCCACGCCGGTCGGGCCGACGAGCGCCAAATTGTCGTGGGCCTCGATCCATTCTCCCTTGGCGAGCTTTTGGAACAGCGCGCGGTCGAGACCACGCGGGCTGCGATAATCGACGTCCTCGATGGACGCCTGCTGGCGCAATTTGGCGATGCGCAAACGCGCCGCCAGTCTTTTGTCGCACCGCCATGAGGCCTCGCGGTCGAGCAGAAGCCCCAGCCATTCGTGATGGCCGAGGCCTTCCGTTTCACCGCCGGCGCCGATTTCGACGAAGGCCTTGGCCATGCCGTGAAGGCCCAGGGCATGGAGCTGGTCGAGAGTCGGGGGTTTGAGCAAGATCGTCTCTCCTAATTGTAATAGCGCGGACCACGGATATTGGCGTGCAGGATCGGCGTTCCGTCCGTGGCGCGCTTTTGCGCGGGACGACGATCGAGCTGTTGTCGAGGATGGATCTGACCGAACCATAGGTGCGCGCGCCGATCTCGATGGCGCGTTCCGCCGCGGCTTCGACGCGTTCCACGCCATAGGGGCCGGCGAGCCGGACGATGCCCAGACAGGCGCGAAAGCCCTGTTCGGGATGCGGCCTCTGTTCCACGATCAGTTCGCAGAGAGCCGCCGTCGCCGGCCCGATGAGGCGCGCGTCGGCGCGAATGCGATCGATCGTCCAGTCTTTGTAGCGGCGATGGCTGGAAGGCATATGCTCCGCCACGGTCGTGTGCTTGCGATTGCCGCTCATCCGCATGTGCGCGGCGATCCGGTCGCCCTTGAGGAAGACCTCGACGGTCCTGGCGGTCAGCCGCGCGTCGACCTCGGCGCGGGCGAAGCGATGCGGCACGCTGTAGTAATGGGCGTCGGCTTCGACGTGATAATCGATGCCGACACGGCACGCGCGCCATTCCGAGAACTCATAAGGTTCGGCCGGCAGGCTCTTCAGAGCCGGACGATCGACCTCCTCCAGCAATTGCCGGCGCGTCACGCCGAGCCGCCGGATCGGGCGCACTTCGTTGAGCAGCTTCAGGAGTTCGCCGATCGCCGCGTTGACCTCGGCGAGACTATAGAATGTTCGATGGCGCAGCCGCCCGAGAAGCCATCTCTCGACGATGAGCACCGCCTGCTCGACTTTGGCTTTGTCTCTCGGACGCCTCGGCCGCGCCGGCAAAATGGCGGCGCCGTAATGCGTGGCCATCTCGGCATAGGTTCGATTGACGAGAGGGTCATAGAGGCAGGCCTTGACGACCGCGGCCTTGGTGTTGTCCGGCACGAGCAAATGCGGAACGCCGCCGATCGCCTCGAAGGCATGCACATGGGCGTCGATCCAATCGACGAGCGCCTGCGTCCAACCCGCGCGGGCGAAAGTGAAGCTCGAAGCGCCGAGCACGGCGACGAAGATTTGCGCCTTGCGGATTTCTCCGGTCAGCCGGTCGACGACGACCGGCACGCCGTCGCCGGCATAATCGACGAAAAGCCGTTCGCCGGCCGGATGGGTCTACCGCATCGTCACCGGCAGTCGGGATTCGAAGGCGCGATAGAGCTCGCAAAACCGAGAATAGCTGTAACCGCCTGGGTTCTCGGCGATATATTCGTCCCAGACGATCAACAGCGTGACGTGCTTGCGCTTCAACTCCCGATGAACCGTCGGCCAATCGGGTTCGGCGTGGCGCCGGTGGCCCTGTTTGGTTCCCCGATTGGTGTAGAGCGCCGTCTCTAGTTTGCCGTCTGTCATATCGTCCGGCAGAGGCCAGTTCAGGCCGGTGCTTTCGAG
>Ga0185299_10008062_pt1 | contig 10563 bp, 8 predicted proteins | sample PaiPotPPA55metaG_FD_128002 | JGI IMG/M metagenome (GOLD analysis project Ga0185299, IMG submission 128002) | Iron sulfur acid spring bacterial and archeal communities from Banff, Canada, to study Microbial Dark Matter (Phase II) - Paint Pots PPA... ...
GGAGCATCGGATCACCGTCACCAATATCCGCCCCGCTGAATCTGGCGTCTCTTATCCTCGCTACATTGCTGGCGAATGGAATGCGCCGCCGGAGGATTGTGGCGGCATTCCCAGATTCTACGCAATGCTCGAAGCCGTCGCCGATCCCAACCACCCGAACCATGCAGAAGCCAAGGAGTGGCTCGATGAATATGACCCAAAGGTCATCGACGAGCTGCCCATCAAATACGCCCTCAGCCGCATCGCGAACCAGCGTAATGCTGCCAAGGCCAAGCAAACCCCATCAGCCACTGAGTAGCCGCAATCAACCACCGCGGCCTTCGCCGGATGGTTACGCTCATCCTCGCGGCCACCGACTACATTCGCTGGCTGAGCGACGAGGCTGATCCGCGCGAATTGATGCGGCCGTTCCCCGCCGGCCCCATGCGGATGTGGTCGATCTCGACCCGGGTGAACAAGCCGGAGAATGATGACCCGTCGATTATCGGGCCTGTCGAATTAGCCGCGACGGTCGCATAACCCAGTCAATTGCGGCTACCATGGCCCGGTGGGAGCTTATCTGGCACAATCGCAGATGCTAACCTCAGTCCTCCGATGGGGGCTGGTCACCGCCGCACCTTGCCAACCGCAACCAAGAGGTCACGATTACTGTAGTCAAGAACGCCGTCCAAATGCAGTTGAATCGGGTCTACAAGGATATCCAAGACTTCCGGTCGGGTCGCTGTTCGAGTCACCCGGATGATTAAATAGCTGGCCTGCTCGGTACCGACATGGCAGCGAACGGCCGTTTCCCACTCGTTAGTCGTCATCTCGAACGCATCAGCACCATCATGAGCAGTCGATTTGACTTCAATCAGGCAACGCGGAACTGAGGCGTTGCCGGTGAGCACCCCTTTTGCATCGTAGTACTCGAAGTCGTACCCCAGCGAATCGGTGCCCTCGCCGTAACCGAAAATCTCCTGCGCCTTTGATTTCCAGTTCGTGAGATCGAAGTCGCCGAGGAGTTGCCTCATCTGCTCGTACACAAAGTACTCCCCCACGGCGCCGAGCATCTTCAGCAGGGACTCCGGTGGGCGTCGTCGACTCGTACCGCTGCCGCCGCCTGATCCTCGCTTCTTGCCGCCGTCAGACAGCTTCTCGCGATCGAGAATTCGAAGCGCGGCGAGGTCGAGATTGGGGTTCACACACCCTTCAAGCCGTTGTACCAGTTCCCCGCCGGGGCCTTGAGCAGCCGATGCTGCGAATTCGTCCTCAGTCCACTTACCAAGGACTTCAAACTTCGGCTTTTCGGGGCTCGGTGCCGCTGGCTTGGGAATTTCTCCGAGTTCCTCAAACTTCGCCCACAGCGTGCGCCAGTCATCTATGTCCCGAAAAGCCTGCCGCTCCTTCATCCGCGCCGCTGTCCCAGGTACCGACGACTCCAGGGCATAACGGACTGCCGCGAGCACTGAAACGCGATTTGCCCACGGACCATGGCTCAAGAGGACCACGAGGGGATGGTGTTGTACTGCGTGTACGTCGATCTTTTCGCCATATTTCAACGCCAGCGCGTCTGCTACCTTTAGCAGCGCCTCAACGGCACCCGCGGCATATTGTTCGCGTGTGGCTTCATCGTTGATCTCGTAGATCGTCGCGGCCTTATCGGGTTCGTCTTTCAGCTTTATCGCCGCGACACCATCAGGCGCCGTCACCGAAAGCTCCCGAAGCGGCTCGATGAAGATCGAAAGCTCGCGAATTGAAGGACTGCTATCTGCGAGCATCAGGGCATCACTGGCTACCCGCTGTGTAACCACGCTCTGCTCGCGCGGCAACTCAACTAAATCATCGGGCGCCTTCGATTCGCGCAGTTGTCCTATCCATGCCAATGCGTGGTCGGCAAGCTCTGGCGAAACCGTGGGACCATGAGCCCCGGACGCCCGCGGCACAACGAGGTAGGCAAACCAGGCCATCACGTGACCGACCAGCGCACTACGCGCCACCTCGTAGCTACGTTGGGTTGCTTCAAAGCGATGCGCCTGGGCGCCCAGTTCGCGTCTTGCTGCTTGCCATTGCTTGACGGTTAATTGAAGCCTTTCAAGCAGCGCCAGTGAGCCCGCGGGCTCATCTTTGGCTGCCGCCAGTTGGATGGCCACCTCGACTTCATTCCATTGCAGCCAGTCGCGCGCCGATTCCATTACGCGGGCATGCTGCGCCCATTCGCCGTGGAACTCGTCGACCGGGCGCGACGCGTTCCTCATGCGCCAGAGTGCAAGACAAACAGGCTGGTATCGCCGCAACGACTGCTCGAAGCCGAGCCCGATGGCGGATTCGACCTCAGTCCAGTCCGCCGGCGAAACCCCTCGGTCCGTGAAGAATACGTCAGTCCTCCCGTCTCTAAGTGCTTGTCCGTACGCCGCCCATATATCTCGGTATGACGGCCCAAGGAGCTGCCAAACCTCCGCGACGATTTCGTGCGGTTGCATTCGAGCGTCGACCAGCAACGCGGGGCCTGTCGCATAATGGGCGTCGTAGCAGCTCTGGTACAGCGAGCCCTCCCCGAATGTCCCACGTACAACCCGCGTTTGACCGATCTGACCCCACGCCTGGCGGAATGCATTCTCGTGAGGCGAGGTCGCTTGGTTGCCACCCTTGACGATCAGTAAGGCCATTTCTTCAGCAATCGCGCGCCCCGGGTAGTTATCCCTAATAAAGTCAAGGAGCGGTGTCCCGACGTCGAGCAGATCGAACCGGAGGGTTATGGGACGTTCGCTCACTCTCAGAACCATGTCCGTCCCAAGGAGCGAACGAAGCGCTTCCACGAGTTCGCTGTATGCTTGATGTGACCGCTTTGGGAGAAACCATGCATCGTCGAGGCCTGTTAGGAAGCGGCGCCTTATCGGATCGTCGTCGACATACAAATAGGGAACGTCGGTCAACTTGACGCACGCGATCTGCTCGCCGCGGAGCAAGGGTACTGGACGAGTCAGAATCTCCTTCAACGCATCCAGCACATCCTGCGCCTTCAAGCGGACCTGAATCGCTTCGTAAAGATCGTGCACCAGCGCGCTGTAATGCCGAAGTGCCTCTGGCACCACCTGCTCCCTTCGTTCCGCCAACTCGTGCAATGCCCGGCTCAGGCGAGGAATCTCCGCCTCCTCCAAGGTCATGACACCCAATGTCTTGAGTAACTCGCGAGAGGCACTCAACTCGGCCTTGACGCAGGGCAGGAAAACAAAACGATCGGCCTTGGTACTTCTCGACTCGAGCGGTAGAAACCACGCAGTTGCCGGCTTACGTAGACCGTGAGATGTTGGAATGACGTCCCAGTTCTCAGACCGCATCGCATGGACCCACAGTGCTGGCACGGTACTACTGTCTTCGCCGCTCCAGCGCGACAGAGTGGTAGTCTGATGCGCTTTGTACCGTTCTGGCCGCCGCAGCATGGCTTCCACAACAATCGGTCGAATCCCCTCAGTTTCAAGCCCGTCGATCCAGGTCACCTCCTTAAGGAAGAAGTCCTGCCCGGTTTTGGTCTGCACTCTTCGTTGGCTGATCTGTGATAGATAGTGCGACCATGCTCCATCCGTACAAGGTGTCGGACACCGCACGCCGTCAATCACGGTGAGAGACGAATACCTGTACGCCCACATGACCTCGATGCGGCGATCACTGCGGACTACGCGGGGACAGTCCCACACGCCAATCTCCGTCATGGCCTGCAGCCACCAGTTCCGGTCCACCGCCCCAAACAATTGTGACGCCCTTCGCTCAAACCAGTCCCACGGGATAAGCTGTCTCCCAGGGCAGTCGCCATAAGCTTTGGTCAGAAGCTCTACGTTTAGGTCGTCCGTCCACCCTTTTCCAAGGTAGGCATTTTCCGGCTCGACCCACGTCCAGCTCGCGCCAGGACCACGGACCGGGACCAGCAATTCGTCGATCGCGACACGCTGTTGGGACTTCTGAGGCATCGCCACCAGCCAAGCCAGGGCCTGGCGCAGGAGAGCAAGGGCTTTGTCGTTGTCGTCCCGGCACTCCTTCAATGCGGGAATCAGAGCATCGTTGACCAAGTCAGCTTGACGCGGTCGTCGAATAAGGCCGCCCCCACCTATAGGTGCCAGTTGCTGCGCGAGCGGCGCGTAGTCTCGCGCCGTGCCGGCGCGCACTTTTATCGCGCGATCGTCGAAGAACTCAAGAAGCCGCGCGACGCTCTCGTCGATGGCAGCCAATTCGTCGCCAGCATCGTCAACCGCATGAGGCTGCTCCGCGCCCTCGACCGGCTGGGCGGGCGTGCTCATCGGTACAAAAAATACCCGGGAACGGGGCTTTGACAGATCGGTATCAGCGGTGGGAAGTATGGCCTGGTCGGCAAGGTCGTCACCAAATGCCGATGCGAGGCGCGTCAATATCCAGGAAAGGAATTTTTCCCAGAATGGTGGACCATCTCGCCTATGCTTGGCGGCGGCATGCTCCACAAGCGACAAGCCATTAGCTGGTCGCTTCAGGTAGGAGGCATCCGGTGCTTGGGCGCCCTCCGCCAGCTCGTCCAGAACCGGTCTCGCATTTTTGAGAAGCATCGGATCGGGAAGACGGAACCCGTGGGCCTCGATATTCGATACGGCCTCAGTAAGAATCTCGAACATTGCTAAGTCGGAGGCCTGCGGCATTTGGAGTTGCTTGGCCTCGATAAATGCACCATCCGCTGCAAGGACGATCGCCGTTCGGGCGAGGCCAGTTGGCGAGTAGATCTTGCTCGCTAGCTCCCCCTGTCCGCGCTCCATTGCAAGCGTTACAAAACGTTTTTGCCAAAGGTTCGGGAACGCTTTAATCCTATCGATTAGCGAGTTAGCCAACTCGCCGGCTGCCTCCAGAAGCAATGTGTTGTAGGCGTTGGAGAAATCGATTGCGGTGCGGTCGATCTTGCCGTGAAAATGAGCGCTGACCCAGAGAGGTAGCCCCGTTGGCACTTGCGTCGGCAAGCCGATGCAGAAGCGGCCGTTCGCACCGAGAGGATAGGCTGCGTGGCCGCTACTGTGGGCGTCGGTCGGAATCGGAAGGGCTACCGCCACCGGAACGCACTCTACGTCCTTCCAGTTTTCTTCGGGCAATCTGAGGTCCTTTATGGCGTCGCGGAGTGCCTCACGTTCCCTCGCGGCTTTCTCGCTGACCTGCCAACCTTTGCCCCCGAACATCCGCTCGACGACCCACCAGTCCTGTGCCGATCCGTCCGCGACGATTTCAGATTCGCACAACGGCGCACGTTTGCTCATCGTACGCTGACTTCGCAGTGTTATTCCGTCGCGAAGAATCTCCGGGGGACATGTTTCGTTATTTTCCAACACCGCTCGGAACCCGCGTGCGCGATCTACGATGTCAATCCTTCCGACGCCCGGAAGAAAGAGAAACGCTGCCGCCGGCATGTGGCCTTTCTGGCAGCGATCTTCACAGATCTCGTCAAGCGCCTGCGTGACTTTCTCAGAGGACGACACTGTCGCGTCCAATGGCAGAACGATGAGTGTCTGGGTATCCGCGAGCATGGGCGGCCGCAGGCCAAGCTGCTAGATACGTTTACAAAAATCCTCCGCCGTCAGGTGAAGTGGAAACGTGAACCCGGCAACATGCTCGGCTTCACGAAGAACGGCTTCGGTCGCGTCGCTGGTCGTGAACCGCGCCTCGATGGCGTGTCTGCGATCATGTCCAAGGAGCTTCTCAGTCAGGGCGAGAATTTCAGCCCGGAACCGTGGATCTTCGAACGGTCGACGCACCATGCGAAACGCGATAGCGGGCTCGTCGGATAAACTGCCAGATGAGGCAGCGCTGTAGATTTCGGCAGAATCCGCGACTTGGAACACCGCCTTGAAGCCGATGCCCTTGTTTCCAATGCAGACGTCGGCGCTTTTGTCGCTCTTGAAAATCGACGTAATATTGTCGACTTTCGCTTTGTCGAACGGCTGACCGCTGTTTCCAACCGCGATCAATTGCTCGGTGCGAGTGATGGAAACTCTGGAGTTAGTTAGTCCTTGACGAACTGCTTGGTCGTTTGCGTTCTGGATCAGCTCGACCAAGAACCGACCATGATGCTCGGCAGTGATGTGCTCGGCGGCGTTCGCGATCTGGCGGTAATACGGATCGCCGTTTGCGATTCCAGATACAAGAGTGTCCAGCCGTCGGCGCCAGAGATCGCCGAGGATATCGCGACTAGCGACGACCTGCGCAACATTGGGCTCGATCACGTTACTCGACATATGACATCGGCTCCCGGTGCGATACTGTCAGGAACGGTATCTGGTCTACTTTCATGAGGCTTAGCTAGATATACAAAGACAGCCGTTGCGCGAGAAAGCGGCCGCAGGGCGATCTCGCGAATGGTCACATACTCGCCACTCTCCAGCGTGTCGCGCCAGCGAAATGCCCGGGCGATAGCCTTGGCCATGGCATTGTCGACATGTCGGGTGACGAGACGCAACATCATTTTATCCCCGGTGAATGAATTCCTTGTGCTTGACCCAAATGAAACCATCGCATTTAGAGAGCAGAGCCACATCGATCGGTTCGGCTACGGTCTAACTCTTTGATTTCGATGGTGGGCGCACACGGGCTCGAACCGTGGACCCGCTGATTGTCAAATCGACGCGTGGCGGCGACTATTGAAAATTCGGCATCGCTCTGAACGCGAGGCGGTCAGGGAAAAACTCGGAATGGCAAGAGGTGCGATTTGGCATGAAAGGTGCGGAGCGACGAACCCCGGGGCCGCGCCGTTTCTGTGGCGGTTTCAGTGGCCACGTTAACGGCTCGCTTTTGTAAGTCATTGAGAAATTTGGTCGGAGTGAGAGGATTCGAACCTCCGGCCCCCTCGTCCCGAAACCCGTGCTCCCGCATAAACATCGGCTAACAGTGGTTAACTAACGGACGCCGTTAAGCCACGACATGTCACTGAAACTGCGCCATTTATTATAACTCTGGCTAACTTAGGCTAACACCAGTTGACAATCGAAATGCGTTGCCCCATATTAGCCCTAAGGAGCAACTCGCCATGAAAACGATGCTAACCGATCGGGCCTTGCGAGCCATGAAACCGGCGCCTCCTGGAACCCGGAAAATGGTATGGGACGCCGCCGTGCCGAGCTTTGGCGTCCGGGTCACCGACAAGGGCAAGCTAACCTTCATCATCATGCGCCGGTTGCACGGCAAGATCGTTCGCCGCATGATCGGCCAATACCCAATCATGACGCTCTCCAAGGCCCGCGAGGGGGCCCTAGAGGCCTTGCGGGACATCGAGCGGGGTATTGACCCGAAAGAAAAGAAAGCCGCCGCTTGCGCCGCGGACGCGCACCGGCGGGCCAATTCCTTTGCCTCCGTCGCCGAGGAATTTATCGCCCGTCACGTGGCCAAGCTTCGCTCCGCCCCAGAGGTCAAGGCGGCGATCCGGCGGGAGTTGATCGGCCGTTGGGGCGCGCGCCCGATCACAGAAATTAACCGCCGTGACATTGTCCATGCGCTAGAGGAAATTGCCGACTCCGGCCGGCCGTATGCCGCGCATAAGCTTTTCAATTATATGAGCAAGCTTTTCGGCTGGGCCATCGCGCGCAGCCTTTATGGACTGGAAACTTCGCCATGCACTGGCGTCAAGACAAGCGAGATCATCGGCAAGAAAGAGCCGCGCCAGCGTGTGTTGAATGACACCGAGATCCGCGCCTTGTGGCAGGCAACAGAGGGCCTCGGCCATCCGGCGGCGCCGTTCATTCGGATGCTTCTCATAACCGGCCAGAGACTTCGCGAAGTCGCGGAAATGCGCTGGACCGAAATTGATCTCGATAAAGCGCTCTGGACGATTCCGCCGGAGCGCATGAAAGGGGACGCCGCGCATGAAATCCCATTGCCGCCGATAGCCGTCGAGATCTTGAAAGGGTTGCCGCGATGGCATGGCGATTTCGTGTTTTCGACCACCGGCGGCGCGCGGCCGATCGGCGGCTTTTCGAAAATGAAACTGCGGATTGACGCGGCCACGAAAGAACCGATCGCGCCGTGGCGGTTTCACGACGCCAGACGAACGATGCGGACCGGCCTTGGCGCCTTGCCTGTTGCGAATAATGTAGCCGAGCTTTGCATAGCGCATGCACAACCTGGCCTGCACCGGACGTATGATTTGCATTCATATCGCGACGAAAAGCGTAGGGCTTTCGAGCTTTGGGCGGCGCGGGTGGCCGAGATAGTCGAGCCGCGCGGGGCGGGGAATGTCATCTCAATTGCGGCGCGAGGATAAGGGGCGCAAACGAACGCGCGGGCTAGGCCGGCCAGCCGAAAGCGAGAAAGCACCTTCTCGTTGCCCGCGCGCCCTTCACGGTGCGGCGGGGTGCTCGCGGTGGATTTCGACAAGATTCCCTGTGTGATTGCGCAAAAGGCGGCGCATGGCTGCAAGTGGCAAGCACCGGCGGCGCTGTCGTGTGAAGCGTGCAAAAACCTTTCGGGCGGTGCAAGGGCGCCAATGCCGGAGGTCATCAATCTGCTGGCATTCGGCCCTGCTATGGCGTCCACAGAGTATTCCGATTCCAGTATTGAGGCGACGACAGCCCGTCTCGTTGCGGCGCAAGCATTATTCAGAGCTGCCAGCGAAGGGAAAGCGCTCTTATATGGCCAGCGTTGCGAGCGAGTGACTAAAGCATTCGTGGGGCCGCCAATGGTTCAATGTCTCGCACCGTTCGGGCAGCGGCCGATCGTGGCGGCCGAATTTGCTGATGACAAACTTACGTTAAGCCCTGTCAATATGAGTTGGATTTGCCTGGCGTCTGTCGCAGCAAAACCGGAATTATGGGCGCAGCCGGATGACTGGCGATATGCCGGCAACGTGCGCTATTTCAATGTTGAGGTCGCTCGCTCTTCATTGTCTAAGTGGATAGGCGAGATATTGCGAACCAAGGCGAGATACACGGCGACGAAACGAGAGTTGATTTTAAAATCCGCCGCTGAACTTGGCCACGTTCACGGCCGGCCGGTTAAAGAAGAACACGACCTGATCATAGAAAAGGCCCGCGAGCTGTCGGGGAACAAAAAGTTTACGGCTGACCCAAAAACTATTCGCACCGCGCTTCGCCGCCGCTAACGGGAAAATTCGACATTCCCGCCAATTCCGCAAGACCGTTCCGGCAAGCCATGGTTTTCTAGTCGCAAGATTTAACTTGCGATGGGAAAAACACATGCCGCTTGTTCGTTTCCGCTATTTGCAGGAACAGGGGATTTTCAACGACCGGATGGCGTTGGCCCGCGCCATCGATCATTATGGATTCCCGAAACCAATAGCGCTCGGGGACAATACCCTTGCGTGGGATCTCGAAAAAGAAGTTGAGCCTTGGCTGAAGTCCCGCCCCCGGCGAACACCGAAATGCGCCGCCGCATCAAAGCGCCCTTCTGCCGTCGTGGCCACGTGATCGATGTGGTTTTCAAATGCGGGGAGAGCCGCCCCTGAGCAAACAGGGAACGGCTCTCATGCACATAGCTTGGCGGCTTGTTGCAATCCTCCTAATAACGCTGTCACCACAAAAAATCAAGCGGTTGAACAGGCGCGGCAAAGGCTCCGCCGTCAGCGCCTTGTCTCGCACTTGCACCGCTTGGGGCCGTCGCCGCTCGGGCATTTTCTCCGCGAAGTTGAGGTAGCAACATGGGCCGACGTCACAGCCCGGCTCGAACGCTACGCGGAGATCGATCCTGAATTCGTGCGAGCGCTCGGTGGCGACCGATTCGCACCCTCATTGCATTGCATCGATGAGGGCGAGCCATGAGCATTTCATCTGCTTATCCGGCATGCCTTACAAAAAGGAACCGCGCCACAAAATCAGAGATGCAATTTCGATTTGCTGGGCTCCGAGGCATCGTCGAAGCCATGCGGCCGATGACGGTCCGGCAGGTTTTCTATCAGGCAACAGTCCACCGCATCGTCGAGAAGACCGAGCAAGGTTACGACAAAGTTCAGATCGCGCTCGCGAATATGCGCCGCGCGGGAGCGATGCCTTATGATTGGATCGTCGATTTCACCCGCTGGCAACGCAAGCCGCGTACATTCCGCGACGTAAACCACGCCCTGCAAGAAACCAGCCGCCTTTACCGCAAGGACCTCTGGGCGAGCGCCGGAAGCTATGTGGAAATCTGGCTCGAAAAGGACGCGCTCTCAGGTTTGATCATGCCTGTGACCGCCAAATACGACGTTCCGCTCATGGTCACGAGAGGCTACGCCAGCCTCTCGTTTCTCAGCGAGGCGGCCGAGTACATGGAGGCCGAAGACCGGCCGGTCTTCGTATATCTCGCATGCGATTTTGATCCATCTGGCGTCAATGCCGGCGAGAAGATCGAGCTGACCTTGCGGGAACTCGCTCCAACCGCCGAAATTCATTTCGAGCGGATTGCGGTAACTCCGGAGCAAATCACCGCATGGAACTTGCCAAGCAGGCCTACGAAGAAATCCGATAGCCGCGCAAAAGGCTTCGGCGACATATCCGTTGAGCTTGACGCCATCAACCCGAACAGCCTTCGCGACCTGGTCGGGGAAGCAATAAAGCGTCATCTGCCGCCGCACGAATATCGTGTGCTTATGGC
>Ga0185299_10008063_pt1 | contig 10563 bp, 8 predicted proteins | sample PaiPotPPA55metaG_FD_128002 | JGI IMG/M metagenome (GOLD analysis project Ga0185299, IMG submission 128002) | Iron sulfur acid spring bacterial and archeal communities from Banff, Canada, to study Microbial Dark Matter (Phase II) - Paint Pots PPA... ...
ACGACGACATTAAAAAGCTGGTCGACGCCGGCAAGGAAAAAGGCTATCTGACCTACGATCAGGTAAACGAATTAATCCCTCACGACGTCGTTAGTCCCGAAGACCTGGACGACCTGCTGACTACAATTGGCACGCAAGGCATCGACGTGCTGGAAGGCCCCAAGCTGCCATCGGCCGCGCTCGATAAGAAGTTTGAAGACATCGAAGAGGGCGAGGACGTTGAACTCGACCTCACTCCTGGGGCTCTCGAAAAAACCAACGACCCCGTCCGCATGTATCTGCGCGAGATGGGCACCGTCCCCCTGCTCACGCGCGAAGGCGAAGTGGAAATCGCGAAGCGCATCGAGCGCGGCCAGATCCGCGTGCTCAAGGCGCTCTCCCGCTCTCCGATCGTCATCCATGAACTGCTGGCCATGGGCGAAGACCTGAAGAAGGGCGTGCGCTCCATCAAGGAGGTCGTTACCTTCGACGAGGAGGAGATCACCGACGAGATTCTGCAGAACCGGTTGAACGAATTTACCGGCAAGATCGACGCCATGGCCAAGCTGTACAAAAAGGCTGGCCTGCTGCAGGAAAAGTACGCGACCGTCTCCCAGAAAAAGCGTCCCAAGGATCATCGCCGCGTGCGCCGCAACCTGGCCCGCGCCATCGTGCGCGTTTCGCTCGCCGTGCGCAAGCTGGGATTCACCAACGCCGAGCGCAAGCGTCTGATCGACCGCGTCAACAAGACCGTCGACAGCATGCGTTCGCTCGACCGTCAGGCTGGCAACCTGGAGCGCAAAGCTGACGCCACGCGCAGCGAAGAGCAGAAAAAAGAATACCGCCGGCAGGCGCGAGCCGTCCGCGGCGAAATCGAAAAGCTCGAAGCCGAGGCCGGACTGTTGTTCCAGGAGATCAAGCGCACGCAGCGCGAAATCATCCAGGGCGACATGGACGCGGAGCAGGCCAAGCGCGAGCTGATCGAGGCCAACCTTCGTCTGGTAGTTTCGATCGCGAAAAAGTACACCAACCGCGGCCTCCAGTTCCTCGATCTGATTCAGGAGGGCAACATCGGCCTGATGAAAGCCGTCGACAAGTTCGAATACCGCCGGGGATACAAGTTTTCGACCTACGCGACGTGGTGGATTAGGCAGGCAATCACGCGTGCCATCGCCGATCAGGCGCGCACCATTCGCATCCCGGTGCACATGATCGAGACGATCAACAAGCTGATCCGCACCTCGCGGCAGCTGGTGCAGGAGCTGGGACGCGAACCCACCAGCGAAGAAATCGCCAAGCGCATGGACATTCCCGTGGCAAAAGTGCGCAAGGTACTGAAGATCGCGCAGGAGCCCATCTCGCTGGAAACACCGATCGGCGAAGAAGAAGATTCGCATCTCGGCGACTTCATCGAAGACCGCGCCGTAGTCTCGCCCGCAGAAGCGGTAATCAACGTGAACCTCAAGGACCAGACCGGACAGGTCCTGCGCACGCTGACCCCGCGCGAAGAAAAAGTAATCAAGATGCGCTTCGGCCTCGAAGACGGCAGCGAGCACACTCTGGAAGAAGTCGGCCAGTCGTTCGCCGTAACCCGCGAACGCATCCGCCAAATCGAAGCCAAAGCGCTGCGGAAACTGCGGCATCCGTCGAGGTCGCGGAAGTTGCGGGCGTTTATGGATGGAGTTCGGGACTAAGTTTGTGCAGGGGCGGACTCGTCCGCCTCAGCCGCGAAGCGGCGACAGACCGCAGTCCAGGGCGCAAGCCCTGGGTTTTCTATTGGTCCGGACCGGGGACATAGTGGACAAAACAGACCGGGCTCTAGCCCTGCGTCACTTTTCGGAGCAACGGATTACCACTTCCAAAACCTGTCAATAGGCAAAAGCGACGAATCAACCTATCTGCGGTATAACGCCAATTGACACGATTCCCGATCGGGCGGTGGCGCGGATAACTTCTGGTTTGCCGACAATCCAGCGGTTGTCATGTGGTGGCGCGAATCGAAATGCCGGGAAGTGGAACAAGAACGACTAGCGATTATCCGCTACAACGACATGTGCGTTGAGTATATCCGCGGCTTGGGTAAGCGTCAGATCATCGGATACCTGTTGGAAGTCCCGACGCTTCTCCGTCTTCTCTACCGCGATGCTCTTGAACAAGAGAGCCTTTCCTGTCATCGCCAAACTCATGGTAGTCATATCCCAGTGGCCGGAGACAACTTCTGCCTGCGTAACCTCAAAGTGGCCTCCCTTGTCCAAGTGTCCCAGCAGGCCGAGTCCGAATTTCACCTCTTGCGTGAGACGACCGTTAAACGCAGCCAGTCGCTCCTGCTTGCAGTCGACCCACATCTCACCTTGCATGTCGTGGAAAACGCGAGCCTCCAGTGAGGGCGGATGAAAATTCGGGTTTGGTCTAAAGCTCAGCTTTACCAAGTTTCCGTCAACACCGGCGTAGTTGAACACAAATGCCTCAGGCAGCATCTTGAACAACCGTCTTCCCTGTAGGGTTTCAGCGACCAGAGATCGCTGCAATTTTCGTTTCGCACTTCGGCTGGTCATCAACTCCTGCACACGCTGGTCCTCTTCCACCTGCTGTTTCGCGGTAAGCGGCTGGCCGTTAATAGACAAGAGTCGGCTGAGAGAACCTTCTCTTGTCTCAATGATTTCCTCAACCTGTTTCTTCCCAAATTGTTCTTTTTCTAGTCGGTACATCCAGTTGGTGTGGTCATCTTGGAATTTTAGTTCGTTCGTGATCACCCGTCGCGCCAGGTCGGCAGCCGGCACTCCTGGGAGTCCGGAATCCGATTGGGAGAGTGTGGCGGATCCGAGCAGAATAATGCTCACCAAAACAGTCGCCGCGCTGCATGCCAGTCGCACAACCGCTCGCTGCGACAGCGGACTGCACGTTTTGACCCAGCCAGTCACGGCGGACAAGGCGCCCTCCAATGTGAGGCAAACCTAATGTTACAGCCCGTGGCTTTGGATAGATGGTCAGAAGTGACCATCTATCCAAAGCCCTCGCGGTGTAGCCTCATGAAGGGGCTTACTACATCTGCAAAAGCTGCTTGGCAACACGCCAGAATCGCTGTCGGCAAGCAGAGTTCATGCCGATGACCTGGACCCGCCGCCCAAAATGGCATTTATGAAGGAGAAGAGCGATTTACGAAAGTGGCTGCTCAAGGCCCATGGTCAAGCAGATTCCGGTAAGCTTCAGCTAACGCACGAACTCGCCGCCCGAATGCCGGGATCGCGCCGGTCCACTGCGAGTCTCGCCGCCAGTGTCTTGAAGAACCAGTCTCAGCCATTGCGTCTAAAAAATCGGACCGTAATTGCGCTACTGGTCGCAAGCAACGTGCTGGGCAATTTCAGCTTGAGCAGTGGGCTGCACGAAGTCGGCCGGCTGGTTTCTTTTTCTCCCTGGCCCTACATCCACGCGTTTGTAAACCCACTCGTGGTTTTAGGGGTGCTACTGCTGATCGTGTGGCTGATCTCGCAGCTCTCGCTGCTGAGCCGGGTGGACCTCAGTTATGTGCTGCCGGTGACCTCGGTGTCATACGGGCTGACGGCGCTCATGGGCGAGTTCCTGCTGCATGAACGGGTCTCCACCGGGCGTTGGATTGGAATTGGCATGATTGGCCTGGGCGTGAGCCTGGTAGTACGCACTGTGCCGCGCACCGCGCCGGTGCTGCACAAATCTGGCGATCTGCCATACGGGGCGGCGCAATGAAGTGGCTGTTGATTGCGCTGATCGTGATTCCGGGCACAATTGCGGACGTGCTGAACGCCAAGGGCATGAAGCGCAACGGCGAGGTGTACGACTTCCGGCCCCGCGCGATTTTCCGGCTAATCGCCTCCCTCGCACGCAACCCTTATGTAAGTGTTGGCGTGCCGGCCATGGCTGTTTCATTTTTCGCGCTGATGGCGCTGCTTTCCATTACCAACCTGAGCTTCGCGGTACCCGCCACGGCGTTCAGCTACGTGCTGGAAACAGCCCTGGCCAAGTACATCCTGAAAGAACATATCGGGTGGCGGCGTTGGACGGGCGCTTCGCTCGTCGGCTGCGGAGTGCTGCTGGTATCTCTGGGCGTGTGACGGACAACCCGGAAGTAATCCACAAAGGAAAAGCTAGGCTGAGAGAAGAGTCTGGATGGTTTACGTAACCAGGCGTTTACACGTCTTGACCGCTGGTCATTGAGTGCAATGCCAATTTATCGACAACGATGGGCTTATGCGCGATAGGAAAGATTTACAATTTCGTTGCTCTCATTACAATAGGCTGCTTCTCCTTTCGCTCATCTTCTTCGCGGAGGCTTCATGATCACCCAGGTTCGCGCGGACTCGTCGACTTTTTCCACAGTGCAATCATTTTTCAACAAGCCCCCGGTAACAATAGCTGGAGTCATCTTGTTGCTCCTGGTTTTGGAAGGGCAGCTGTTGTATTCCGTGCGGCAAGAGTCGCTTACCTGGGACGAAGGTGATCACATTTTCGCCGGATACATGTCGCTCAAGCATCACGATTTCGGCCTCAATCCCGAGCACCCTCCGCTGGTAAAAATGGTTGCGGCCGTACCGCTTCAAAGCATGCATCTTCGTGAGCCGCAGCTGCAGAACCGCTACTTCAAAACTGAGGCGTACCTGAGCGGGCGCGACCTGATCTTCCAGAACGACTTTGACACTATCATCTTCCGCGCCCGGATGGCCGCCTCGATCTTTGCTTTGATGACCGCGCTGCTGGCCTTCCTGACCGCACGCGAGATGTTCGGCGCCGGCGCGGGATTCCTTGCCCTCCTGCTGATCGTCTTCGAGCCAAATTTTCTCGCTCATGGGGCCCTGGTCACCACCGACACTGGAGCAGCCTGCTGCCTGCTCGCCAGCATTTATGCGTTTTACCGGTACGTGAAATCGCCTTCGTGGGGTCGGATCGCAGTGCTGGGCCTCGCCGCTGGGGTCTTCTGCATCACCAAGCACTCGGCCGTGCTTCTGCCGCCGATGCTGATCCTTCTGGCCTTCACTGAGTTGTTGCGTCGCCGTCAGCTGGCTGATGAAAGCCGTTTGCATCAGGCATTGCGGCTTGCCTGTGTCTTCGTGGTTGCTGGAGTGATCGCCGTGGCGATCATGTGGGCCGGCTATGGATTTCGTTACTCCGCCCGTCCCGCAGGAATGCAGATCAATCCCCCTCTGGTGAGCACACTGGGGAATTTGAGTGCGGTTGAAGGCAAGTTCATTACCCTGATGGCGCGCTGGAAACTGCTCCCGGAATCTTGGCTCTTCGGGCTGGCCGACGTCCGCTCGGTGGCGAATGTCTGGCCCAGCTACATGTTTGGGAAGGTTTATGCGCACGGCGTGTGGTTCTATTTTCCGGTGGCATTTGTTATCAAAGCGACCCTGACTACGCTGATCTTCCTGCCGCTGATCGTCTATGCCATCGCAACTCGGAAACTGCGAGGTTGGCGCGAGATCCTGTTCCTCTCTTTGCCCCCGGCGCTCTACTTTGCCATTTCCATGACTTCGAAGCTGAACATCGGAGTGCGTCATATCCTGCTGGTTTTCATCTTCCTGCTCGTACTGGCCGGGGGAGCCGCCTGGAGTCTGATTTGCCATGATCGGCGCTGGGCATGGCCGGTTGCGGTGCTCCTTCTTTTCCACATCGTTTCTTCGTTACGAGCGTTCCCAACCTCGTATATGGCTTATGCCAATGAACTCTGGGGCGGACCGGCCAATATACACAAATATCTGACCGATTCGACGACCGACTGGGGACAGCAACTGAAAGCCGTGAAGCGCTATGTCGATGAGCGCGGCATTCAGCGGTGCTGGTTTGCATACACAGCGGAACCGGCGATTCCGTTCCGCGCATACGGTATCCCCTGCACGGCACTGCCCACGATAGACACCATCGGGTTTGGAATGAAGCTTGATACACCTCCCGTTATCCAAGGACCGGTTTTCATTAGCCACATTCCGCTGACTTTCTATGAATCGGGATCGAGTCGGCTGAATCCGTATCGCGAATTCATGAAACTCAAGCCAACAGCTGTCATCGAAAACGGAGTGTTTGTCTATGACGGCACGTTCCAGGTTCCGTATGCCGCCGCGTTCGACCACGCGGTCAAGTCGAGAGACCTGCTCGAGCAGCATCAACCCGAACAGGCTCTAGCCGAGGCTCAATACGCAATTGCCGCCGCGCCCGATTACATGCTGGCACTGATGGCTTTGGGAGAGGCGCAAAAGGCGCTGCAGAAGAATGCTGACGCGCGGGTCACATTCGAAATGGCACTCACGATAGCCCGCAGCATGGAACCGACCGCGCAGGAGGTCTGGATCCCAAGAGTGCAGGAGAAATTTGCAGGGTTGTAAGCCGGGATTGTCTATCCAGGTGGGGCGTCCCGCCGCCCTGTTCAGGCTCGTCCCGCACTAACCCGAGGATGCCAGAGACATCTGGGTACCACCTAAGCGGATCAATTCGTAGGTTCTTTCTTGATCGAGGGTGACTCGAGACTCCGTGGTCGCATCGCGGTCAACAGACACAACCTCAGCCCTTATTTCGACGCCGGCGGCACATACTCTTTAGGCAACGCCGACCCTTCCCCAAAAAAGAACATCTCCAACTGTTTCACAATCACTTCCTGATCTTCGCGCCGGGCCGGATTCAGGCGGTATTCGTTGAGCAGCATCTTGCAGTGCTCCGTCCACATCCTCCAGGCCTCCTGGGAAACGTTGTCATACACCTTGCGGCCAAGGTCGTTGTCAAACGGAGGCTCGTCCAGCCCTGGCATTTCTCTTTTCAATTTCACGCAGAACACAGTGTGCGCCATACACTTCCTTTAACCGGAATTGATCTACTTCCAGACTACTACAGGAAACCGCCGCGGGATAAGGCCATCGTCCTTCGACTAATGGCTCAGTTTGACAATACAACCCAGAAAACCTCTACCACGAAGGGCACGAAACAACAGGGAGGCTTTGTTTCTTGGATTTTCCTTCGTGTACCTTTGTGCCCTTTGTGGTGGATGGTTTGGCAAACTGAGCCACTGCCTTCGGTCTCCGAGCTTCGACAAAAGCTCCGAGCTGAAAGCGGAAACCGGCTTATTTCTCTGCTTCTCTTTACTTCTGCTCCTCTTTCTTCGGTTCCTCTTTCTTCTGCTCCTCGATCGAAACCAGCTCCACCTCAAAAATAAGTGTAGAGTTCGGCGGAATCCCCTGGTTGCCGCTCTCCCCATAAGCCAGATCAGAGGGGATGAAGAGTTGCCACTTCGATCCAACCGGCATGAGTTGCAACGCCTCCGTCCATCCCTTGATGACTCCATTCACAGGAAACTTGGTCGGCTGGCCGCGTTTGTAGGAGCTGTCAAATTCCGTGCCGTCGATACGAGTGCCGCGATAGTTGCAGGCCACCGTGTCGCTGGCCGTGGGCTTCGGCCCGGTGCCCGCTTTCAGAATCTTGTATTGCAACCCGCTGGGCAGCGTGACCACACCTTCTTTGCCCTTATTGGCGGTCAGAAAATCGTCTCCTTCTTTCTTGCCCGCCGCCTGCTGCTTTTTCATCAGGTCGCTTCGCACTTCATCCATCGCGGCCTGCGCTTCCTGGTCGGTGAGCAGGGTCTTGCCGCCCGCCAGCCCGTCTTTCATGCCCCGCGCCAGGATGGCCGGATCAAATGGAACCGATTGCTTGCGAAGACTATCGCCCAGCCTTTTGCCGTTACTCATCCCGAGGGCATAACTGAATTTATCTTTTTGCGTTTTGAGAGCAAGTGGAGCCGCGGTCTTAGCCGCACCCGGCGAATGCGGCTTGGCCGCGGGCATCTGAGCCTTGCCCGACGCCGCGGGAGTTGAAGAAGACGGAGGAGTCGCAGCCGGAGTTTCCTGCGCCAGGGTATTTCCCAGCAGCAGTCCAGCCGCCAATAGATTGACAGCTACGGCGAAAAATTTGTGCATGTAAACATTGTCACATCGACCGGGAATCTCCGCAAATTCTGAAAGATCGCTACTATCGAAGTTTTCGCAGAAGGCCGTGTGGGGACAGCCGCCCGCGGCTGTCCGGTCGGGCAAAGCCCGACCGCTCCGACAATATGAAAACGCCTTGAAACCCGCCCCCGAAACGGAATGGTGGGCCCGCCAGGATTCGAACCTGGGACCAATGGATTATGAGTCCACGGCTCTAACCGCTGAGCTACGGGCCCGGGGTTGCGTTGTTTCACATTTTACAGTAGGCAGTTGGGCGCGATCGGCATTCGGGGGCGGCGGCGACCTCGACCGGGGGCTCTGCTTCGCGGGCGATGCTAGACTATTCGGTCGCTTCGCTTTTTCTGGGGAATCTCTTGTCTACTGATCCGGTTTTGGTGGTTCATGGTGGGGCCTGGGCCATGCCTGACGACATGGTGGAGGCGCATTTGCGTGGGGTGCGGAATGCGCTGGGGGCGGGGTGGCGGGTGCTCGAGGCGGGGGGCGCGGCTTTGGATGCGATTGAGGAAGCGGTCGTTGTGATGGAGGACGATGAGACATTTGATGCGGGGCGCGGGAGTTTTCTGAATCGCGACGGACGGGTCCAGATGGATGCGCTGATTATGGATGGGGCTACTTTGCGGGCTGGGGGTGTGGGTTGCGTGGAGCGGGTGCGGAATCCGGTGCGGGCGGCGCGGAAGATTTTGAGTGAGAGTCCGCATGTGTATTTTGTGGGCGAAGGGGCGGAGCGGTTTGCGGAGGAGCATGGCGTGGAGTTGTGCGCGAATGAAGAGTTGGTGACTGCGCGCGAGGTGGAACGGTTGCGCGAGTATCAGGCGAAGAACCCCACCCTTCGGCCCGGCCCAGGGCATGCTTCTCGCGCAGAAGACGCGCGAGAAATGGGGCACCCCGCGCCCGGAAGCGAGATGTTTGCGCCGGAGATTTCGCACGACACCGTGGGGGCGGTGGCGCTGGATCGCGCGGGCAACATTGCTGCCGCTACATCTACGGGCGGGACTTTGAACAAGGCTCCGGGACGGCTGGGGGATTCGTCGCTGATTGGGTGCGGATGTTACGCAGATAATTCAAGCGCGGCCGTGTCGACTACCGGGTGGGGCGAGCCGATTATGAAGCTGGTGCTCGCCAAGTGGACGGCGGACCGCGTGGCGGCTGGGAATCTGCCGGAATGGGCGGCGCAGGAAGCGATGAATTATCTGAAGCAACGGCTCAATGGACATGGCGGCATCATTGTGCTGAATGCGCTCGGTCAGTTTGGGATCGCGCACAATACACCGCGCATGGCTTGGGCTTGCAAGACAGTGAAAAAGGAAGAGGCCGGGATTGAGCGGGGTGGTGCGTGAAGTGGCGAGATCAAACGTCAAGCCTGACTAGAGTTTCCAACTTCCCAGAAGCTGACTTCTGGCCCGCGCAGTTGAGAGTCCGTCCCCATGAAACAGATTTTCATTGAAGAGAGAGTCAGTGGCTCTCTACATCAACTTCATCGGCGGGGCGGGGGGGCACTTGAGGGATCAGCCCTACGTGCTGGTGACGGGGTCACCTGCCGCTGCCTGGGTGGGACGTTGTGAAAATGGCTTAATGTTCCGGTTGGAACATTGTGCACTATGTTCCAACTGGAGCATTTCACTTTGCAGAAAAGTTTCGGCGTAAGTTGTTGATTCTTCGTGCGAGCTTTTGGGCTGGTCAATGGAATCATGGGGATAGGCTGTGGAAGGAATGTCTACTTTCGAGGGGGTCGAATGTCTACCAAAGTAGACTTGACAGGCGCGCGGCGTACTTTTTATGGTACGCCCGCTGGTGGTGTGAGCGGAATGAATATTGATACTGCTAACTCGGGCTTATCGTGAGCCACAAGCCAAAAGCCCCACCCTTCGACTCCGCTCAGGGCAGGCTTTCTCGCAAAAGACGCGAGAAATGGGGCACCCCGAGTTTCGGCACCCCAGGTTTCGATGCCCGGCACGGAATTGGGCCACCCACCATCGAGTGCGTAGAATACTGGGAGATGCTGTAAAGAGTTGAGCGACAGATAGGAGCGGGCGGCGATGGAAACACAGAGCGAACGGAATCGTAATCAAAATTCAGCGGATGCGGAAGCGCACATTGCAAGCGCTCACCAGATTCTAAAGGCGCTGCAAGAGAAGATCGGAGTACATCCAGAAATCGGCGAGGCCATTACCAAACTGGAGATGGCTCTGAATGTTCTGGCAATAAAGACTGGCGGGGTGCTGTAGCGGCGGACGGTGAGTCATCCAAGAGAATCCGGAGGCTCGAAGCAACGCTTCCACCAAATCAAATTAGGGGTTTCATCGCAGCCCTCCTCTTTACTCATGATAACCAAGTCATGGTCAACCAAGTCATGGTCAACCAAAACATTAATCCCCGAACGGTTATCGCAGTTTCTCATACTCCGCTTTCGCTTGCTTCAGGATGGGGAGGTCGGGGTCGGCGTCTTTCCAGAGGGTGAAGAAGTCTTTGTAATGGGTGAGCGCCCGGGTGCGGGCAGCATCGGCATCCGCTCCTTGCGAAGTTCTTGACTGCAAGGCGTTGGCACGTGCCAGTCCCAGGCGCGCCAACGCGCCGGTGGTGCAACTCCAGGTGATCCCGCGATGGTCAATCAGCTTCTGAAACT
>Ga0185299_10008065_pt1 | contig 10561 bp, 12 predicted proteins | sample PaiPotPPA55metaG_FD_128002 | JGI IMG/M metagenome (GOLD analysis project Ga0185299, IMG submission 128002) | Iron sulfur acid spring bacterial and archeal communities from Banff, Canada, to study Microbial Dark Matter (Phase II) - Paint Pots PPA... ...
TGCTACGGGAGTGGATCCTGCGAATCTAGAGCTGGAATTGACTGAGAGCGTGCTGATGGAGGACGCGGAGTCTACAGTGCGCACACTGGGCGCCCTGAAAGCTATGGGTGTGCGGCTGGCGATCGACGACTTTGGCACAGGTTATTCCAGCTTTACCTATCTTCGGCGCTTTCCGGTGGACGCGCTGAAGCTGCATCAATCCTTTGTGCAGGAGATAACGGCGGACCCGGGGGATGCAAAAATCGTCAGCGCCATGATCAATATCGGCCAGAGCCTGAAGCAGCGAGTGATTGCAGAAGGGGTGGAAACTCTCGCCCAGCTCAATTTCCTTCAACACCACGGATGCAATGAGGGACAAGGCTATTATTTCAGCCGTCCGGTTGTGGCCGAGCAGGCCGAAAAGCTGATTGAGGCTGCTCTTCGAGAGGGGGTAGTTAATTAGCGATTCGCGAAGAACTTCCCCCGACTGAGTTCCCGCAAGGAGTTCTTCGCTACTGGAAAGAAATCATAAGCCGAACCGTCCTGTCCCAAGGTCTTCAACACGCCAGTTGGTAGCTTGTCGGTCGTGTGAAGCAGTACTGCGCCATTAGGGTTTTTCGATGACTTTTTGCACCTGCCCAATTTTCTTCTGAGCTTTCCCGAGTATGTATTCGCCGATGCCTTCGGCTTCTAAGTTGGGGTTGTTCGTCAATTGGCCGACCTTTTCCTTAATCTTGCCCTTTACTTCGTGAACCCTACCTGCAGTCTCATTCTCAATACTTGGCTTCATCTTCGTGGCTCCTTTGAAACGATTTGACTGCTTGCTCTCGGGTGCCTTATTCTCATTCGAGTGTTTTGCACCGCCTTATTCTCAGCCACTCTCCGAGGTCACCGCAACCCGCCGAGGAGGTAAACGACCAACACAATAAGCAGGACCGTGCCGAGGATTCCGAGACCCCCTCCCGTCCCCCATCTGGAATAGCCGTAATAGCCCCCGCCACCTCCGAATAACAGCACCAGAACAACGATTAGTAGCAGCATCGAAAGCCTCCCGTAAGACCCCTTATCAACTAACCACAAGCTACACGGACCGTCTCCGGTTAGCTGTCCTCTTTTGAACAGGTTTGCTTTCTGCCTGATGCAGCCGATGAATAGCCGTAGGATTTGCGTCCGAGAATCGTTTGTAGCGCGCTGACCGGAAATCACTAAAATGCTTTTGCGACTCGATAACATATTTGCGACACGCTTCTTAGGCGAATCTTATGATTGTGTTAACTTGAATGCGAAAATCATTCTATGTAAGGTGAGTATGGATCGCCGCTGCGGTTGTCTCGATTGTACCAAACTCTGTGCGGTCACACTGGGAGTTTGCGAATACTGTCTACGGCACTTCATCTTGACCTGTTACCGAATCCTTGAAGAGTCCCCAGAGATTGGACGCAGAGACCAGAAAAATGACGGTAGCGCCGACGCGCAAAAAGAGTCCCTACTTGAGATCATTGATCAAGCCACATCCGTCAGCCTTTCGACTTGTGATTTAACTAATCAAGAACGCGGTCAACTGTTGGACATACTCTTGTGGGCGAGCGACTTACTCCGGGACGGACGGAAACAGACTGCTTAACCTGACAACTGCGGCATCCTGCCTGAAATGCATCAGCACCGACAATTAACCGTCGCCGAAAATAAGGCGAAACGTCAAGTTTACGAGACTGTGCAAAAGTGTACAGAAACTCAAAATGCAAGCTTCTACAATTCCTTACAAAACCGGAGGCAAGAATCGCTCGGGAGAAATCCTGACTCAGATCGATTCTCGGTCTTAACCGAAAGTTGGGGACACCCAATATGTGTTGCAATCCGTCAATGCAATGCCCCGAGGTCTGGGAACATCGTCGGTGAATCCGTCGCCGACATTCGCTTCGGATCAAGCCTGGATGGGAGATGACTTATCGGCGAATGCGGCCGCACGCGCGGGGAGACATCACAAATAAGTGAGCAGAAGTCAGATTGATTGGAAAACTGAAATGAAGAAGGCAGGTCTAACGGCAGAAGATTCGTTCGAGAAAGCCCGCCATGCGTTCTTTGGAACCGGAAACACAACAACGAAGCAGAGCGCGTCTTCCGCCCAAAACCTCAAATCGCGAAACGATGCTGCCAAACCAGAATATCTACAAGAAACTGAGCGACTGAGCCAGGCGCCGAACTCGTCGCCAATCCTAGGAAAGGGTGAGAGTCTTCGCTAAAGCTTTTCGGTTCACAGACGACTTCTTGAACTCGGCAGATGAGTAATCTGAAAGTACGCGCGGTGGCGAGTTGAAGCCAGAGGCATTTGACGGTGGAATACAAACGTAATCGGCCCCAGTTTATTTTGGTTGTGCCACCACGGCACGCATCGATCACCTAGGCTATCCGTATAGAAGGCGAGGAAGTGTGAATTCATCCATAATCGATGTACCTAAACCGATCTTAAGGATCAATGCAGGTTTTGCGGAGCTCGAACCCGATCCGATTCCGGCCGAGTGGATTTTGGAGGGTGACCCTCAAGCTCGTACGAACAAGCTCGTGACGAGCCGCGACTGGAGTTCCACCGTCGTGGTTTGGGATTGCACGCCAGGATTGTTCAAATGGCGCTATAGCAAGGATGAGACGGCCCATTTCCTTTCCGGCGAGGCGTTTATTATAGACGGTGACTGCGAGGAACATCGCTTCGGCGCGGGCGATATTGCCTTCTTCCCTGCAGGAACGGCATGTACGTGGCGCGTTACGGAACAAATTAGAAAGGTTGCTGTGGTGCGGGAAACCATGTGGCGTCCGCTAGGATTTGTTCTGAAGGTGTCCAAGAAGATCCTGCGAGGCGAACAATGGCGACTGACACCGACAAAAGTTTGAACATCCCTTCGCAATAGCCGCCACCGTGTTGCGTCCCCAGCGGACTATGTCGGACTTACCAGAAGTTGCTTACTCACAAACCGCCTTAACACTGAAGCCCGAGCCAGGTTAGTCCGGAATGATCTATTTCGACGGTTAGTACCAAGCTCTAAAGTGTGCTGTTTTGAACACTTTCTCCCGACCCTGTTATATTACCATTTTCAGGTTAACCTTAATTCTTGGGGGATTCCCGCCACTCCGCGGGCTTCGATGCCGTTAGCCTTACGAAACGACGTGAACCGACCTATCCTCCCTCCTGTCCCGCGCGGACCGGCGAGCAGACGATCACCCTTGCGCATCCTATTCGTGCATGGCGATCCTGCGGACACGAGACAATGCTTGCGAGAGCTCAAGAGAGCCCATTGCAAATTCAGCGCACAGGCAGTTTCAACGCCAGAAGAGTTAATTAAACATTTGGACTCAAAACACTACGATGTGGTGCTGGCCAAATACCCACTGCGCAGGTGGCAAGGGCAGCAGGTACTCGAAGTGTTAGGCGAGCGGGAAAGATCCATCCCCCTCATCTTCCTGACCGACAGAATCAAACAGGAGTTGGTGACGGAGCTTGTTACGGAGGGCGCTGCCGATTGTGTTGACAGGGATCATATTGGGCATCTTCCGGTAGCAATTCGCCGAGCGCTCAGCGAAAACAAGCTACGCGAGGAGCGCGATCAATCGGAGAAGAAACTGCGCCACTCAGAAGCGCGATATCGCGCTCTAGTAGGTAACCTAACCTACGGAATATGTCGCTGCGACGGGGAAGGCAAGTTTCTGGATGTGAATCAGGCTCTTGTCACCATGCTTGGTTATACATCCAGAAAGGAGCTCGTGGCAGCTCACCACGTAAGTGAGATTCTTTGTAATACCTCCAACCGAGAGCGATTGCTGGGGCTATCTCAAGAAAAAGATGGCGCGGATGGTGGCGTTCGCCTGGAAATTGACTGGAAACGAAAGGACGGCACACCGCTAAAGGTACGGCTTAGTGGGCGCCAAGCCAGCACTGCGGGCGAAAAAGACAGTTATGAGATTATCGTCGAAGATATCACTCAACAGCGCAAGCTGGAGGATCACTTGCGGCATCAGGCGGCCAAGGACCCGCTGACGGGGCTGTCCAATTACCGCCATCTGGTAGAGATCCTTGACAGCGAGATTAAGCGATCCGAGCGTACAGGGCGTGAATTCGCGCTCTTGTTCCTTGACCTCGATGGGCTGAAGAAGATCAACGATCGTTTCGGCCACGTAGTTGGCAGTCAAGCGCTGTGCCGCTTGGCCGATGTTTTGTGCAACTCTTGCAGGAATATGGACACCGCAGCTCGCTTCGGCGGGGATGAGTTTGCGGTGATACTACCCGAGACGGGTGAAGTGCCCGCAAACTTAGTGGCCGGGCGTATCTGCGACAACTTGGCGCGTGATGGCAGAAAACCGAAGCTTTCAGTGAGCATCGGTGTTGCTATCTATCCTAAAGACGGCGAAAAAATTGATACACTGATGGGCGCGGCGGATGTCGCCGTGTATGCTATGAAAGCTAGAGCGCACGGTCGTGAAGGAAATATACAAATGACAACTAGGAAGATCAGTCCCAAGCAGCGGCTGGTGGCAAGACGCGCTCGCGTAAGCTGATTGCGCGGCTGGCGGGAGCGCGGGTCCAAAACGATTTAATATTCCGATGCCGGTGCTTTTTCTGTTTCGATTATTTGATCTCCGTCAAGTCCGAGGTCCCTTGTATTAAACGCTACGTGCTGTAAGGCTTTGGTTTCATCTCTTGTCATGTTCACTCCTTTGAATCCCGTTTGCCTGCGTACCGGTTTACCCGTTCTCACCGACAACATCGGTCAGCCCGGGAACTGTTTGAGGTCAGCGAAAATGAGAGCAAGTCAACCGCAAGGCTAACGGAGCGAAGGGGGGAACGTCTTCAAGTGGCTGCTTAGTTGTCTTGAACTTGCCAAAGTTCTATGAAACTCCGGAGTGTCTCCTCGGGCGCGTAGAGTTCAATAAATCCGCAAGAACCGCAAAGGTATGGGTGCACAACCGCACCGGACCTATCCGATGCGATTACATGGTCTGGTTCCAATCGCGTACCCACGTTACGCACGAGTATAAGGCCCATGGGCACTTTGGATTTTTTTAGAATGGAATTGCATTTGGGACACTTCTTGTCTTCCGGCACTTTAGCCTCCGCTTAGATCAATCTGGGAAACTTTTAATTTTGCCAACGGATGTCGCCAGTACTTCTCTGTTTTGTTGTGATGTAGTTATCTAGAAATTACGAATCGAAAAGTCAAATGGAACTAGCTAAGTGCATTGCTCGGCAATCGTCCGTATGTTCTGCAACTATGCGAAATAAGAGAGCATGCTTACCGTGTGGTATTTCGTAACAGACGTAGTCACTTTGTCGTTTCCACTATTACATTGGTTCGCAGGAACAGTGGCGCTCGCTATCACCGTAAATCTCGCTGTTTGTCCAACTCGCGAAAACTGGTTCGTAGGCTGCGTCACAACGACGGCCGCTAATTGCGCGACGACAAGCTGACATTGTTCCGATTATCAATCTGGCGCGGAATCAAGGTCCTTAAGAGAACGTAATTCAACAAGGTCAGGGGGGAATGTGCAGAACCGCACAGTTTGTTTATCTACTGTTAGTTCTAGGGCATATCGCGCCGTTAGCGGGGCGGGGTCTCTCTGATCTTCTAGAACGTGAGAAATAAAAGAGTCCCAGCGCCATCCTCGGTAGCAGGCCAAGATGAAATGCACAGGGCAGTATTCACGGTTGCCGATGTGTCACGATGCTCGGCTCTATACAATTCCGAAAACCGTCAAAGCGCTATGCCGAACTCTCTCGTGTGTTTTATTTCTTGATACGAACAAAGTCACATTGCGCGCGTCAGCGTGCCCTCAATCTTTAGATATTTCCCTAATCGGTGCAAGAGACCCTGAGTTCGCATTGCCCGATATCAAATCCTACTCGAGGTAATTTTATCTTCCAAAACTCACGGCCAACTTTTTCGATTCCAGTCTGGAATGAAGGACGAACTACGAAAGTCAATCCTGGCAGGTTAGCGGTCTCTTAGTTGACTTGCCGCAACACTCAGCGAACACAAAGGAATTGATTGGTGTCCGTTCATGATCCGTCGGTCTAAGTTCGCACCCCGAGCGGGCTAATGACGAATCCAATGTCCGGTTAGCGCTTAATCAGGCACTATCCGAAAGTTAATGTATATTACCCGTGCTACGCGCCAATTCTTAAGGACATTTGATGAATGCGATTACCTCAGCCGAAGCGCGGAAATGGTGTTCACAGAAGACCATAGGTCTGAGGGTAGGGCGTTTCGATTCCCTCTGCTACAAGCAGTCGGAAGAGTATAAGTTTTTCATCACTGCTCCCGAAGAGCATCGGATGATCACTGCGTTCGCCTACCATATCCTTTACTGTTGGGGCGAGCACTCGTTCACAGGCGGACTGCTTTGGCTGCAGCGATGGAATATCGGCAGACCCGGAATTGTGAGGCCAGGATGCCTAATTGTGGAAAATATCCGCTGGACACATGGTGAACTGCGTTCTCTCGAAGTCGCCCCGGCGCAGTTCTTCCGAGAGGATGAGCTTGTCGAACTACACGCTTTTCTGAATCAGACTATCGCTTTCGGATGGGTAACCCACTACATACCGTGTGCCGGCCGTTTTTTTATACACTTTAAAGACAACCGACAGGTCTGCTTCACAGCGAACTCCGCAGTAACACTGAAGGAACTTCGAGCAGAGTTCCAACGATGGAAGCCCACCGGCAAAGATCCAACGCTGGAGGGAATAATTTCCCTCAAGAAATCACGGAAGCAGGCTCGACAGCGACCTAAGTCGGTCAACGCCCGATAAGTCGGATTACCACTAGCGCGTTGACCTCTGATGATCGGCGTGGGCTCTGAATAGGATCCGCGGGAGTCAGTTGGGTTTACGTTCCCTGGCTTGTACCACCCATCTATTCAAGACGTTCTCGAGGGACTTCGGCATTTCGCCAAATGTAATTCCCATTCCTCGCTTCGGCTCAATATGAGCGACTATCGCGTGAGTCTCCAGAGACTCTGTCTCGGTGGAAATTTCGATCATCACATTTGTTCCTTCCGGTAACGGATCTTTCATCTCCACGTAGCATCCGTGCAGACTGAGATCGCTGACTCGTGAGGACGTACGAGCATTTTCATTTTCGTCGACGATCTCGGCCAACGCAGAGAACGGATACCTGGGTGCGTGACGTCTTTCGGATCTCATCGGCGTTCTCCCTGGGGGAAAAGTATAGCGATGCTACCTCCATTGTGTTCGAGCGCGTTGGTAAAGCTTCCCGGTCGCCACCTATATGTCACCGGGGCACCGGATGAGAGATAACGATGTTTTCTCGGTCCTGTGCACTTCTGAACAGATTTTTCTTCGTCGGCGCGGGTATCTTCTTCTAGCTTCGAGGGGGCGTCCTTCCTATGAACGATTGGGCGAGAGTTCTTCAACACACCAAACGCCGTGTCAATCCATACGACTTCGCAACATGGTTCCGCCCGACCCGGCTGAAAGGAACCGACAATAGGCGTTTGTTGGTTCGGGTTCCGACGCCCGTGTATAAAAAAAGGCTCACAGAAACCTACGGTGAACTCCTCCAGGCGGTCCTGCAAGAAGTGGGGTTGTCCGGCACTCAGTTGGAGTTTCTCTGCTCGGAGCCGGAGTCTCCGGCACCACCCTCTAACCTCGACCTGACGAACGCATACAAAGCGTTTAAGAACTTCATCCATCAACAAAACAAGCATGTGACGATTGAGATGATCCAGAAGCGCGTGGGGTGGTACTTCGGGGTGTTTCCCCCCGACCTGAAGTTGAGGGGCGGCTCCAAGGCCATCGTCTTACCTCGCCAAGTGGCAATGTATCTAGTTAAACAGCTCACGTCGGCATCTCTCCCCAAGATCGCCCGAGAGTTCGGCGGCAAACATCACACTACCGTTTTGAGCGCGATCAAAAAGATCGAAACTCGACGCCGCACCGACTTAGATCTGGACCGGACGATTGAGAAGTTGGCTGATTCATTGACATAGTATTTTTCCCAAAGGCTTTAACCTCCCACCGCAAATAATCCTGGTCAAAGTAATGTGGTTTCGGCCCAAAACAGCTGACCTACGCACGCGCGCCGAGATTACTCTTTCCGCGGTCTCGACCCTTGCCACGAGATTCACTGAATCTGTTTCAATCATGCTTCCACGTAGCACTGTTGCCATTCCGATCTCCATTCCAAAACCATGGCTCCTCTTGCGTGTGTGAAGAAAGTGTAGAGGATGGGTTGGAACCTGCTGTACGTTTTTGTACACTGTCTCTAACTTAAGGGCCGAGATGTCTAAAAAGGTAACTCTAAGAATTGCAGGTGTGCGCTTTTGTACACAACCAGTTCGCTGATTTGGACTACCGTGGGTGCTTGGTATGCACCCAATTCCGGGGGCTTGGAGCTGGGTTCCGGCTCCCGTGAATTTCGGTTGCCTTACGTCACCTCTAAGTAACTGCCGCAAATAGAATGCCGTACTGTTGCGACTTGCACCGTTGATCGCCGTCCGATATTTAGTATTCAAGGAAGGAGAGGTCGGGAATCTCTTGTTGGATTCGTTCCGGAATTCCGAGAAGGGTGGGAATGTGCGGAATGTTCTTAGTTCTTTCCAGGGCTGCTTGCCTCCCCAAACTCCCAAGTTGCGACAGGCAGCTCTGGAGAGATAAAGAGTTTCCGTCGCTCTGGTACGTTTTGGTTTTTTGACGTGTGCGTTCGCTGACGAAGCATCCTGGATGAAAATGCGGCGAAGTCCTCGGGCGGCACGCACTTGTACGATGCTGTCTACCTCGCTTCCAACGAATTGATGAAGGCGCGGCATGGACGCAAGGTGCTGGTGCTGCTGACCGACGGGGAAGATCAGGGTAGCAAATCCAATTTGCAAAAGTCGATCGGTGCGACGGAAGAGTCCGACGTCATTGTTTACTCCGTCGTGGTGAGCGATCCTGAATTTTACGCGATGATAGGTGCTTCGTACCGCGGAAGCGCGAGCGTTCGCAAACTCGCGCGCGAAACGGGAGGGCGCACCATAAAGGTGAAATCCGTCGAGCAGATCGGAGAGGCCTTCGAGGAGATCACGCGCGAGCTTCGCTCGCAATATCTGCTGGTTTATTCGCCGCTAAATCTTCGACACGACGGCTCTTTCGGCGGATTCATGTAAGAGTTCGCGGGCACAGTTACCTGGTTCGGACACGGACTGGGTATTACGACCGCAGCGACCAAACGGCACAGACGATTTCCGGCACGACCTCGCGTTAAGGGCGTTTTATGCGACGCGGCTTGCCAGAGTGCGCGCGGTCCAAGCGCGCCAGGTCCGCGCCCTCCGCTTCTTTTTCTTCTATCGGCACTTTGTAGCGCTATCATCGCCTCAGCCAACTTTCTCCCAGCATCGCGGCTTTCGGTTAAATAAAGAGAGGCGCGCGTCTTCAAAATGGTTAGTTTCTGAAAATGGCTTTCAAGCTTTCGCCCGAATCTGTATACTGTACGGCTACGTCTAAGCAGCATAACTAAAGTTTGCGGAGGGAATCGTGGCAATCAAGATAAGAAACGGCCAGCGGTTCGTGTGTCAGAATCCGGAATGCCGTTGCGAATTGGAAGTTACTAGGGCTCCCCTTGCAGACAGCGCTTCAAACCCACGATGCATTTGCGGTGTTGAAATGAAAAAACCATACATCAAACCTTCCGTGACAACTCAATTGGCGAAAGCGAAAAGTTCTCATGCCTGAAGCTGCTAGATTGGAGAATTTTAAATGGTCATTTCCGAAAGGTTAAAGACTCTACGGGAACAGAAGAATATGTCCCAGGCCGAGATCGAGAAACGCACTGGACTGCTGCGCTGCTATATTTCGAGAATCGAGAATGGACACACCGTTCCCGCGATTGAAACTTTGGAAAAGATGGCGCGAGCACTGGAAGTTCCCATTTACGCACTCTTCTACAACGGCGAAAAGCCACCCGCGGATCTTCCGAAACCGAATGAGTCGACCGCGGGATGGGGGAGTTTCGGTCGAGATGCGCGGACGCTCGGCAAGTTCCGTAGACTATTAAGCCAAATAGACAAAGGAGATATAAACCTTCTACTGTTCACGGCTCAGAAAATGGCTCACAAGAGAGAAGGTGCAAGGCAGAAGTAAAAATTGCTGTTAGGGCTTCACCTCTTAACCTCTAGCATCGTAGAGTTCCCCCCGAAATTCAGGGGACGGATTTCGAAATTCAATACCAAGTTTATACCACCCCGTCAAATCGGTGATTTCCACACCACATCACGCGCCGTAAAGTTTGCAATCCTGTGCCGGGATTCTTGATTCTGAGCCTCGCAGCCCGCGGGCCAGTTCAGGGAAGAAAGAATCAAAGCTTGATTAAGATCTATCTAGGCCAGACCTGCCAATCAATTCACGGTTTGTCGGCACACAGAAGTAATCGAAACGAGATCCACGGATATGGGAAGTCTGCCTCTGGGAAGTTCCGGCGTGCTAGTTCCTGATTAGTCGTGCCAGCTCAACCGGTCGATGCAACACTTTGTTGAAGTTTACTCGCTGGAGTTTGGAATCCTAAAGTTTTTCTGGGACGTTGATTCAAGCGCAGCGAGA
>Ga0185299_10008067_pt1 | contig 10560 bp, 8 predicted proteins | sample PaiPotPPA55metaG_FD_128002 | JGI IMG/M metagenome (GOLD analysis project Ga0185299, IMG submission 128002) | Iron sulfur acid spring bacterial and archeal communities from Banff, Canada, to study Microbial Dark Matter (Phase II) - Paint Pots PPA... ...
AAAGCGCGCCCCGACCGTCGAACGCGGTTCGAGCGCGACCGCCATTGGCCGGAGGGCCGCCGCCGCACGACACGACCGAGACGAACGCGCCGAATACCGTGACGACCAACGGGCGATTAAACGCGGACACGACTTGAATTTGTGAGGGGACGCGGCGGAATTTCAGGCAGTGAAGATACTGCACCGGTACGTGTTACGAGAGCACGCCGGCCCACTAGCGTTTGCGACGACTGCCGTAACGTCGCTCATGCTCCTCAACTACATCGCGCGCAGCATCGGTGAGCTTGTAGGTAAGGGACTACCGTGGACGGTGCTGGCGGAGTTCGTCGGGCTCTCGGTTCCTTTCACGGTCGCCATGACACTGCCGATGGCAGTGTTGGTTGCCGTGCTTTACGCATTCAGCCGGCTCGCGGCCGAAAACGAGATCACGGCAATGAAGGCGAGCGGCGTCGGGCTGAATACTCTGCTCGTCCCGGTGATTTGCGGCGGCATCGTTCTTTCGCTGCTGATGATCGCTTTCAATGATCAGGTGTTGCCTCGCGCAAACCATCGGCTGCGCACGCTCCAGAGCGACATTGCGCGCAAGAAGCCTACCTTTGCGCTCAAAGCGCGAATGGTCAACGAGGTCTCGCCCGGGAAGCTGTACCTCGTCGCGGGGCGCCTTGACCAGTCTACGAACAAGATGCGCGAGGTCGTGATCTATGACCTCGGTGACCCGTCGCGGAGGCGTACGATCTACGCCGACAGCGGAGTCATGGCGATGACACCGGCAGGGGATCTCGCGCTTACTCTGTTCAGCGGTTCCATTGAGGAGATCAAGAAGGCGGAGCTGGGGGAGCTGCAACGCGTCTTTTACATCACCAACCACATCGTGGTTTCCGGCGTGGGCAATCAACTGTCGCGCTCCACAAATGACACGTACAAGAGCGAGCGCGAGATGTCTATCTGCGAGCTGCAGCGCGTCGTCGCGGACAACGAGCGCGCGTTGGATGAATCGCGAGGCGAAGTAACGCGGACCTTGGTCGCGGCTGTCCGAGCAGCGACGACAGGGGCGCCCGTCGCCGCCCCGCCACGGCCCCCGCCGGTGGTGCAACCATATGGTAGGCACTGGAGCCTGGCCCGGGCATATTGCCAGTATCTCGCGCCTCTGTTCGGCGTACACGCTGGCCAGGACGAGGCATCGAACGGCGGCCCCGCGCCTCCGGCCCCGGCTCGCGCTCGCTCGCCAGCGCAGGCTTCCGCGTCCCCGGGCGGCGCAGCCAAGCCGGGGACCACGCCGCGCCCCGGGCAGCAGCCGTACCCCGCATCGCCTCCCGCGCTGCCCCAGAACCCGGCGCTAACCATGAGCGAAGGCCCCGAGATGCCACCCTCGCTCGCGCTCGCCGCCCTCACGGCGACCATCGAGGGCACGCGCGCACGCATTGAAACGGATCAGCGGACGCAGTGGACATACGACGTGGAAGTGCAGAAGAAGTTCGCGATCGCCACGGCCTGTGTCGTCTTTGTCATCCTGGGCGCCCCCATCGCGCTTCGATTCCCTCGTGGCGGCGTGGGGCTAGTGATCGGGGTCAGCTTTGGCGTATTCGCGCTTTACTACGTAGGTCTGATCGCGGGAGAGCCACTTGCCCAGAATGGCAAGGTGTCGCCGTTCCTGGCGATGTGGTGCTCCAACATCGCATTCACGATCGTTGGCGCTTACATGCTGTCGCGTGCTGGTCGAGTGGGAGGCAGCACGCGGAGCGGCGACCTGGGCGAGATCCGCGATGCGGTACGCGCGCGACTGTCGGTGCTCGCGCGTCGCATTGGCATTCCCGTCGGGCCGCGCCAAGGGTTGCCAGCGTGAGGCGGTCCTGAATGCGGCTGCCCGCCAAGCCGTTGGACCGGTACGCTTTCACGGAATTCTGGAAAATCTTTGTCACTACGGCCCTGGGTTTTCCGATCCTGGTCATCGCTATCGACCTGACAGACCACCTGAGCGACTACCTCAACCGAAACATCCCGACCGGCGCGATCGCCCTTAGCTACCTGTATTGGATCCCCGGCTCGATGTTCCTCGTGCTGCCAGCAGCCGTGCTCTTCGCGACGGTATTCTCCATCGGCGCCTTTACGCGGCACTCGGAAATCACAGCGGCGAAAGCGTCCGGCATCAGCTTCTATCGTATGATCGCGCCCATATTTGCGGGCGCACTATCGGCAGCGGTGCTGGGTCTTGGCATCGGCGCCATCGCGCCAGCTACTAACGCGAAGCACGATGAGCTCCTGCAGGAGCAGCGCTTCCGTGGCGGCAATGAGCGCTACAACTTCGCGTACGCCGCGAAAGATGGCCGCGTCTACCAGATCGGGTCACTCAATGCGGACCGCGGCGCGGTCTTGGGCTTCGAGATCGAGCGCAAGGGCCTCGGAGCTACCTACCCCACTTACATGCTGGTCGCGCAGATAGGGATCTGGAAACGGCATCACGGATGGGCCCTGCGGTCGGGCACCATGCACGTGATTCCTGACAGCATCACGGATTTCGCCGTGCAGTTTGATTCTCTTCGCGATAGCCGCCTCACGGAGATACCGACCGACCTCATGGCGGCCCCCCGAAATCCGGACGACATGGGATACGGCGACTTGAAGCGCTTCATCGGCGCGCTGGAGCACTCGGGGGGCAACGCCGACGAGCTACGCGTGGAGCTGGCCCAGAAGATCGCCGTCCCGGTCACGTGCATCATCATCGCGCTTTTCGGCGCGCCTCTTGCCACAAGCACTCAGCGCGGCGGAGCGGCGTACGGAATCGCGATCAGCCTGGCGACCACGGTCCTCTTTCTGATGATGATTCAGCTCACGAAGGCCATTGGCGCGAAAGGGATCATTCCGCCGGAGCTCGCCGCGTGGGTACCGAACGCGGTATTCGCCGTGGCCGGCGTGTTTCTTCTGGCGCGCGTTCGAACGTGAGGCTTCTGCCAGGCCCGGCAGAGGCTGAGATATGAGCAGCCCCACGTTCCCCGGTGGGCTCGAGTCACGGCCAACGGCGATGTTCCCGATCGTCCCTCGGCTCGGCATTCGTATCTTCCGCCGAGTCGCGCGAACGGTGCTCGGCATGTTCGGCGGAATCGGCGCCCGCGCGTATTTCTTCCGCGACATGCTGCGCGCCCTCGGCGAGCCGATGACGTACTTGCCGGAGACAAGCAAGCAGATGCGCGCGATCGGCGTGGCTTCGCTCCCGCTGGTGTCGCTGGTCGCGGCATTCATCGGAAGCGTGATCGCGCTGCAGTCGCGCTACCAGCTCTTCCCCGGAGTCGAGCTGTCGGTTGTCGGCCTCATCGCGCGACAAATGATCATTCTCGAGCTGGGACCGCTGCTTACGGGGCTCGTGCTGGCGGGGCGCGTTGGTGCCCAGATGACCGCCGAAATCGGGACCATGCGCGTGACGGAGCAGATCGATGCCCTCGAAACGCTCGCGTTCGACCCGGTCGCGTACCTCATCGTGCCACGCGTGGCCGCGGGCATCATCATGTTGCCCGTGCTCACGGTCTTCGCGGACGCGGTCGGTATCGGATCGGCAATGCTCACGTCGATAGCCGCGACCGACATCAAGTCATTCGATTTCGAGGCCGGGCTGCGACTGTCTTTCAATACTTTCCAGGTCTTCTATAGCCTGCTAAAGGCCGTCATGTTTGGCGGCGCGATTTCTTTCCTGTGCTCTTATGAAGGTTACGTGACATCATCCGGCGCCGAAGGCGTCGGACGCTCCACCGCCAAGGCGGTCGTGATCGCGTCGGTTTGGATCCTGATACTCGATGCCCTGACTGCCGTGATGTTGGCTCCCCAACTACAGGGGTAACCGGATACGCATGCGACGCCGTGACGAAGTGATGGTGGGGCTGGTGATCTCCGTGGCGTTCATCATAGCCATCGTCGGCACGCTTTGGCTCGTGCGCGGCGGGCTCGCCTCCGGGTATCCGCTCTATACGCGGTTTCCATGGGGGTACGGGATCAAGCAAGGCCAAGCGGTGCTGCTGACGGGCGTGAACATTGGATTCGTCGGAGACGTGGACCTGCGACAGGATGGCACGCTGCTGGTCACGATGCGAATCAACAAGCGTTACCGCGTCCCCGAAGGAACAACAGCGTCGATCGAGCCGAATGGGATCTTCGGCGATGTGGAGGTCGCGCTGCGTCCGGTGCGCCCCACGCTGGCATTCATCCCACCGGGCGACACGATTCCGATCGGGAAAAGCCCACCCGGCCTGCAAGATCTTCTCGCGCGTGTGGACACCGTGGGCGCGCATCTCAATGACGTCGCTCGGACGGTGGAGCTGGAACTGGTGCAAAACGGCGGAATCGCCGACCTTCGCAAGACTCTCTCGGGCGCCAATCAGCTCGTCACCCAACTGTCTTCGATCGCCGCCGAGCAGTCGCGCCAGCTGTCCGCGACCATGCGGTCGCTCAATCGCACGGCGTCGGCGATAGACTCCGCAACCGTCGACTCGGCGGTCCGAAACCTGAAGACGACGACCGCCAATCTCGCCGACCTGTCGAGTGAGATGCGAACCAGCGCCACTCAGCTAAACACGCTGCTCGCGAAAGCCGACACCGGGTCCGGCACGGCCGGCAAACTTCTCAACGACCCGGCCGTCTACAACAACCTACAGGGGCTGCTTGCCCGACTGGACTCGCTCACAGCCGACCTCAAAAAGCATCCGGGACGCTACATCAGCCTGAAGATCTTTTGATTTCAGTGAGCTAGATGCTCGTTCGCGTAATCCGATTCGCCGGTTACCTCGCGCACGATGTACGGCGCAAGCCAATCCGGCGGCTCCACTGGAGTGTCGGCCGTCGGTAGCTCGACCTCCGCAAGGGCGAGCTCCGGGTCTTTGAACTCATCTATCTCCCAGCGGTGGTCGGCGTCGGCAACGACGTACCGCCGCTTGACGAGCCGATGTCCTTTCGTAAGCCGCCACAGCGTGTTGAAGACCTGAGGCGTCGTCTCTTCCTCGATTTCGCCCCGCACCAGACCAGCTCCTACCTTCACGGTTCGATATAGCCGCACTATTCCCCGCTCACGAACTCGGCGAAGCCGTTCAGAAAGTCGGTCCCCCGGTATGTAGCCTTGTTCGATGAATCGCACGGGCCACTCGCGGGCGTATTCGGGAACGCTCCGCAACAGGTACTTACGTTCGATCTCCAGGCCGGTGCTCGCGCGATCGGCCGACGCTCGCGCAGCAATGGCGCCGCCCACCGCGTTCGCGGCGTCGATCAGTTCGCGCGCGTGGTCGCCAAGCCAGTGGCGCGCGAGCACGCCGTACGCCGAGGCCTCGACCTCGTGCAGACGACTCGCCAACGCAACCAGCCCGGGCCGATTTGGGTCGCCAAGCGCACACGATTCGGCTTCGCCAACGACGTCGAGAAAGAGCACCGATGCGTCGTGCAGCTCGCCAAGCACATCTTGCAGCTTTTTCAGCCGCTTGACGACCGCATTGGCGCCGTCCACCTGGGGCGCGATCGGCTCGATCAGATAGCGGAGTCTCTTGCCCTCAATCCGCGCTTGATGCGCCGCGGCGCGATCATCGGCCGATTTCACGTGAAGCAGTCGATCGGCGAGCGCATGGACGCCGCACCGTACCGCTCCCGCCGTCACCTCGCTCATCGGCAGGAGGCGCGGGGACTCGTCGATCGGCGCGGTGACGGCATACTCGCTGAGGCCCTCCTCCAGCGATTCCGCGACGCGCGCAAAATCACGGGCCACTTCGGCGCGCAATGTCTCGTCGGCGTCCCGCTTACGCACGTCGAGCTCGTTACGGAAGTGCGCTACTCCCAAACGCTGCTCGTCGTTCAGCGAGGCCTCTTGTTGATCAAGCCACGCCAAATGCACTTGCAGATCGCGCGCTGCGCCGGCGGCCCGCCCGAGTGACTTGAGCCGGCGGCGAGTCTTGCCAGAAACTCCAGTGTCCAGCTGCGGTCGGTACGCACGGATCCAACTGCGCAGTCGCCGGACGGCAACCCTAAAGTCATGCAGCGCCTCGCGGTCGTCCGAGTCGAGAAGCCGGGCGCGCGCCTCTTCGGCGCCGCGCAAGAGCGACTGGCCGACGATGCGCACGGCGCGCTGCACCGGAAGATCGAGGAAGTCGCCCGGAAGCTCCGATCGGGTCACGCTCTCACCGCCTGATCAAAACGACTCCAGCGCCGTCAGTTGAACGGTACGAGGAGCGCCATAGTAATGCTCCAGGACATCCACATAGCGCGCCTGAAAGAGGTTCAAGGCTTTGACCTGCAGCGTCGTCTTGCGGAGCCGATAGGCGACGCGAGCGTCTACGATCGTGTAGTCGCTGCGTGGCTCGACCGGATCTTCCAGCACGACCGCGGGGCGGCTCCGGTATCGTACATCCACCCCGGCGAGGCCACCCAACAGGTCCAGCATTCCGGTAAGGTTATTTCTGGACCGGTAGGGCAGCTGCCGGCCGGCGTTCGCGGGGTCGCGGAGGGGATCGTTGAGGTTGCGCGAATCGAGATACGTGTAGTTGAGCTGCAAAGCTACGAGGTCGCGCATCAGGTGCAGATGAGAGCTGAGATCCGCTCCGCGCACGCGAGCACGGTCGATGTTTTGGAACTGAAACGAGACCGGACCCCGCGAGCAAAAAGTGTCCGCCGAGCTCGGGGCGCGGGCCGGGGAGATCAATCCGGAATAATCCGATTCGAATACTGCTGCGTCCACCGACATCCAGGATGCGAGCGCGCTGGTCGCGCCTACCTCGCCTGTCCATGCCCGCTCCCCGCGAATGTTGGGATTGGGCACGACGCACACACCCTGCTGAAATGTCGAAGTGAACTGCTCTATCGCGCTCGCGGCACGATATCCGTGCCCAATCGAGGCGCGCACGCTGGTTTCGTCACCGACGCGGTATCGCAGCCCGAGCTTCGGGCTCAATGAGGTCTCCACAGGAGCGCTGCTCGACCGATGCTCGTCAAGCCTCACTCCGAGTGACGCGCGAAGCCGATCGGTCAGCTCCCAGTCGTCCTGCGCAAACAAGCTCTCATCATCGAGAGTGGGAGTGCCCAGGATATTTGAGACGACGTCCGTGTGGGCCGCGTCCCCGCCCACGACTATCGTTTGATAAGGCGACGCATTAGCGGCAAGCTGCACTCCCGTTCCCAGGCGCGTTGCGCGATGGTAGTCGTGATTGCTGTCGCTGAAGAATTGATTGCGCGAGTCGTCCTGATCGATCGAGGGCATAACTGACAGTTGCATCGAGCGCGTGGCCCACGGAATGATCGTCCCGCCAATCGCCGCGCGGTGGTAGCGCGACCGGTCGCGTCTGGCGGCCGAATCGACCACATATGGCTCGGCATCATCCACCGCGCCAGTGAAATCCCCGGACAGCTCGTCCGTATACAGCACATAAAACGAAGACGGATGAGCGCTGCGTGCGGGAAAGGTGATCTTGCTCCGCAACACCCACCGCGTGGAAAAATCGTCCTGGCGGAAGCCGGTCGACGCCTCCCTGCCGACCGCGATGCGCACTCCGATATCGCCAATCTGGCGAGAGTGCAGGACGTCGATGCCGCTGTAGTTGAGAGCGTCGTGCGTGAATCGGTCCGACTCCGGCACGTCGTACAGGCCGTAATGGGCGGCGATGGTCGTCTGCGGCCGGTCCGCGATCGGGGTCGTGATGACGTTGATTACTCCGCCCAGCGCGTTGCTGCCGTACAAGGCGGAGTAGGCACCTTTCACGACTTCTACGCGGTCAATGTCGTAAAGCGGCAGGGCGTTGAAGTTGATCTCGCCGCCATCCGCCGACAACAAAGGGTGGCCATCGACCATCATCAGCACGCGGCTGCCGACTCCCTCCGAGATGCCCGCGGAGCCACGAATTGAGACGTCGTTGTTGTTGTCGTTGTTGAGCGTGACCCCTGGAATGAAATTGAGAGCCTGATCTAGGCGTGTCGCGCCCAGCTCGACGAGGCGCTGGCCGCTGACCACGGATACGCTCGCGGGTGCGTCAGCGCTTGGCTCCTCGCTGCGGCTCGCCGTGACGGCCACTGTGGAAAGCTCCGCCGGGGCCGGCGCGAGCGCCCAGTTCAGCTCGCGCGCATCTCCCGCATCAATCGAGATGTCGCGTCGCCTGATGGACTTATATCCGATCGCGCCGGCGCGCACGACGTATCGCCCCGGGGCCACGGATGGGAACTCGTACCGACCACTGGGCCCTGTCAGCGCGCGGAGTTGAGTTCCCTCGATAACGACCAAGGCGCCAGTGAGTCCCACGCCGCGGAGCGAATCCGTGACGGTCCCAGCCAGCGTTCCAGTCTTGCTCGCACCATTCGCCGAGGCCTGCGCGCCGATTGACCTTACGAGCAGCGGCGCCAGCATGCAGACCAGCGCAAGTACGAGCCGTCGGAAGGTCAGAGGTAAGCCCTCAGCCACCTACCCGGACAAGGACGCTTTGCACTGGGCCGCCTTGGCTGTTCACATTTTCCGAGAGCGTATCCTTGTTTGCCGACAGTCGAAAAGAGCCGGTTGACCCCCCATGCCCTTCCACCGATTCCTGGGTGAATTTCCCGGATATCGCGCCGTTCGACGTCGCAGTGTCGGTCGCCGTGTACGTGCCGCTATCGGATAGTAGCTGCGCGTAGTTCCCAGTCCCCACGACAGCGTACGTCTTCTTCGTGCAGGTGAGCGTGGCGCCGTCCGACTGGTCGATTGGCTCGGACGTGCCGTTGAAGATGAAGGACGTCAGACTGTACGTCCCCGTCAGGTCAACTGCCGTGGACGCGGCCGTTGATGAGCTGCTGCATGCTGCGAGCGAGACGGCGAGTGCAGATGCGGTGACGGCTGCAAGCCGGCCGAACATGTACGGCATCATGAGGCGCCCTTCTCCGTTAAGACGTTGTGTAGGTGAGTATCGCGCTGGATCACGTGGCGGGCCCTTGAGCGTAGGACTGACCGCCACCCCGATGCCGCCCGACCGTCGCGTAGTAGATGGGCACTCCCGCAACCACCACGCCCAATACGGCCAGAGTCGCCCATCGAGTCCCCGGGTCCACAATTGCGTTCCCGAGCAAGAGTATGGCCGCCAGAATGAACACGGCGGGCACGAGCGGATACAAGGGCACGCGAAACGGCGGCTCATGCTCGCCGCGCCGGCGTAGCACGAACACGGCGCCAACGCCCAAGGCATAGAAAGGCACGATCGCCGTGATGAAAGCATCTGCCAACTGTTCAAAGGTGCGCAGAAGCACGAACACGACGCCCAGTGCCGCGGTCAAAGCGATCGCCACGTAGGGTGTGCCGTAGCGAGGGTGCACCGCGCCCACGGGGCGCAGAAAGGCGCCATCGGCCGCCATTGCATAAAAAATCCGCGGCGCCGTGAGCAATGAGCCGTTGAGCGTGCCAAGCGTCGAGAGCACCACTGTCATCGCGACGAGCCGAGCGCCAGGAGCGCCAAGAATGACGTGGGCGACGTCGGCCGCGACAAGTGGCGATGTCCGAATGGCGCTGATGGGAAGAACCGCCAGGTACGCTACGTTCGCGAGCACGTAGATCGCGATTACCGCGAGCGTTCCGCCGATCAGCGCGCGCGGGAGGTTGCGCCGCGGGTTCGTGACCTCGCCGGCCACGAAGCTCAGATCTGCCCACCCGTCGTATGCCCACAGCACGCCGACGAGCGCGAGTCCGAATGGCACGAGGCGCATGCTGCCCGGCGGGATTGGGGGCACAAAATGCCGAGCGCCGTCGCCGCGCGCTCCCACAATGAGCGCTACAATCACCAGCGCGAGCAGGCCGCCGTACTTGGCGATCGTTGTCAGGTTCTGGACCATCGAGCCCCAGCGAATTCCGCGGTAGTTCCACCCCGCGGAAACGACGATCGCAGCGGCCGCGGCCCAATGCACGGGCGTCACGTAGAGGGCCGCGGCCGGATCTTTGCCGGCGAGCCGAAATGAGTACTCCGCGAACGTTGTCGATACGGCGCCGAGCGACGCGGCGCGAATTACTGCCAGCTCCGCCCAGCCAAAAAGAAACGCGGGCATCGGCCCCCACGCGGTCCGAATGAACACGTAGAGACCGCCCGTCTCGGGCAGCGCCCCGGCTACTTCGGCCAGCGTCAGCGCGCCGCATAGCACAATCAGCCCGCCGACTATCCACACGCTGAGCATGGCGACCGGACCGGGCAAGCGCGTCGCGACGCCGGCGGGCGAGCGAAAGATGCCCGACCCAATGGTCGATCCGATGAGGACAGCGGTCGCGCTCCAGAACCCGAGCCGCCGCTGGAGTGTGCCCCGTCGTGGTAGCTCCACGTTTGCTATGGTACGGGTTGGGATCGATCGCGGCTACCTTTCGGCGGTGCGAATCCCGGTTCTGGCCGCTGAATGGGTGTTCTTGGTAGCCGCAGTTGCTTGTGCATTGGCCCAGATCGGGATCGTGTTGTCGATGTTTCAGCGTCGGGCGTCCAATCGGGCTTCGGGCGCCGATGCGTCCGGCGACGTGGAGTCGCCCGCTCTGGCCCACCCCGCGCGCGTCCGTCGCGCGACCGAGATCGTGTGGGCACTGCTTCCGGCAATTGCGCTCGGCCTGCT
>Ga0185299_10008068_pt1 | contig 10556 bp, 10 predicted proteins | sample PaiPotPPA55metaG_FD_128002 | JGI IMG/M metagenome (GOLD analysis project Ga0185299, IMG submission 128002) | Iron sulfur acid spring bacterial and archeal communities from Banff, Canada, to study Microbial Dark Matter (Phase II) - Paint Pots PPA... ...
TAGACGGCGCTGAGCGCGTGTCGTTCTGTCTGTTTGCAATGCCCTGAAACGTTTTTCGCCCCATTTCTTTTGCGAGAGCGTTTCACCCATGTCCGACTCAGTTTCCAGCCTTACCTCCCCCGCCACTGCGTTTGCCGATCTTGCGCAACTTCGTGCAGGCGATTCTTCCGTCGCCATTCCTCCCCGAATAACCGCTGCCCTGCAAGCGTTGCGCGAAGGGCGCGCGGTCGCGCTGCTCGATGACGACGATCGCGAGAACGAAGCCGACCTCATTTACGCGGCGGAAAAACTCGACGTCGAAGGCATGGCGCTGATGATCCGCGAGTGCAGCGGCATCGTGTGCCTGTGCCTGCCGGACGAGACGGTTCGCGCCCTCCACTTGCCGCCGATGGTCGCCGACAACGGCAGCAAATACGGCACCGCGTTCACGGTATCGATAGAAGCACGCGAAGGCGTGACGACGGGCGTATCGGCGGTGGACCGGCTGACCACGATCCGCGCCGCGATTGCCGATCACGCCAAAGCCGGCGACATCGTCAGTCCCGGCCATGTGTTCCCGCTGCGGGCGCAGCCGGGCGGCGTGCTGACGCGGCGCGGCCATACCGAAGGTACGGTTGATCTCACGATCCTCGCGGGTTTGAAGCCAGCCGGCGTGCTGTGCGAACTGATGAACCCGGACGGGACAATGGCGCGCGGTGCGCAGATCGATGCGTTTGTGAAGGAGCGCAATATTCCGGTGCTGACCATCGCTGAACTGGCCGATTTTCGGATGGCGCTCGCAGCCGCGCGAGAACTGGCGGAAGAAACGGTTTAAGGGCGGCCGGCTCCGTTCAACGGAGTACTCAAAGCAATGAAAAACGCGGCCTGAAGTGACGGGCCGCGTTTTTCATTTGGGTATTTTCATTTGGGTATCGTGGGAAGGCCGAAAACAAAAACTCACCCTCGCTGCGCCGTCAAATCCGCCCCGAACTTCCTGTAAAGCCAAACCGAACACGTCGCCGCCGTAGCCGTATAAAGCAGCGTGGCCACGCTCTGAACCACCAGCAAACCCACGGTCAGGCTACCGATCGAGCTTGCCGCCACCAGCATTTCCGCGATGATCGACAACACCGTCGCAATCGCCACGATCGGCAGAATCGCGACCAGGGCGGTCGTCGTGATAACCCAGAAATGCCCGCGCGTAGCCTCCCAGGCGGCGCGCCATTGCAGCCGACCGCCCGCGGCGGTATGCGGAAACAGCAAGGAGAGCCGCGCCGAGACGTAACTCACGCCGCACACGGCCAGCACCGCGAGCGTGGCGGCGCCGGCCATCGCTGTGCCGCTGGACAACCCCGCCAGCCGCAGCCCGATCCAGGCGATCACCACCGCGATCGTCGCGGCCGCGTAGGCCGCAACCAGCACGATGCAAAGCAGGAAATAGCGCCGGAAGCCGGCGTCCCAGAGACGCGTCGACGGTGTGGAAGAGTGCGCGCCGGGCTCGAGGTTCAGGGTCATCGCAAAGCGGATCACCTGGACAGCCAACGCCGCGAGCACTAGGCACTGCACAAACGAGATGCCGAGCGACGTGGCCGAATAGCCGAGCGCCGTGGCTTGAGCGACGTTGCCCGCGCTCATCGAAGAAGACAGGAAAGCAGCCGATTCCGGCGCCGAAAGCTGCACTTCGTACCCGGCGATTCCCGTCGCGAGCACGGCCACGAATACCAGCAGAAAGAGTACCGGCATGTGTCGCAGGGCGGAGGCGGCGTCGCGCCATGCGCCCTTCAGGCATTGGCTCAGCGTGATGTCTTCCATAAAACCTCGGTCGAAAAGCGTGATGAAGCGATAAGCCGCGGACGCGGCTCGCACGACACGCTAGTCGGTTGAGGTCGCCGGGTCAACAACCGGTGGATACGGCTGTCCGGCCGCGTGCATCGCGAGATCGAACCGAATTGAAGCCGATCAAACCGCATCCACCGCCCGCGCGCCCGCCGCCGCCCCGCCGCGATCAAGCCGAGCCGCGTACCACGTGACCCCGAGCGCGACCACGGCCACCACAGCCGCGACCCACGGCAACGAATCCAGCGGATGCCCTTGCTGCAACACCACGCCGCCAAGCCACGCGCCGCCGGCATTGCCCAGGTTAAACGCACCGATGTTCAGCGTCGACGCCAGATTCGGCGCGTGTTTCGCCTTCTCGACCACGCGCGTCTGCAGTGGCGGCACGGTCGCAAACGCGGCGATACCCCAGATAAAGATCGTGACGGCCGCCAGCACCTGGTTGTGGCTGGTCTTCGTGAACACCACCATGATGATGGCGAGCGCGACCAGGATTCCCATCAGCGAAGGCATCAGCGCGCGATCCGCCAGCTTGCCGCCGATCGTGTTGCCGATCGTCAGACCCACGCCGAACAGCACGAGCACCAGCGTGACGCCGTGCGGCGAAAACTCGCTAACCTGTTCGAGGATCGGCGCAATGTAGGTGAATACGACAAACACGCCGCCGAAGCCGAGCACGGTCATCGCCAAGGCAAGCCAGACTTGCGGCTCCCTCAACACACGCAATTCGTGGCCAAAGTTCGACGGTCCCGAATCGTGCTTGTTCGGCACGAGCGCGGCCACGCCGACCAGCGACGCCACGCCCAGCACGGCCACGACCCAAAAGGTTGCGCGCCAGCCGAATTCCTGCCCGATAAACGTGCCGAACGGCACGCCCAGCACGTTTGCGAGCGTGAGCCCGGTGAACATCAGCGCAATCGCGCTCGCCCGCTTTTCAGCGGGAACCAGCGACGCCGCGACCACCGCGCCGATGCCAAAAAACGAGCCGTGCGCGAACGAGGTCACCACGCGCGCGATCATCAGCATCGAATAACCGGGTGCAACGGCGCAAAGCACATTGCCCACGATAAACACGCCCATGAGCAATTGCAGCGCGAGCTTGCGCGGCATTTTTGCCGTCAGCACGGCGAGCAGCGGCGCGCCCACGGCCACGCCGAGCGCGTAGCCGGTGACGAGAAAACCCGCCGATGGAATCGATACAGCCAGATCGCGGGCCACATCAGGCAGTAGCCCCATGATCACGAACTCGGTCGTCCCGATGGCGAACGCGCTGATGGCGAGCGCCAGAAGTGGAATAGGCATGGAAATCCCCTTAGTTTGAGAATGCGGAGAATGCGGAAAGCGCCGTCACGAATTCGACGACCACGCCCGGCGCGAGCTGCACGAACAATTGCCGTTCTCGGGCGAGCGGAACCTCGGCTTCGGAAAACGGGATCGCGTGATCGCGCAAACGCGCGAGCAACGCCTGCCATTCGGCCGCGCCGCTTACACGCAAGGCGAGATGATCGATGCGCGTGGCCGCCCGGCCACCGGGCGGCGAGGCGAGCACCGAACCGCTTTCGATCAGATGCACGGCGGGCGCGCCTTCGAGATACAGCCAGTGGCCGCCGATACCGAACGGCGGCCGCGGGCCGACCGTCATGCCGGCTATATCGACGAGAAAATGACGGATCGACTCGCAATCCGGGGTGACGATCGTGACGTGATCAAGTTTCATCGGGGTTGGCGCGTCATGGACCGCCCGTAACCGGACTACATGACTGCTCATACGCTGCAATGCACCAAATTCTGCGCGCCGAGAGTCATTTTGATAATTGGCGTAGCATTTGAAGCATTGTCAAAAGTAAATTGAGAATCACGATGGATCGACTCGGCGACATGCGACTGTTCGTGGAAGCAGCAGCGCTTGGCAGTTTGTCCGCGGCCGGGCGCAAGCTCGGTTTGTCGCCGGCGGCGGCCAGCGCGCGGCTGCTCAAGCTGGAGAAATCCCTCGCCTCGCGCCTGTTCGAGCGCACTACGCGCCAACTCAGACTCACCGACGAAGGCCGGCTCTATCTGCAGCATTGCCGGATTGCGCTGCAAGCCATAGACGACGGCGAAGCCGCGTTGCACGCCGGCCAGAACCTCGTGCGTGGCAAGGTGCGGATCTCGGCCACATCGGATTTCGGCCGCAACCTGCTGTGCCATTGGCTCGATGAATTCAGCCGCCTGCATCCCGACGTGAGTTTTTCGCTGACGCTGTCAGATTCGGTGTCGAATTTGCTGCTGGAAGATATCGATCTGGCGATCCGCTTCAATCGGCCGTCTGAGGGCAATCTCATCGCGCGGCGGCTGGCGCCGAACCGGCGTGTGCTGTGCGCATCGCCCCAATATCTGGCGCGGCACGGCGAACCGAAAACGCCTGCCGATCTCGCCACGCACGCATTTGCGGTGCTCGTGACATCGACGGCCACGTTCAACGAATTCCAGTTCGTACGCGGCGACGAGCGTTTCACCCACACCGTGCCGCTCGATGACGCCTGGGAAACCAACGACGGCGCGCTGTCGCGGGCGTGGGCGCTGGCGGGCCAGGGCATTGCGCACAAATCGATCTGGGATATAGCCGCCGATGTCCGCTCCGGCGCGCTGAAAATTTTGCTGGCAGACTGGTGTTCGAACGAGGCAGCGGTTCACGCGGTGTATCACTGCAACCGATATATGGCGCCACGCGTGCGCGTGCTGCTGGATTTTCTGGTCGAACGCTTCGCCCGCGCGACTGCGGAATTGCTCGGCGACCTTGCCTATCCGCCCGGGCAGGTGGGTCACGAAGTCGAGCGGACGCTATAATAGTGAGTTACGCGGCGTGCGAATCCTGACCGGTTTCAAGCAGGAAATCGCCTAAAAGCCCACAAAAATCCCTTCAACGCAGCAAAAACCGCGCCCCCAGACTAATCACTGCGACCGGCGAAATTCATGACCAAGAAAGTGTATGTAAAGACCTTTGGCTGCCAGATGAACGAGTACGACTCCGACAAAATGGTCGACGTGCTCGGCGCAGCGAATGGCCTCATCCAGACGGATACGCCGGAAGACGCGGACGTGATCCTCTTCAACACGTGTTCGGTGCGCGAAAAAGCGCAGGAAAAGGTCTTTTCGGACCTCGGCCGCGTGCGCGAATTGAAGGAAGCGAATCCGGACCTGATTATTGGCGTGGGCGGTTGCGTGGCGAGTCAGGAAGGCGCGGCGATTGTTTCGCGTGCGCCGTACGTGGACCTGGTGTTCGGCCCGCAAACTTTGCATCGCCTACCGGACATGATCGCTAAGCGCCGTTCCAGCGGGCGCTCGCAAGTTGATATCTCGTTTCCGGAAATCGAAAAGTTCGATCATCTGCCGCCGGCGCGCGTCGATGGCCCGAGCGCGTTTGTTTCCATCATGGAAGGCTGCAGCAAGTACTGCAGCTATTGCGTCGTGCCCTACACGCGCGGCGAAGAAGTATCGCGGCCGCTGGATGACGTGCTGACGGAAATCGCCGGCCTCGCCGATCAGGGCGTGCGCGAAGTCACCATGCTTGGGCAAAACGTGAATGCGTATCGCGGACCGGTGACACAGCACTCCGCCGACATCGCCGATTTCGCCACGCTGATCGAATACGTGGCGGAGATTCCGGGCATAGAGCGGATTCGCTACACCACGTCGCATCCGAAGGAATTCACGCAGCGCCTGATCGATACGTACGCGAAGGTGCCCAAGCTCGTGAGCCACTTGCACTTGCCCGTGCAGCATGGTTCCGACCGCATTCTGATGGCGATGAAACGCGGTTACACCGTGCTCGAATACAAATCGGTGATCCGCAGGTTGCGCGCGATCCGGCCGGATTTGTCGTTGTCCACGGACATGATCGTCGGGTTCCCCGGCGAGACCGAGGACGATTTCCAGAAGATGATGAAGCTCATCGACGAAATGAGCTACGACACCAGTTTCTCGTTCATCTACAGCCCGCGTCCCGGCACGCCGGCGGCCAATCTCCACGACGAGACCCCGCGCGAAGTGAAGCTCAAGCGCCTGCAACATTTGCAGGCCACCATCGAGGCGAATGTGACGAAGATCAGCAACTCCATGCTGGGTTCGGTGCAGCGCATTTTGGTGGAAGGCCCGTCGCGCAAGGACCCGAGCGAGCTCGCCGGACGCACGCAGAATAATCGGGTGGTGAATTTCCCGGCCCCGATCTCGTCGCACAAGCGGCTGATCGGCCAGATGGTCGATGTGGAAATCAACGTGGCGTATCCGCATTCGTTGCGCGGCGAACTGGTTTTGACGCCCGCGACGACTCACTAAACCGCAGCTTCGACAGGAACCCGACTCTCGCCTTGAAGACCGCTCAGCAGCATATGGAATTCACCGCACCGCGCGACGACAACGCGCGGCTCGCCAACCTGTGTGGCCCGCTCGACGAAAACCTGCGGCAGATCGAGCAGGCGCTCGACGTGACGCTGACGCGTCGTGGGCACAAGATCACGATCCGCGGGCGCGGCGCGAAGGTCGCGCTGGCGGCGCTCGAGAATTTCTACAACCGCGCGAAGGACACGTTGTCGGTGGACGATATCCAGCTCGCCCTGGTCGAAGCGCGTAATGCGGGGCGGCGCGACAAACCGTCGAACAATCTGAATTCCGATCCCGTCGATCCGCGTTTCCGTGGGGACCCCGATCATCCCTTCGATGAACCCAGCGCGACCATCGACCTCGGCGAAGAAGAAGATCCGGGGCCGAAGCTGTACACGCGACGCGCCGATCTACGCGGCCGCACGCCGATGCAGCGCGAGTATCTGAAGCAGATCATCGCGCACGATGTGACGTTCGGCATCGGCCCGGCGGGTACGGGCAAGACCTATCTGGCGGTGGCATGCGCGGTGGATGCGCTCGAACGCGATCAAGTGAAACGCATTGTGCTGACGCGTCCCGCGGTGGAAGCGGGCGAGCGGCTCGGTTTCCTCCCCGGCGATCTCGCGCAAAAGGTGGACCCGTATTTGCGCCCGTTGTACGACGCACTCTACGACCTCCTCGGCTTCGATAAAACCGCGAAAATGTTCGAGCGCCAGATGATCGAAATCGCGCCGCTCGCGTACATGCGCGGCCGGACGTTGAATCACGCGTTCATCATCCTCGACGAAGCGCAGAACACCACGCCCGAGCAGATGAAGATGTTCCTGACGCGGATCGGATTCGGGTCGAAAGCCGTTGTCACCGGCGACACCACGCAGGTCGATTTGCCGCGCGGTCATCGGAGCGGGTTGATTGAAGCGGAGCACATACTGGCCGATGTGCGCGGTATCGCGATGACGAAATTCACGAGCGTGGACGTGGTGCGGCATCCGCTGGTCGCACGCATTGTGGAAGCGTACGACGCGCAGTCGCAGCGTGACGCCGTCGCTGCCACGGCTTCCGCCGGAAAATAATCGCCCGACTTATTCGTCCGAACCCCGCATGCCCAAACTTGCACTGACGCTGCAGTTCCCCGCCGCCAAAACGTTCCCTGAACACAAGGCCCTGTTGCCTCGCGCGACGGTGGCCAGCTGGATCAAGGCGTCGTTGTTCGCGGACGCCGAGCTGACCGTGCGTTTCGTCGATACCGAGGAAGGCCGGACGCTGAACCGGTCGTATCGGCAGAAGGACTACGCGACCAACGTGCTGACGTTCGCGTACGCCGAGTCGGAAGACGACCCGGTCACGGGCGATCTGGTGCTGTGCTGTCCGGTGGTGGAACGCGAGGCGCGCGAGCAGAACAAGCCGCTCGCCGCGCACTACGCGCATCTGATCGTGCACGGTACGCTGCATGCGCAGGGCTACGATCACGAAGAGTCCGCAGAAGCGGAAGAGATGGAATCGATCGAAACGGGCATCATGCAAAAGCTCGGTTTCACCGATCCTTATTTGCCGTTACCGGCCGATTAAGCCGTGACTGACGATCGGTCCCCCGCCTCCTCCGAACTGCCTGCGCAGATTCCCGACCATTACCCTCCCATCTTTGAGGAGTCGCGCCTTCTCACCGACGAAGAGCTCGCCGCATCGCGTGAGAAAGCGCTGGGGCAGTGGGATCGCAAGACGGATCTCTGGCTATTCGGCTATGGCTCGCTGATCTGGAACCCGGGCTTGCCGGCGGTGGAAACGGTGCGCAGCAAGGTGCACGGTTATCATCGCGGACTGTATTTGTGGTCGCGCGTGAATCGCGGCACGCCGGAACAGCCCGGCCTCGTACTGGCGCTGGATCGCGGCGGTTCGTGCTCGGGCATGGCGTTCCGGCTCGCGGCCGAGGGTGCAGACGAGCATCTCGAAGTACTCTGGCGGCGCGAAATGGCAATGAATTCTTACCGTGTGGCGTGGTTGCCGTGCACGCTGATAGACGGTCGCCGCGTAGAGGCGCTGGCCTTCGTGATGCGACGCGAGGCGTCCACCTACACCGGCAAGCTCGCCGACCCGATGGTGCGCCACGTGCTCGGCTGCGCAACCGGCCGATATGGCACCACACTCGACTACGTCAGCCGCACGGTCACGGCGCTACGCGAATGCGGCATGCCGGACCGGCAACTCGAAGCGCTTTTGCAGCGCTGCTGCCGGGACGCCAATTCGTCGCAGGAATGAGCATGACGAGCGCTTTAAAAATGCGCATAAAACTGATGTGAATGCGTGGTGAACGTCCGATTGCTGACCAATTGGCCAACGTCACCGGCTCGACATACTCGGCCCATGTTTATCAGTTACGATGTTTTTACGCGATTTGAACGTCTTCGCGCCGGGCTTGAATTGGCGCGTTATTTCCTTGGTGTATTCTTAACTTTCCGTAATTTAGCGTTCGGAACACTCCGCACGCCCCACTATGAACGACGCCTATCCCAGTCGACGACACACCGACAAACCGCCGGAAAAACGCACGCTGCTCGAGCGCCTGACCGATTTCATCTCGCACGAACCTGAATCGCGCGACGAATTGCTGGAAGTCCTTCAGGACGCCCACGAACGCAATCTGCTCGACGCGGATTCGCTCTCCATGATCGAAGGCGTGTTCCAGGTTTCCGAACTCTGCGCCCGCGACATCATGATTCCGCGTGCCCAGATGGACGCAATCAACATCGCCGAAACGCCCGAGCAGTTCATTCCGTTCATGCTCGAAAAGGCGCACTCGCGTTATCCGGTGTACGAAAGTAATCGGGACAACGTAATCGGCGTGCTGCTTGCAAAAGACTTGCTGCGTTATTACCACGAAGAAGAGTTCGATGTCCGCGGCATGCTGCGCCCGGCGGTGTTCATCCCCGAATCGAAACGCCTGAACGTGTTGCTGCACGATTTCCGCGTGAACCGGAATCACATTGCCATCGTCGTGGATGAATACGGCGGCGTGGCAGGACTGATCACGATCGAGGACGTGCTGGAACAGATTGTTGGCGACATCGAAGACGAATACGACTTCGACGAAGAAGCCGGCAACATCATTGCGACGCCAGATGGGCGCCATCGCGTACGTGCGCTGACGGGTATCGAGCAGTTCAACGAAGAGTTCGGCACTCATTATTCCGACGACGAAGTCGACACCATCGGCGGGCTGGTCACGCACCGGTTCGGACGCGTGCCGCATCGTGGCGAGAAGGTGCGCATCGACGACTTCGTGTTCGAGATTCTGCGCGGCGACGCCCGCCAGATCCACGTGCTGCGCGTTCGGCGCGCGCCCAACACGAACCCGCTCGGCGGCCACTCGCGCGACAACGACGACGAGCGCGATTGAGCACGATTGAGGACGTTTCAACGCGCTCGAACGCCACTGAGCCGACCTGACCTGGTCTGCTCAAGCCTGTAACACAGCGTGTGCACACTACTCGTCAGCCGCCAATGGCCTACCGGCTGCGCAGGCATCTCGCGTCCATTCATGAAATGACGAGCGCTGGTCACGCTTCGTCATTTGCTCACTTTCTGCCGACCTCGTAATCCATGGCCGACTCTTCGTCTCGTTTCACCTTTCGGCGCGGCAACCGGCCGGCATCCGCTGCCGGTGCGGCCCAGTCCTTGCCGTTCTGGCATTACCTCGTCGCGGCCGTCCTCGGTGCGGCCAATACGCTTTCGTTCGCGCCTACGCCACATGGCGGCTGGGTCGAACTGGTGATCTTCACGCTGTTCTTCGCGTGGCTCACGCGCACGAACGGCTGGAAGGGCGCGGCGCTGACGGGCTGGGCATTTGGGTTCGGCAACTTCGTGACAGGCGTGTGGTGGCTGTATGTCAGCATGCACGACTACGGCGGCATGGCTGCGCCGCTCGCGGCAGCGGCCGTCGCGTTGTTCTCGATGTACCTCGCAATCTATCCGGCGCTTAGCGGAGTCGTGTGGTCGCTGTGCGCGGGCCGTGCGCGTTATGACGACAACGGTTCCTCCGCTGCCGTGCCCGCCGATGAACCGCGTTTCGTGCCGACCTGGCACGGCGCGTTTGCATTCGCGAGCGCGTGGGCGCTCGGAGAGTGGCTGCGCGGCCTGGTGTTCACCGGCTTCCCGTGGCTTGCGAGCGGCTACGCGCAAGTCGATGGACCTCTGGCAGGCTTCGGCGCTGTCGCGGGGGTGTATAGCGTCGGCTGGATGCTGGGACTCGTGGCGGCGTTGCTCGTGCAGGGGTTTTATACCGTTCGACACGGCTCCGTGTCGATGTCAAAGGGCGCGCGTTTTGCGCCGTTCATCGTGGCGGCGGTGGTGCTTGTGTCCGGCATGTTGCTGTCGCTGGTCGAATG
>Ga0185299_10008071_pt1 | contig 10545 bp, 9 predicted proteins | sample PaiPotPPA55metaG_FD_128002 | JGI IMG/M metagenome (GOLD analysis project Ga0185299, IMG submission 128002) | Iron sulfur acid spring bacterial and archeal communities from Banff, Canada, to study Microbial Dark Matter (Phase II) - Paint Pots PPA... ...
GATGAACAAACTGCAGCAGCTCATCTGTTCGACGGAATGATGTACCAGCGATCGAGCGGGATTACCAAGATCGTAAAGAAATCGATGGTCCCTGGTTGGTAGTGTTCTCCCTTTGACTTCGTGAGATTCAAGCTGTAGCCTCCGGTTCGCGTCTTGTAATTTGTGGTTTTTCACTTGCACGCGCACCAACCGCGCTTGATTCTCGACGCCCACGTCGTATCTTCCAATCTGACCAAACGGACGGAATACCTTCATCCCCAACCCGGCCACGAGCATCATGAAGTAAAGCTCCGCCCACTCTCCGCGCGGTCCGCAATCTTTTAGCAACCCGCCCGCCAGGCGATTCTTCCATCTCATACGCCTCCGCCTTTCCTTCTCCAGACAAGAAAAATCCGCGGGTCTCCCGAGCCTCGGATGTTGCTAGATTTCCAAACCCGCTTCCCGCCAATACCCACCGATCACTTTCCCGCGAACTGGTTCCAGTGTCTCAATACTTATCATCCAAATCACGGTTATCCGTCACACGGATATCACTTTGTCCTGTGGAAAACTCCGGACCGTCGGGACAAAAATGACGGCGCGCTTCCCCGCTTACAGAAGTGTAAGGGTCAGCGGCGGCAACGGCAGTCCCTCCACCGCAACTGTCCAAACATCGCCTTTGCCGGCTGGGTGTCCGGGTGTGAGCGTTCCGGAGCTGACGATTTCTCTCGCGGTCAGTGGCTCGGTCGGGAACCTCCGCGCAATCGCTGCGCTGAGTTCCGAAAGGCACAAGGCGGGGCTTTTCAGGCTGTTCCTTCCGGATCCTTCTTCTACAAACTCTCTGTGCTTCGATACCCGCACCTTAAATTGCGCCAACTGGTTCACGAGGGTGGCGATGAGGTCTGGCCTTACCTGCATCCGCTCGCCGACGACGAGTGCGGCATGAAGTCCGAAAGATGCTACGAAATCGCTGGGCTGAAACTTCCAATCCGGAAAAGGACAATCAATGATTTCGAATCCGATCGCCAGCCAATCGGCGGATGCCAGGGCAGAGGCGGCATCAGAGGCTTCTCCGGTGACCGGCTGTTTCAGGCCAAAAACAATTTCGGGCTCGACCTTGAGCGATCGGGATTGCGCGAGTGTGAGCGCCGCCGAGTTGCTGTCGCTGTAATGCACAGTGTCGTCGTACATGTGGGCCCAGACCAGGGTTTCAAGTTTGAGGGCACGCCACATCGCCTTGTTGGCGTAACCAACCTTGCGGCCGACGGCTCTATGTCCGGCGGCTTCGCGCCATTGCTTGAGTGTTGCTTCAACCGCGTAGGCCGCGTCGAGGTCAAAACCAGGGCGAGCGGAGGGAGGAACGGGCACCATCTGGCCTGCCTCATACGCCGACAGGAGTTCACGCGCCAAACTTTCGGCATCTTTGTGCGGCATGCGTTGTGGGATGGCCTATCAGTTCGAGATCGCCAATTATAAGCTGAAGTCGAATACCGGCGGAGGAAACGAAAATCTATTTGTCTTTCCCCGGCTCGGACTTGCCAGCAGCAACGAGACGTTCCAGATGCTTCCCGTAATCCGGCAGAAACCGGTCACCGGTCTGCTTCGCGACCTCGACCGCCTTCTCGACATTCTGTACCGCCAAGTCGGGTTTGCCCGCGGCTTCGAAACCATCCGCAAGGCTGTCATAGGGGTTTGCCGACTGTGGATAAAGTTCCACGTTGCGCCGGAAGGCCGCGAGGGCTTCGTCGATCTTCTTGGCTCCCAACAGCGCGTAGCCGAGTGAGTTGATTTCCTGTTCAGCGGAAACTCTATATCCGAAGCGATCTGAGAGTGCGCGGTAATGTCGCTCGACACCCTCGAGACCACCGATCGCCAAGTCCGTCTTCGGATCGAGAGGCGCTCGCCAGTCTGTGAAGATAGTGCGAAGGCCGTCATAGTGGCCTAAAAGTTCGGTCGATTGGTGGATCTCTTCTTTATAACGCGTCGACTTTACAACAAAACCCTTCGGCAGGTCAGCGCTCAGCGTCTTCTGCAGCTGCTCAAATCCTTCGGTCATCTGCCCGCCCTCGTTTCCTAGCGCGAAGAAGAGCGTTTTCTTGAACTCTTTTTGCTTTGCGAAAAACTCCTGGGCCTGGTGCACCGTGCGGAAGTCGTCCCACCAGAGACTCGGGCTGGTAGCGATACAGGCGTTGAACAGTTCAGGACGGTTGATCAGTGCGTGGATCGCAAACAAACCGCCGAGTGAGTGCCCCGCAAAAATCCGATAAGGATGGGTCGCGTATCGTTTCTCGATCTCAGGGACCAGCTCCGTCTGAATGAAGTCGAGGAACTTGCCGGCGCCGCCGCTGGTAGGCACCGGTTCGACCGTGCCATCGGAATGCTTTACCACAGCGTGGCTTGGCGTCAGATCGCGGACGCGGTCGGTGTTGGCGATGGCGACGACGATTAGCGGCGGCATGAAATTGGTGTCTGCAAGGAAGTCGATGATGCTGCCAATTTCGTTGATGTTCAGGCCGGCATCCGTCATATACAGCACGGCGTAGCTTTCCTTCTTGCCCTGCGCCGCAGCAGGCATCCGCACCCAGATCTCACGATCTTCATTCAGAACATTGGAATGAACGACCAGGCGCTCTGGCGCCGGCGGCGCTGCGACCTGGGCGAGAGAAGCGATGGAAGCGATGCAGGCGATGCAGCCAAATAGAAAACCGCGGAACGTGTGCCGTGACATTCTTGCCCTCCAGAGTCAGCGAGTCAGATGGTAGTTCAAATCATGCAACCACGCTCGAGCGGTTCGTGCCATGGACCCGAGTGTAGCCCACCCTTGGCTTCGCTTGAAACGATGGTAACTTACCACGGTTACCTTCACTTCCAGTGGCCAAAGGATAGAGTTGAATGAGACTAAATGCGCTGGCATGGAGGGGCACGATGAAGGCAGCGGCTAACTTAACGACGTCAAAGCGATGTTGGAGTGCGTTTTCACTTTCGATTTGTCTGTTGTCTCTTCTTACTCTGGGCCTGCACGCTGTTCCCGTCACCGCCCAAAGCGCGACGGTCCTGGTGGGATCCGGATCGAGCGTGCCTGCGCCTCTCTACAATCGCTGGACCCAGGAGTACGGCAAGCGCGGCTCAAATATTCAAATGCGATACCTGCCGGTGGGTACGAGCGAAGGGATCAAGCAGATCTCTCATGGCGCGGGTGATTTTGGCGCCGGGGAAGCTCAGCTTACAGAGAAGGAGCGGAAAGAGGGCGGTTTAATCGAATTGCCAGTGGTGCTCATCGGAATCGTTCCCATCTATAACCTTCCCGGCGTGCAGCAAGAGCTGCGGCTCTCGGGAGAAGTGCTGGCTGGGATCTTTCTCGGCGATGTGAAGATGTGGAATGCGCCTCAGATTGCGAAGCTCAATCCGGGGATGGATTTGCCGAGTCTTCCAATCCAGGTGGTCAACCGCCCGGCAGGCAAAGGGTCCAATTACGTTTTCACTGAGTTTCTCTCCAAGGCGAGTGCAAGGTTTCGCGCTGAAGTTGGAACCACTCCTTCCCCCGTGTGGCCGGTGGGCACGCCGGCGGAACGCAGTGCCGATATGGCAGAGAAGGTGAAGAATAACCCTGGTTCGATCGGATTCGTTGAGTATCAATATGCCGTGAAGGGCAACATCTCCCAGGCTGCGGTGCTGAATCCCGCCGGCAAGTTCGTCAAAGCCTCTGAAAAGAGCATTGCTGCGGCGTGTGAGGCGGCAGAAGCGCCGCGGTGGAATAGCTTCTCCGCTTCGTTGACCAACACGCCGGGAGCGGATTCTTATCCCATCACCAGTTTCACCTGGATTTACCTTCGAAAGGGATCGTCTGATTCGGCGCGCGGGTTCGCGCTGAGCAATCTCCTGGACTGGGTTTACGCGGACGGCCAGCAATTTGCGGCGCAAGAAGGCTACGCCGAGCTGCCTGCGCCCCTGCTGGCGGCAGTCAGAAAGAAAGTCAAGGAGCTGCGATAGTTCGGTTCTCCGTTCTCAGCTCTCCGTTCTCGGTACTCCCAACTCGGTAGTGGGCTACTTTGAAATGAAAGTAGCCCACGACTCCCAACTCAGCCTCACACTGAACACGCGCGCACCTGCTAAGATTCTCTGCATTTCCCTTCGGAGGATCTAATGCGCGTTCGCTTTGTCCTCGCGTGCCTTGCCGCGGTGACTTTCGTTGCCCTGGCGCAACAACCCGCAATGCCGACTAAGGTTGGAGAAGCTCCGAAATCCGGTGACGTCTCCGCCGACGCGAAGTTGAAGGATATGTTCGAATCGAAGATCAAGGTGGAATGGGAAGCGCTCAAGAACAAGGACAAGAAAGCCTACGGCGAGTTGCTGGCCGACGACTATCAGGGCGTCGAAGCGGACGGCAGGGGCGAACGGAACAAGATTCAGGCGGTAAACGAAGTGGCGGAGACGAATGTTTTCAACTACACGCTGTTTGGGTTCAAGTTCGTGTCGGCGGGCCCGGACGCGGCTCTGGTGATCTACGAAGTCACGATGCAGTTCCCGCCCAAGTCAGTAGTGCGGTATTCGCGGGTATACATCAGCGAATTCTGGGCGAAGCGCGGCGGGCGGTGGAAGGAAGTGCACTATCAGGAAACGCACGTCAAGTAGGCGGCGCTTCCTCCATAGTCCCCCTCTTAGTTCCCGATCCTAACCCAGCTCCGCTGTCTGTTAGTTCTATTGCTCGTAGTTCTATTGCTCGGCGTAAACGCCGACACAACCATTGGCACTTTGTGTCGTGCAGATGGTTCCCGCCTGCAACGGCACAAACACGTGATTATTGCTGGAATCGACGGCGATGCTGTGCGAGTTGGAATTGGTGACGACGTTCACCAACCACGTATTCGTCTTGGCATCAATGACTCCCAACACCGGCCCCGTGGGCATATCGCGCGCCGCGAGATAGTATCGGTTGTCGCCCGGGTTGTACCGTCAAGAAATTTTTCGATTGTTCCGATCGAACTTGAGCTGATTCGCCTAGCGGCTGGAGTTGTTTGTCCTTGGGCCGCGGCGCACGTGGCGACTTGGTTTCGCTGGCCGGAATTGGGTCAGACTCGCCCGACAAATTCCTGATAGATTTGTTGCTCGTTTTCGAAGCTGTTGCCGACGAGTTGCTCTTTGGGTCCGTCTCTGTTGCGTATGGGATTGCACTTCGGTCAAGCCATCTTTTTGCTCATCGCGGCTGGAATCGCCGGCGCGCTGAATGCATTGGCAGGTGGCGGCAGTTTCATCTCCTTCCCGGCGCTGTTGCTTCTTCGAGTGCCGGCAGTGGCCGCCAACGCGACCAACACGGTTGCTCTGTGGCCAGGCTTGGCGGCCAGCACCGTCGCCTACTTGAAACGGCTGAGTGCGCCATCTCGCGTTTTGGTCCCGTTGCTGGTCACCAGCGTTATCGGGGGATGGGCTGGGGCGTTGCTGTTGCTCAAGACCCCGCAGCATACTTTTCTCCGCCTCGTCCCCTGGCTGCTGCTGTGCGGCACGTTGTTATTCGCCTTCGGCAATTCGATCCGCTCACTCGCCGGCAAGACGGCCGTCGTCGATGATCTGCACGCCATATCGTGGCACGCGATCCTGGTGAGTTCGATCGCAGAACTGCTGGTCTCCATCTACGGAGGATACTTTGGCGCTGGCATCGGATTCATAACGCTGGCCATGCTTGCGATGCTCGGGATGCGCGACATTCATGCCATGGGCGCGATCAGGACGCTGCTGGCCGTCGCTATTAACGCCGCGGCAGTGCTCACGTTTATCGTGGCCGGCGCCGTATTGTGGCCGCAGTGCGCGGTGATGATTGCAGGCTCCCTTGCAGGAGGCTGGTTTGGTGCGCATTATGCGCAGAAAGCCGATCCTGGAAAGGTGCGGGCCATCGTGATCGGTGTAGGTCTGTCGATGAGCGCTTACTTCTTCGTCAGAGTTCGCTAGTGTGCGCATAGTCAAGGCACCTGCTGTGCCTAAGCGGCTATAATCGCCGTGCGAATGGTGGCGCAACACTCGAAATTGTGAAGATCCGCGACGAAGGCAAGAACGAATGACACTGAAGTCGGTACATACTCTTCTGGACGTTTTGCATTTCGCCGATAGTCACACGGCAATTGTCGTTCCCGAGCTAGGAATCCGCGTCACTTACGATTCGCTTCGGAAACAGGTTTTCGACATGGCAAACGCTTTGGCCTCGCTGGGCATTCGCCGTGGCGACGCGGTGGCGATCGTTCTGCCCAACGGACTGCCGTCGATCGTGAGTTTTCTGGCCGCCTCCATTGCGGGAACCGCAGCCCCCTTGAACCCGGCCTACCCCTATGAGGAGTTTCTTTTTTTCCTGGGAGACACCGATGCCCGCATTCTGCTTTGCCCCCCGGTGGGAGCGGAGTTCGCGCGCAGCGCAGCCACTGACCGCAAGATTCCGGCGTTCTCCGTGCAAATGAGCGAGCAGGGCATCGTGACCTTAGCGGGCGCGCCTACGGGAGTCTCGGCTACCGAGCCCACGGCCGACGACATCGCTCTGATCCTGCACACCAGCGGAAGCACGGGACGTCCCAAGCGCGTGCCCTTGCGGCATTTCAATCTGGCGGTCTCCTCGGCGAACATCGCGAACACCTACGCGCTTTCTGAGGAAGATGTTTCGCTCTGCATCATGCCGCTGTTCCACATTCATGGATTGATCGGCTCGACCATGGCCACTTTGCTTTCCGGCGGAACCGTGGTGGTGCCGGCAAAATTCAACGCGCTCTCTTTCTGGCGGACGGTACGCGAACACGGAGTGACTTGGTATTCGGGCGTGCCCACGATGCATCAACTGCTGTTGGCACGGGCCCATCATAATCCGGCGGAGGCCGCCTCTCTGCGCTTCATCCGCTCCTGTAGCGCGCCCATGTCGGCAGAACTCATTCACAAAATCGAGGATGTCTTTGGCGTGCCCTTCGTCGAAGCCTACGGAATGACCGAAGCCGCCCACCAGATGACTTCGAATCCTCTGCCTCCGCGGCATCGCAAGCCGGGCTCGGTCGGCGTGGGCACCGGGCTTCTGCTCAGTATCATGGACAAAGCGGGCAATCACCTCGGCACGGACCAGCGCGGCGAAGTTGCCATCCAGGGAGCGAATGTGTTTCGTGGCTACGAAAACAATGCCGAAGCCAACGCTCGCGCTTTCGTGGGTGCATGGTTCCGCACCGGAGACGAAGGCTTCCTCGATGCAGACTGCTATTTGCATTTGACCGGCCGGATGAAAGACATCATCATCCGCGGAGGCGAGAACATTGCGCCTCACGAAGTCGATGAGATTCTGCTAAGACATCCCGCGGTCGCGGCGGCGGTCACGTTTGGCTGCGCGCATCCCACGCTGGGCGAAGAAGTCGCAGCGGCCGTAGTTTTGCATGAGCGCCACGGCGCCACCGAATCGGCACTGATTGATCACTGTCGCGAATCGCTGGCGGAGTATAAAGTTCCCAAGAAAATTTATTTGGTGGAGAGCATTCCGACCACGGCGACTGGGAAAATTCGCCGCCGCGCAGTGGCTCGCGCGCTCGTGGATGACCAAGAATGAAATTCGTGATCGCGGGAGCGGGAGCCATCGGGGGATACATCGGAGCGCGCATGGCGCATTCCGGGTTCGACGTCACTCTGTTTGCCCGCGGGCCACACCTTCGCGCCATGCAGGATCGCGGCGTGCAGGTAAAGAGTGCCGACGGGGATTTCGTGGCGCGGCCGGCCATCGTCGGTTCTCTCGAAGAAGCAGGCCCGGCAGACGTCGTCTTCCTCGGCGTAAAAGCTCACAGCTTGCCGAAACTTGCTCCTCAACTAAAGCCGGTGTTGGGGCCGGAGACCACCGTCGTCAGTACGCAGAATGGAATTCCCTGGTGGTACTTCGAGAATTTCGATGGCGAATGGAAAGGATTACGTCTGGAGCGAGTCGATCCCGGAGGCGTGATTTCCTCGGCCATCGAAGCGCATCGGGTGGTTGGGTCCATCGTTTATTTTTCGACCGAGATTACGGCGCCGGGAGTGATTCAACACATCGACGGGAATCGCATTTCTCTCGGCGAACCGGATGGCTCCCGTTCCGATCGCAGCCGCCGGATTGCCGAGGCTCTCGTTGCCTCCGGCTTGCGCGCCCCCATCACCACTCGTATCCGCCACGAGATTTGGGTAAAGGTCTTGGGCAACGCTTCCCTAAATCCGGTCAGCGCACTGACGCGCGCCACGCTGGTTCAGATGGTGCGTGATCCAGGAGTTTGTTCGCTGATCCGAAACATCATGCAGGAAGTGGAGGGCGTCTCGCATAAATTGGGGATGGAGCTGCCCGTCTCGATCGATCAGCGAATTGCCGGCGCGGAAAAAGTTGGGGAGCACAAGACTTCCATGCTGCAGGATCTCGAAGCCGGACGGCCCATCGAATTGGAAGCGCTGGTCGGCGCGGTCGTCGAGTTGGGAGAGCGTGTGGGTCTCCCCATGCCCTACACGCGAACCGTGTACAGTTGCACCAAGCTCCTGGCGGAGTGCGCCGCATCACAGCGATCAGGATGAGAGTTCAAGCCGATCCGAAACGGGTCGTGGCTCAGTCCAAATGTTCTTCTGGTGACGTCATCCTGAACGGAGCCGCTTTTCAGGCGGAGGGAAGGATCTCCCGCGCGGCGCATACCGTTGTGGGAGATCCCTCGCCGCTGAACTGCGCCGGGCTTCGGGATGACGCCCCCTCAAAAGCGGCCGGATTGAAACAGCGGCACGACCCCCGAAACAAAAATTTGCGAGGAACTTGACAGCGGAGTTATACTGCGTTTGTTCGCTGGTCCACTTATCAGACCACTTGGAGTTCCAATTGATCGGTGCGGTCAAATCCGACTTCGACGTAGTCCGACGAAACAAAGTCTACGAAGAAGTCGCGCAGCAGATTGAACGCCTGATTCTGAAGAAACTGCGGCCCGGCGACAAACTGCCCTCGGAGCGGGAACTGGCCGAGACGCTGCGAGTGAGCCGCAGTTCGATTCGCGATGCGATTCGAAGTTTGGAATTGATGGGATTAGTCGAGCCGCGTCAGGGGGCTGGGACGATCGTTCGCGAGATCTCCGCTGACCGGTTGGGCAATCCTTTCGCGAACGCGCTCAAGCGGCGGCGGGAACTAGTGAGCGAACTTCTCGATTTTCGCAAGATGCTCGAACCGCCGCTGGCCGCGCGGGCCGCGACTCACGCCTCTCCCGATGAGGTATCCGAGATGGAAGAGATTCTGCGGCGCCAGGAGGAAAAGCAGGGTCAGGGCGACGCTGCCGTCGCCGAAGACGCAGAATTTCACTATGGCATCGCGCTGGCTTCCGGTAACAGTGTCGTGTTGAAGGTCCTTGACATCATAATGGATCTGTTGCGCGACACGCGTGAGCGCTCTTTGCAGGTGGAAGGACGCGCACAAAAATCACTCGCCGGCCACCGGCGGATTCTGGCTGCGATCAAGCGTCGCGACGCGGAGGCCGCAAAGGCTGCCATGCGGCGGCATATCGAAGACGTCGAAGAAATCGTACTTGACAAATTTTGACCAACGGAGGTTTCGCCATGGGCCGGCTATTTGCGATTGAGATCATCTATCGAGGAATTTTTCAAAAAACTCTGGCCACGAGAATCAGTCGAGCGATTGTGCTTGCCGCCCATCACGAAGGCAAGATGGGTATTTCCTTTGGCCGATACGGTGACAGCCCCGAGCGCAATGGAATTCCCGCCAAAAATTTCGCGATCGTGGCGACCGATGAACAGACCCTGCAGGAAGGAATGGCGAAGTACGAGCCCAAAGCGGTCGATATCACGATTTGCGTCGATGACACGCTGTGCAAGGGCGTGGAGTCGTGGGCATGGTACGGTCTGCAACCCGTCAATCGTCTGCTGAAACCTGGAGGCACGTTGATCGTGACTTCCCGGGAAGGTCCGGAAGCCATTATCGCCATGGCCCACCGGAAGGAGACTCAGTACCAGTTGTCCATCCTTAAGGGCACGGTAAGCTTTTCAGGCCTGTGGGTGTACAAGGACGATCACACCGACGTGCGCATTCTTGGCGCGGTTGCAAAGATTCTGCCCGATCTGTTCAGTCTGCAGTCAGTCCAAAAAGCGATTGTCTCCGAGTGGAAGGATGAGCTCAAGGCCACCTCCGCGGCCAAGTCCTACGAACGCACCACCAGCATTACGGTGCGGCCTGACCAGGGTAATCCTGAGACACCTTACAAGTTTGATCTGCCCAAGTGGCATGAAATGGGCGAGGGCATTGCCATCCCTAGCATCCCTGCCGGACACAAAATGGACGATCCCACGTCCCATGCCCCTGGGGGATTTCAGCCCGATCGCAATCCCACTTTCAAGAAATTCAGCACCAGAACCATGCGGCCGGTGGTGAATTTCGATACCTGTATCAAATGCACGCTGTGCTGGCTGCAGTGCCCCGACTCATGCTTCGACGTGACGCCGGAAGGTTTGTACGACGCGAACATGCAGGCCTGCTGCGGGTGCGGTGTGTGCGAGGCGGTCTGCCCCGTCAAGGAATGCGTGACGATGGTGAATGAGACGGCGTTCAAA
>Ga0185299_10008072_pt1 | contig 10544 bp, 9 predicted proteins | sample PaiPotPPA55metaG_FD_128002 | JGI IMG/M metagenome (GOLD analysis project Ga0185299, IMG submission 128002) | Iron sulfur acid spring bacterial and archeal communities from Banff, Canada, to study Microbial Dark Matter (Phase II) - Paint Pots PPA... ...
AACAGTCAAGTAGTTAGCCCCATTTATTCGTCACTATATTTCGGATTCCGCCCTGCACCCTTGAAAATACTGAAGTTTTTGCGCAAAACCCGAAAATCGCTCAATCGAGCGTGGAAGTTAGGCTAGCTCGGGGCCTGTCAGGGAACTCTCGTCAGCCAGTGCGAGGGCGGCCGCGGCCAAATCCTGCTCATTCGTTATTGCTTGCGACAGAAAAGGTTTCGCCATTTGCTCGCCCTTGCCTCTGCTTCTAATAGCGCTAAATTCGCAGTCTGCCAAGCCAATGGAAGCAAAGGATGTAAACAGGGGCTCACGCGACGCACGCCGGAATGCGACTGACAAGCTTAAAAAGTGTTTAGCGTCTGGATCAAAGAAACGAGCCCGTGATAGGAGGTCTGTTCAGGGGCTCAATTGGTCTACGAGAAATTGATTGAGAATCCTTTGTCTACAGCTCGAGCATTTTGCGGGCTTCGCCGGGGGTCGCTACTTCATGCCCCATGGCACGGATTACCGATGCGGCTCGTTCGGTGATTTGGGGATTACTCAGTTGGCCGTCGCGCGCGTACTGATAATCCTCCAGGCCGATACGCACATGCCCGCCCAGACTGACGATGACCGGCACCAGCGGCAGGTTATCGCCACCTAATGTCGCGGCGAACCAGTTCACCCGTACGTCCTTGATCATTTCGAGATAGGCTTCGAGGCTCTTGAGAGTAGGCGGCAGTCCGAACGGCAATTCCGGCCCGCCGAGATAAAATTTCAGCAAGAGCGGTTCGGTCAGGATGCCTTGATCGAGAAATACCAGCGCGGCGCGCAAAAAGCTCGGATCGAAAATCTGCAGTGTCGGCCGCAAGCCCAATTCGCGCGATTTAGTCAGGAAATAGCGAATGGTCTCGTACGAATTGCAGTAAACAAAATCTTCGTTATGAACCTTTTTCGAGGCCGGATCGTACGCGACCAGATTCACCGAACCCATGTCGCCCGCGCCGAGGTCTGGCTTGGTCGCCGGGTCCTTTGCCAATTCGACAAAATGGCTGAAACGCTTTACCGGGTCCTCGCCGAACGGAAAAGTCGGCCACAGCAGCGCTTCGCATCCCCGCCGTGCCCTTCGATAAACATCCGAGTAGTAAGGCATGTCCTGCACCCATTTGCCGCTTTCGGGGTCGCGCACATGAAAATGGATGAGGGCAGCGCCCGCCTTGCACGTGGCAATCGCGTCTGCGGCGATTTCCTCGGGGCTGTAGGGGATGTGCGAATTGAGTTTCCGCATCGCATTGCCGTTGATTGCCGCCTCGATCATTATCCTAGCCATCGTCTTCCTCCTGTGGCGTTGCGGCCATCATAGCCGCGTGAAAACGGAATCTTGGCCTGCTCCTCCGCTAATCGCGCGCACCATCCTTTTGAACCAACAAGCAGAATGGGTCCACCAGAAGCGGTGAGTGCTCGCGCTCGATCACCGGATGCTTAGCAGGAACGGGCGACTGCTGACCAGCGCATTTCCGGCAAGATAGGTAAGCATGTCCGAAGCAGTTGATTTAAGACTGCCCGCGCCGGCGAAAGCGTCAAAATCCCCGGGGCCGGCTCCGTTCAACCGGCGATGACAGGCTGAAACTAGGCAGAGTAAATGACCCATGCCTCCTTCACATACGCAAACGGTCGCTCACTGCCGAAACCGCGGGTGGGCGCCGTTGGCGATGGCGACAATTTGGCCTGTATAAAGCTTCCCTGCAACCGCAGCTCAACCCGAATGGATTGTCGGTGGTTACCGTCAAACCATTCAGCACCGCGCGTAAATCCTGATAGGCCGTGGTCTTGCCAGTCATTTTCTGATAGTTCGCCTCCAGCGTGGCGCCACCCTTCGGCTGTTTGGTTCGGAACTCAGCGCTGGTCGGCCGCACTGTCTTTGTACCCTCGCTCGAACAGAACGGGCGATGGCGATCCGCGGCAGCGCCGGAAAGCTACATCGCTAGCAACTGAATTCTCCGAACAACCCGCGGTAGATTGATTTTCCCGGCTACGCCTAATGCGCCTGGGCTTCAGTCGTCGGCTTGGTGAACTTGAGCGTCATCCGGTCGCTCTCGCCGATTGCCAGATACTTGGTGCGATCCTTTTGTCCCAGGCGCAAGGTTGGCGGCAGATTCCACACCGGCTGGTTCCGCTGGTCCTTCGGATTTGCATTGACCTCCGAGGTCCCCACTAGCTTGAAGCCGGCCTGCTCCGCCAGTTGGATCATATAGTCTTGGCGCACATATCCGTTCTTGGCGTTTGGATCCTGCGGCTGCGATGGAACGGCACGATGGTCGGTTATTCCCAGGATACCGCCGGGTTTCAATGCGCGGTAAAAAGCCTTGAAGTAGTCTTCCGTGTTGCCCCGGGGAAGCCAGTCGTGAACGTTGCGAAACGTCAAGATCATATCAGCCGCGCCTGCGGGAGCGATTTCGGTTTCGGCCGGCGGCTGGAGCTCAGTTACGATCACCTCACCATAAACGACGCGATCGGCCTTGAGCTTCTCCTCGAAGGCCCTGGCGCCAGCTCCCCCTCCCACCGCTTCGTAAAGTTTGCCGTGACCTTTGAGAAATGGCGCCAGGATCTCGGTATACCAACCGTTCCCGGGCCAGATCTCGACCACGGTCATGTCAGGCTTAATCCCGAAGAACGTGAGCGTTTCCACGGGATGACGATATTTGTCGCGGGCCTTATTTGCCTCAGAACGCTGCGGTCCGCTGACCGCCTGAAGCGCGGCCACCGTACTGGGGTCATCCTGGGCCGCCGTCGCGGACGGCATCGGTGAAATCGCAACCATCGATAGAGTAAGCAGGGCAAACAAGGAGAATCCGATTCGCTGCTTCACTTGCATGGATCCCTTCCTAAGTTGAAGTCGCTATTGCCCGATGAGACCCAAATAGAAGGTTCGCGATCGAGCAACAGGACGGCGACGCCCTCGGGCCGCCAACGCCTCACGGTATTTTTCAATAATAAACGGCAATAAATCGTTTAGTTCGATGCGCGCTGTGAAGGCACACCCGAGGTCGTACAGCAAACGCGAGCGGGCACCTTCTGCTTCATCGGCCATGCAAGCTGATTAGCGGTTTTTGTCCGTCAGCGCGATAGCTGATCGAGGACCGAAAAGGAAGTCTGTCCTACTTTGCTGTCAGCCTATGGATCGTCGAGTTACTCGATCGAGTGATCGGAAGACGCCCTATCTCGGCAGGCTGGCTGCGAATTCGACGAGCTGCCACTCCCATTCGGCGAAGAAAGCGTTTTCGATTGCTGCTCGTACTTGTAACCTTCATAGGCAAGACTGGGCACGGCCAGCCAAACGCATCCTGCGCAGTAAACACTGATGGGGGCAAGTACGATCAATATCGGCAAGTATTCGAGAAGCGACGTGACCCAACGCTTAAGAACATACATTCGTGCTTCACTCTATCAGTGTGCCGCCTCCCGTCCGATATTTGGATGCTCCGCAAATGGTGGAGCCGCTCGCTCACTTCAGCCCACGCAGCTCTTTTTGCTGAACCTTATCCAAACCGAGACGTTTTTCGAGCGTTCGCAATCGGCGGGCGAGTTCCGGCAGACGCGGTTCAACGGCTACCATCCGGCGAAACATTCGCAGATCGATTGCGGGTGCGCCGCCCACTAAAGCGTCAGCCGGCAAATCGTTGTGGACTCCAGCCTGCGCAATCACACGCGCGCCATCGCCGACCTGAACATGGTCTGCGCAGCCCGACTGACCTCCGAATTGACACCATTTGCCGAGTCTCACCGAGCCCGCCAACCCTGATTGAGCCGCCATCCGCGTGCCGGTTCCAACCTCACAGTTGTGACCGACTTGGATCAAATTATCGAGTTTCACCGCACTGCCGATAACGGTGGCACCCATGGTGGCGCGGTCGACCGTTGTGTTCGCGCCGATTTCTACGTCGTCCTCGATAATAACAATGCCCACTTGGGGGATCTTGATCAATTCGCGATTGTGTTCGACGAAGCCAAAGCCGTCGGCGCCGATTACCGCGCCGTTTAATAGAGTGACACGATTGCCGATCCTGACCCCTTCGCGAATCGAAACCTGGCTATGGCAGGTAAAGTCGTCACCGATGTGTACTCCAGGGTATATGATCACGTGGGGATGAATCACCGCATTGCGTCCGATCGTCACACCAGTCCCGATTACGGAATAGGCGCCGATTGAGCAGTCCTCTCCAACGAGAGCATCGGAGGCGATAATCGCGGTAGGGTGGATTTCGCGCGGCGGGCGATAAGGTGGGAAGAAAATTTCGAGTACCCGTGCAAAATCGAAGGCAGGATCGTCGCTCACCAGCACTGCGCATTCCGCGCCACCGGCCATTTCTTCCGGAACAATCGCTCCTGAAGCCCGCGATGAACGTAACGCCGCGGCATATTTTGGTCCGACCGCAAATGTGATCGTTCCCGCGACGGCGGCCTCGACCGGAGCCGGCGCCGTGATTTCAATCTCGCCGTCTCCACGCAGTTCGAGTCCTAGCCGCAAGGCCAATTCACTCAGCTTCATTCTTATGCTCCAAACGGGCTCTCGTATTTCCGAGCAGATTGCTAACGATCGAGATCGCAGCTGGGTCTTCTCTAATAGGCGTTCGCGAATGCCCCAAGATCAGTCAGGGCCGCTACAATCTCTGCCGGCCCGATGCCCTGCAGGCATCGATAATGGCCGAAACGGCACGTTCGCTTGAGGCATGGACTGCAGTCAACTGGGTGAAAAATTGTCGTCGCCTTCGGTCCCACCGGACCCGTGCGCATGGGGTTGGTTGAGCCGAAGATTCCTACCGTGGGTATGCCGAGTGCCGCGGCCAGATGCATCGCGCCCGAGTCATTACCGGCAAACCCGTCACAAAGCGAAAGTAATGCCTTCAATTCGGCGACATCCGTGTCGCCTGCGGCGACCAGCGCGCCAGCGCGGCATATTGAAGCCACTTGTTCGCATTTAAACCGCTCCGACGCAGTTCCGAGCAGTACGCATTCGGCCCCCACTAGCTCCCTGAGCAGATCAATAAGCTCAGCATAATAGGGCGGCGGCCATTCCTTGGCCGGGCCATATGCCGCGGCCGATGAAATGGCGATGAGTGGCGCATCGCGATTCCGTCGATGCGACGCGAGCCAATTTGTCGCTCGTACAACACTTTGTTGCGAGACCTCGAGTCGGTAAGGCATGCTATCGGCAATCGCTGGCGAAATCCCCAACGTATCGCTGACCATTCCCAGCCAATAGAATCTCTGATGGCCGATGTTCGCGGACGCCTTGGGTACCGTGTCGTTGGTGAGCAGAAACCGGCGGCCATCGGTGGCGTAACCTGCCCGGCATGGTACGCGCGCGAGCATTGTCCACAGCGCTGACCGGAAGCTATTGGGAAAAATCACTGCCAAGTCGAACCGGTGAGCCCGAACCGCGGCTATTATCTCGCGCTGATCGGCCCATCCACGGATTCCTGCCCGCATCGTGTAGGGAATGACCTCGTCAACCCAGTTGATTCCATCAAAGAACCCGGCCAGTTCCTGACGAATCAACACGGATAATGTGGCGCCACCAAACGCGGTACGTAGCATACGGAGAGCCGGCAAACTCAGGACGAGGTCGCCAAGCCAGTTGACTTCTTTGACCAATACCCGCTTGGTCTCCGCCCAGGCGTCAGACCGGCCTTGGCCATCATCATGAGGAAACTCACAACCCGCCGGCGCCTCAGGCATGCTGCGCGGACGACAAACGCGCGGGAATGACAGGGCAGCGCTTATCTCACATAGCCGTGGGCCTCGTCCCTGACGTTGGTGCATACCTCGGAATGCGCCAGGCATCAGCATGGTAGTTTCATCAGAGACCAGGGGGCGATGCAGCAGCTTCCGCTAGCGGCTACTCCGCAATCGCCGGCTGCGCGGCTGCCGAGAGGCCGTCTGCGCTTGGAGTGCTCTGCGAAGCTTCCGGACTGCCGGTCGGCTCAACAATCACCTCGCCAACTCTGTCAGCTTCGTGAGTCGGACAAAAATAACGATAGCTGCCAGGTTCGGAAAAAGTATGACGAAACCGCCCCCCCGGCAGTATGCTGCCGGAGCTGAAGGGCCGAACACCAGGCGGACGCATGGCATCAACGGGATCCCGTGCTCGTGCCGGATCGTCGCTCACCGAATGGTTTGCCAAGCCCTCATTTTCCCACTCGACGGTCTGGCCCGAAACGATCTGGATTGAACTCGGCTGATACATCGGCTCATCGTCGCGCATCTTCACAACCCTCAGCGGCACTCCTGGCCCGCTTTTATAAGGAAGGATTCGCGCACTGGATCCTGCTAGCTGCTCTTGTCGCGATGGTGCCGAAGGCTCGACAACTACCTCGCCAATCATCTTGTCCCCTTCGTGGGTTAGACAAAAATAACGGTAGCGTCCGGGCTTGCTGAAGGTATGGCGGAATCTGCCGCTTGGCATCACGTTGCCAGAATTGAACGGGGGTACGCCCAACGGCAGCAATGCGTCACCAGGCTTGTTGGCGCGCGCCGGATCGTCGGTCACCGAATGGCTCACCTGGCCATCATTTTGCCATTCGACGGTTTGCCCGGTGCTGATTTGGATGCGGCTTGGCCGATACATTGGGTCATCATCGCTCATCCTGACGATTTGGATGGGGGCCGCACTGCGGATGTCGGAAGGCGTAGAACGCACAACTCTAGAGTCAGATCCGGCGACCTGCTGCGGAGGCGGCACAGGCTGTGGTTGGACGATCACCTCGCCAACCATCCTGTCGCCCTCGTGAGTAAGGCAAAAATAGCGGTAGCGCCCTGGCTTTCTGAAGGTATGGCGAAATCTGCCGGTTGGCATCACGTTGCCGGAATTGAACGGGGATACGCCTGGCGGCAGCAACGCGTCAGCGGGGTTGTTAGCGCGCGCCGGATCATCGGTCACCGAATGGCTGACTTGACCATCATTTTGCCATTCGACGGTTTGACCTGCGAAAATCTCGACTGTGCTCGGCCGATACATCGGATCATCATCGTTCATCTTAACGATCCAGATGGGAGCCGCACTGGAACTCTCAGAACCGGAAGCTGAAGTAACTTCGGCGACCGCCGTGGAGGCCTCACCAGACGGATTGGCCGCGGCGTAGAGAGGAATCAGCAGGAGTGTCGCGAACAGCCCAGCGCCGATCCCCATGCACCGGGCCCTCACGGCGACTCCGGATCCCCCGACGGAGTTGCGCGTGTGTTTCCGCACCGGTTCTCATACTATGAAACATACGAGCCGGCCTGCAATCAGTTTGTTGCGGTTCGATGAATTCGTCTGCACCTCCTCGCCCGCTTCAGCCAGTCTCTCTGCCGGTCCGCTGGAGGAGCGCGAGGGTATTCGGGCTATCCACCAGCGAGCCGCTGACGCAGTACATCGTTGACAATCTTCGGATTACCTTTACCGCCCATCGCCTTCATCACCTGACCAACAAAAAAGCCAAACAACTTGTCGCGGCCAGTACGATATTCAGCAACTTTGCTCGCCTCTGCCGCGATTACCTTGTCGCATGCTGCCGCGATAGCAGCCTCATCCGAAACCTGGATAAGACCCATTTCGTTAACCGTCGAGTTCGCCCCCTGCCCCGACTTGCACATCGCCGCGAATACAGTCTTGGCTGCGTTAAGACTGATGTTCCCGTCCTGCACCAACTTTAGCAGAGCCCCGGTTTCCGCGGCGGGCGGCACCGCCTGATCGAGCGGTTTGCCGGTTTCGTTCATCGCCCGCAGAACTTCGGTCATGGTCCAATGGGCGGCAGACTTAGGATTGCTGAGTCCTGTTCTGAGCAAAGACTCGAAGTAATCAGCGATTTCGCGATCCTCGGTAAGGATCGTTGCCTCATAAGTACCAAGGCCGAAGTCGCGTTGGAAGCGCTCACGCCGCGGAGCAGGCAATTCGGGCATCGACGCTCGCACCCGTTCAATCATCTCAGCTTCGAGCCGAAGTGGTGGCAAGTCGGGCTCGGGAAAATAGCGGTAGTCGTTGGCAAATTCTTTGGAACGCATCGGCCGCGTTTCCTCGCGTATGGGATCCCACAGGTGCGTTTCCTGGACGATCTTACCGCCGGCCTCGAGTATCTCGACCTGGCGCGGGACCTCGTAGGCAATAGCTTTTTCGACGAAGCGGAACGAGTTCAGGTTTTTGATTTCGGTCTTGGTGCCTAATTCGGAAGAGCCTTTGCGCCGTACCGACACGTTCACATCACAGCGGAAGTTACCCTCCTCCATCCGTCCTTCGGAGGCGCCAACGTAGCGCAGGATGGCCCGCAATTCACGAAGGTAAGCACCAGCTTCGTCGGCGGAGCGGATGTCCGGCTCGCTCACGATCTCCACCAGCGGCACCCCCGAGCGGTTGAAATCAACCAGGCTGGAGTCGGCCTCATGAATATTCTTGCCGGCATCCTCTTCCATGTGGATACGGACCAGACGAATCCGTCGTTGCGCGCTACTACCATTGCCGATTTCAATGTAGCCACCTTTGCACAATGGCAACTCGTACTGGCTTATCTGGTAACCTTTGGGAAGGTCAGGATAGAAGTAGCTTTTGCGCGCGAACACTGAATAATTCTGCATCTCTGAGTGCGCTGCGAGAGCCATCCGAAGCGCTAGCTCGACCGCGTTGCGGTTAAGCACCGGCAACACTCCAGGCATCCCGATGCACACCGGACAAGCATTTTCGTTGGGCCCGGCACCAAAACTCGCCGGGCATCCGCAGAATAGTTTCGAGCGCGTCAGCAGATGAGTATGGACTTCAAGTCCGATAACGGCTTCATAGGCGTCGCTGGCCATATGCGCTCCTGGCAGAACCTAAAGTACTGATTGAACTCACAATTTCGGCGGGCGGCGCGCCAGGGCGGCCGAATTCTCGTAAGCGTCGCCGGCCCGCAGAATCATTTCTTCCCCGAAAGGCGGCCCAATCAATTGGAGCCCAATCGGCATTCCGACGCTGTCATAGCCGCAAGGCACAGACAGTCCGGGCAACCCGGCCAGATTGACCGAGATCGTGAAAATGTCGGACAGATACATCTGCAGCGGATCTGCGGTCTTCTCTCCGAGCTTGAAGGCGGTGGTTGGCGCCACAGGTGTGACGATGATATCACAATGCTGGAACGCCCGCTCGAAATCCTGGCGAATCAACGTACGCACTTTCTGCGCTTTCAGGTAGTAGGCGTCGTAATAGCCTGCCGACAGCGCGAACGTGCCAAGCATAATTCGACGCTTCACCTCGGCGCCGAAACCTAGATCCCGGGTGCGATTGTAGAGGTCGAGTGTATTGTCGGCCTCAACCCGCAACCCGTAGCGGATACCGTCGTAGCGCGCGAGATTGGCGCTGGCTTCTGCCGTCGCAATCAGATAGTAAGCCGCAATGGCGTAATCAGTATGCGGCAACGAGATTTCGAATACTCGTGCCCCCAATGCCTCGAACCGTTTCAGCGCCGACTGCACCGCGGCTTCAACCCCTGGCTCCATCCCTTCAACAAAAAATTCACGCGGCACACCGATCCGCATTGCCTCGACCTCACCCGTCAGCGCAAGCTCATAGTCCGGCACGGAGCGCGCGGAGCAGGTCGCGTCGCGGGCATCGACACCAGCGATCTCTCTTAGCAGGATTGCGGCATCGCGCACCGTCTTGGCCAAGGGTCCAACTTGATCGAGCGAAGATGCGTAAGCGATCACGCCGTAGCGGCTGACTCGACTGTAAGTTGGCTTAAGGCCGACTACACCGCAAAATGAGGCAGGCTCGCGAATCGAGCCGCCGGTGTCAGTGCCGAGCGCCCCGAGGCATTCATCGGCCGCGACCGCAGCCGCCGAGCCACCCGAGGAACCGCCGGCGACGCGTGACAAATCATAGGGATTGCGAGTTGCGCCGAAGGCCGAATTTTCGGTCGAGGAGCCCATCGCAAATTCGTCCATATTGGCTTTGCCGAGAAAAACCGTCCCGGCCGCGCGTAGCTTCGCAATCGCGGTGGCATCGTAGGGCGGTACGAAGCGCTCGAGAATCTTCGACGCGCAGGTCGTGCGTACACCGCGAGTAGCAAAAATATCTTTAATGGCGAGTGGAATGCCGGTCAGCGGTGACGCACTCCCGGCGGTGATGCGCTGATCGGCGATTTCGGCCTGCTCCATCGCCTCCCGCGCGCACAGCGTAATAAACGCGTTCAGCCTTGATTCCATCGCTGCGACACGATCGAGGCAGGCGCGGGTCAACTCAACTGCCGAAATCTCGCGGCGCGCTAAACGCTGGCATGCCTCGGCAATTGTTAATCTGAAGAACTCGGAAGGCATCGTTGAAATAAATTACTCAGGTCCGGCATCGGATGCGACTCCGGGCGCTCTTGTACGTCCGGATGCGAACTTTTACGCCCGATTCCTTGCCTTTCGTTGGCTTCGCACCAAAATATTGTTGATTGAGAGCGAACGGATGTCGAAAACCGGGGAGGTATCGATGGATGATGGCGGTAACCGTTCTCCGGATGAAACGCGATGTTCCAAGTTGGGACCCTTTGTGCTGCAAACCGACTTTGCTC
>Ga0185299_10008077_pt1 | contig 10541 bp, 11 predicted proteins | sample PaiPotPPA55metaG_FD_128002 | JGI IMG/M metagenome (GOLD analysis project Ga0185299, IMG submission 128002) | Iron sulfur acid spring bacterial and archeal communities from Banff, Canada, to study Microbial Dark Matter (Phase II) - Paint Pots PPA... ...
GACGCTGTATATCTTCTGTCGCTTTGGACGAAAGGTGGCTCGAAAGTTTTCTCGGATTCTCCGACGCCGACCTCGCCGCCAATCGCGGCGGCCGGCTGAGCTCCAGCCAGTCCGGGCGGCTGCACTGGTCGGGGATCTGGCGCCTGGTGCTCGGCCCGCCACTGCTCGTGGTCTTCACGGTCATCGCGCTGGTTGCCGGCCTCGCGTGGATCGCAATCATCGCGCTGGTGTTCGCAGGTTCGGGCCTGTACCTCGCCTGGCGCGGCTTTGCCTTTCTCGTCGACGCCCACGACGGCGCGGTGGCTTACATGACTGGACTCTTACACAGGAAGATCGTCCGCGGCCGGTACGGGCCGACCTACTGGGCGACCTTAGGCCCCGTCAGCACCCGCATAACCCCGGCCGCATACCAATTCCTGCCGGAGGGAATGAGCTGCCATCTGTATTACGCGCCCGGCTGCCGGAGCCTGCTTTCGCTGGAGCCGGCTTTGGCCGACGAGCCCAAGCCCGCCCACCCGTTCGGACCGGATTCAGCCCACGCCTGGGACCGCCTGCGCTGGTCCTGGGTGGTCATGACAATCGCCGCCCTGGGGGTGCTCATCGGCGCTCACATCGTGGCGACCGCACACCCGGCCAATCCGATCCGGGTGGCAGGGACGATCTCGAACTACGTCGAGACCCATGGAAAGTCGACGACGCGCTCGCTGTACATGGACGGCGATCCCGATTCCTACACCCCCGAAAGCGAGTATTTCTACACCCCGACGGCGCCGGCATTCGGCAGCCTGATCGGCACGGAGGGCATCCTCTACATCGACCAGGGCACACGCAACGTGATCGCGCTCGACGACGGCCGGCAGCTGTACACGACGGACTGGTATCTGCATCCAGAGCACGAGACGGTCTTTGACGCCGTGAACGGAGCGATTACGGTCGCGGCGTCCGTGATCGCGATCCTCGTCGGCATTGGCCTCATCGCGTTCGGCCGCCGTCGCAGCCCGACGGCCGAGGCTGCCGCGAGCGCGCCACCTCTCTACGCTCCGCCAACCGTGCGGTCGCTACGGGGGCTCTGGCCCGTCGCCCTCTTCGTCGCGGCGGTCGCAGCGACCGTGTTTCTCGCATTCGCGCTCGCCGTCCGCACCTGAGGGCGAAGCGAGTCCGCGTACACTCGCGGGGCCTTGACCGGCCTGATCCTCCTTGCGTTCCCGATCGCCATGTCGGCGGTGGTGAATGTGACCGGAATCGCGATCATCGTTCTCACCCGGAAGCAGCGGCCCTTGTTGCTGGCGCGTCAGCAGGCGTTCGCCGCCTTATGCGCCCAACGTGGCCTGGTGGCGGAACTGGCCCCCGACGATTTCGCGATTCTCGGTCCGATCCCAAGCAGCTGGCTCACGAATGCTCACGCCTTGCCCGACCATTCGGTCGCGGTCGCCGACTTCACACAACCAAGCGGCAAGCACACGGCCTTCTTCTCGATGCTCACCTTCACCGTCGCTGGTGTGAATGTCCCCTTTGTTGCGGTCGCGCGCAGGGGCCAGGCCGGCATCACGCTCGGTCGCCCGCCAACCATCGAGCTCGAGTCCACCGACTTCGACAGGCAGTTCACAGTCAGGTCGGAAGACCGCCGGAGCGCGACGATGCTCCTCGACCCGGGCTTGATGCAGCTGCTCCTCGATTGCGAGCAGGTGAATTTCGACATGGATGGCGATCGGGTGCTGGCTTACGTCAACCGCGGCGCGGAGCGCCCACATCCGCCCGCCGAGCCGGTGCTGTTCAAGTTCCTCGATGGATTTGTCGCCCGAGTACCTGCGATTCTTCACAGCGACTACGCGGCCGAACAGTAAGAAACACGTCGTTGCTTGTCCCACACTTACTGGCGTGACCGAGGGCCAGGAGCTCGATCCGGCGACCCAGTTCCGTGAGCTCTACGACCGCGAGTACACGCCGGTATATCGCGCCATCCGCGGTGTGGTGCTGGATCCCGCCGCGGCGGAAGACCTCACCCAGGAGACATTCGTCCGGGCCTACCGCGCGCGCCATCGCTACAAGCCCACCGCCCCGCCGGGCGCCTGGCTCCGCCGCATCGGCGTCAACCTCGCCATCTCGCACCTCCGCCGGCAGAAGCTGGCCCGGTTCCTGCCCGCCCGCCTGTATGTCACGCCCGACCGCCGTGAGTACGACCAGGCCGAGGCCAAGGACGTGGTCACCAAAGCCCTTGCCATCCTGAGCCCAAAACTCAGGGCGGCGATCGTCCTCCACTACTACGAGGGCCTGACGCGGGAGGAGATCGCCGCCACGCTCGGCGTGCCGCCCGGCACCGTCGCCTCCCGAATCGCTAAGGGCGTGGCGATCATGCGCAAAGCGAACGCCAGCGACCAGGAGTGGGAACCGAAGCGTTCGAGTAATGAAGGTGCCCTACGTGGAAGATAACCCTGAGACGGGAGGGTTCAACCCACCCTCCGACGACGCCGTCGCCCGGATGGTCCGGGAAGGGATTCAGTCGTGGCAGCCCCGACGGGGGCCCGACTGGCCCGGTCTGCTGACGCGGGTCGCCGGCTCCGGACCGCCGCCCTGGCTCCTTTACTCAGTCGCCAGTGCGGCCTTGGTCGTGATCCTGATCAGCGCCTTCATCGTGGGCTCGTACCTGCAGATCGGGGCCCTGGCGCCCCAGCCGATCCCCTCGAACTTCCACTAGTGCCGTCCCCCTCCTAGGGGGAGAAGAGCTCCATGATCTCCCCGAGGCCTCGGGCCTCGGCCGCCGGGAGCACGGTGGAGGCGGCGGCCAGGTCCCACAGCGCCAGCCCGTGCGACTCGAACAGGGTGATGCCGGGCGTCTCGGGCGGCTTCCAGCCATCCGCCAGCACGCTGCCCAGCTCGATCGCCCGCTCCCACTCGAACTTGCCTGCCTCGTGGGCGGCGATCAGGTCACCGCTCTCGAGCCTGGCCGTGGCCAGCTGGTCGACCACAACCGTCTGAGCCCGCCCGACGAGCTCGGCCGGTATCTCCGCGCGGTTGGGGAAGTTGGACCCTGCCCCGACCACGAGGGCTGGGGCGGTGACCCAGCCGTCCTCGATCACCGGCGTCGTGCTGGTCGTGATGGTGACCACCACCCCGGCGCCCCGCACGGCAGCTTCGGCGCTGGCCGCCGCCACGACATTGATGCCGAGCGCCGCCGCCCGCTCGGCTGCGAACGCTTCCCGGTGGGCCTGGTCGCGGGCGAAGACACGAAGCTCCGAGATCTCGAGCACGCGCGAGAGGGCTAGGGATTGCGTCCTGGCCTGGTGTCCGGCCCCGATCAGGGCCACCGCGATCGGGCCCTTGGGCGCCATCGCCCTGGCGGCGACCGCGGTGGCCGCCCCAGTCCGATAGGCGCCCATCTCGTCGGCGTCTATGAGCGCGGTCAGAGAGCCGTCGAGGGAGAAGACGGTGACCAGGAAGCGCACCGTCCCACCGGCAATCGTGTAGGCCTTCAATCCCATGCACCCGCCGCCGGGGTAGGCGGCGAACATGACGTTCAGCAGCCCGCCGGGCGCGAATGCCCTGCGGCGGGGCTCGTTCTGGGCCTTTCCCTCGCCCAGCTCGCGGGTCGCCGCGGCCACCGCCGCGATGACCGCGTCCATGTCCAGCACTCGCTCGACGTCTGGCGCGCGCAGGATGCGGGTCACGGCAGGGAGAATAGCGCCCTATGGCGAACGCCTCCCTGAACGTGGGGTTGATCGGGCTCGGCACGGTCGGCTCCCGCGTGGCCGAGCGCATGCTCACCTGGCAGGTCCAGCTGGCCCGCCGCGCGGGCGTCGAGCTTTGCCTGCAGCGCGTGCTCGTGCGCGACCTCGAAAAGCCTCGCTCGGTGGAGATCTCGCGCGAGCTGCTCACGGACCAGCCGGACGTGCTCCTGGATGACTCCTCGATCCAGGTCGTCGTCGAGGTGGCGGGCGGCGACCAGCCGATGCACAGCTACCTGGAGCGCGCCATCCGCTCGGGCAAGCATGTGATCACGGCCAACAAGGTGGTCATGGCCAACCACGGGCCGGAGCTGCTCAGCCTGGCCGCCGAGAAAAACGTCGACGTCTACTTCGAGGCAGCGGTCGGTGGCGGCATCCCGCTGATCAGCACTTTCCGTACCGACCTGCAGGCCAATCGCATCGAGCGCCTGTCCGCGGTCATCAACGGCACGACCAACTACGTGCTCGGGCGCATGGCCGGGGAGCAGCTCCCGCTCGAGTACGCCGTCCGCGAGGCGCAGGCCGCCGGCTACGCGGAGGCCGACCCGACCGACGATATCGGCGGCTTCGACGCTACCTACAAGCTCGCCATCCTGGGCTCGATCGCCTATGAGATCTCGGTCCATCCGCGGGACATCTACCGCGAGGGCATCGAGGGCATTTCGCCAGTCGACTTCCGCTACGCGCGGGAGCTCGGCTACGCGATCAAGCTGATCGCGCACACGCAGCGCCACCCCGGGCGAATCGAGGCCCGCGTTCACCCGGCGATGGTGCCGCTCGAGCACCCGCTCGCCCAGGTCGAGGGCGCCAACAATGCGGTCTTCGTCGAGGGCGACCTGGTCGGCCAGGTCTTGCTGGTGGGGCAGGGGGCGGGGGGCAGGCCCACCGCATCGGCGGTCGTTGGCGACCTGATCGACCTGGCGCGCTCGATCCGCCGCGGCGTGCAGAGCCGGCCGTCGTTCAGCTTCGACGATCGCGTCGGTGTCATCCCGATGGGCGAGGTGGTGACGCGGGCGTATTACCGCATCCGGGTTGACGACCGAGCAGGCGTCCTGGCCGCGATCGGCCAGGTCTTCGCCGAGGAGGGCGTGAGCATCTCGAGCTTCATCCAGAAGGACGCGTCGATACAGGACAAGACGGCCGAGATCGTGATCACCACCCATCCCACCGCCGACGCACACCTGCAGCACGCGCGGGAGCGCATCGCAGCCCTGCAGCCAGTGCACGAGGTCTCATGCTTCCTGCGCGTCTTTTGAGCGGTGAGGACTCTTTCCTCCAATGCCCTCCCCCTCCTAGGGGGAGGTCAGGTGGGGGTGAGGGCTCTTTCCTTTAATGGGTGTCCTCGCCCGCTACCGCGAATACCTCCCGATTGGACCCAACACCCCTGACGTCGACCTGAACGAGGGGTCGACTCCCCTGGTGCCCAGCCGCAACATCGCCCGCGCCCTCGGCCTCAAGCGGCTGTTCTTCAAGTACGAGGGCCTCAACCCGACAGGCTCGTTCAAGGATCGGGGCATGGTCGTGGCGGTCGCCAAGGCGCTCGAGGCGGGCAGCAAGGTCCTGATGTGCGCATCGACGGGCAACACGTCCGCGTCGATGGCCGCGTACGCCGCGCGCACAGGAGTGCGCGCCATCGTGGTCGTGCCCTCAGGCGAAATCGCGATGAACAAGCTGTCGCAGGCATTGATGTATGGAGCCAAGGTCGTCGCCCTGAAGGGCACGTTCGACAATGCGCTCGACACCGTAAGGGAGCTGACCAGTCGCTATCCTGTGGCGCTCATGAATTCCGTCAACCCGCACCGTATAGAAGGACAGAAGACAGCGGCCTTCGAGGTGATCGAGGCGCTCGGCGATGCCCCCGACTATCTGTTTCTGCCGGTCGGGAACGCGGGCAACATCACCGCCTACTGGAAAGGATTCCGCGAGTACCACGCCGCGGGTCGGGCCACGCAGCTGCCCCGGATGGTGGGCGCGCAGGCGGACGGCGCGGCTCCCATCGTCACCGGCCACCCGGTCGAGCACCCCCGGACCGTCGCCTCCGCGATCCGCATCGGGAACCCGGCGTCGTGGGAGGGCGCGACCAGCGCTCGCGACGAGTCGGCCGGCGCGATCGCCGCCGTCACCGACACCGAGATCCTGTCGGCCCAGGTCCGTCTCGCGGGCACGGAGGGCTTGTTCTGCGAGCCCGCGTCCGCGGCGCCGCTGGCGCTGCTGTTCAGGCTTGTCCAGGAAGGGCGGATCGACAAGGACGCGACCACCGTGGTCGTGCTCACCGGCTCCGGCCTCAAAGATCCTGACGCGGCGTTGAAGAATGTCGAGCCCCCGATTGAACTCGAGGGCGATGCCCGTACACTGGCGAAGGTCTTGAAGCTATGAAGCAAACACGCACCCATTCAGGCGCCTTGTAATGCGCATCCGCGTGCCGGCTTCGATCGCCAACATCGGCTCCGGTTTTGACTGCATGGCCATGGCCATCGACCTCTGGCTGGAGGTGATCGCGGAGCCCGCCGGCAAGCCCTCATGGGACTACGAGGGCGAGGGCGCGGAGTACCTGATGGCCCATCCGAACCCCTTCTCCAAGATGAAGATGAAAGGCGTCGTCAAGAGTGAGATACCTCTCGGCGTCGGCCTCGGGAGCAGCGCTGCCGCGCGGCTCGCGGCTTCCGCGCTCACTGAGCCGTGGGACCTGAAGAGCCACATCATCGACGCGGGCGCCGACGAGGGCCACCTCGACAACGTGGCGGCGTGCGCGTCGGGAGGCATCCGGATCGTCTCCGAGCAGTTCGACGAGCGCCTGCCCAACCCCGGGTGGGGCATCGCGCTGTTCGTCGCCCATATTCCACTGTCGACTGACAAGGCCCGCTCAGTGCTGCCCGAGACGGTTCCCCTTGAGTCCGCCGTCTACAACGCGGCGCGCGTCGGCCTGCTGGTCCGGGCGATCACCGCCAAGCGTCCGACGCTGCTCGAGCACGCTTTGCGCGACCGTCTCGCGCAGCCCCATCGCATCCACCTCTATCCGTGGGTGCAGGACGTGATGGACGCCGCGGACCGCGCCGGCGCGTACGCCGCCTCCATCTGCGGGGCCGGACCCAGCGTCTTCGCCTTCTGCGCGCCCTCGCAGGCGATCCGCATCTCGCGCATCATGGCCGCCGCGGCACCGACCCACGGACGTGCGCTTGTCACCAAGTTGACGGACAAGGGCATGTTCCGTTCTCTGTGATCGTCCAGAAGTACGGAGGTACCTCTGTCGGCAGCGCGGCTCGGATCCGGCGGGTGAGCCGAAGGATCGCCGAGACCGTCAGGCGCGGCGAGCAGGTGGTCGCCGTCGTCTCCGCGATGGGTCACACGACCGACCGGCTGATCGCACTCGCGCAGAGCGTCAACCCCGAGCCGCCCGCGCGCGAGCTCGACATGCTCGTCGCCAACGGCGAGACGATCACCGCCCCGCTCGTCGCGATGTGCTTGCAGGGCATGGGAGTGCCCGCGGTGTCGCTGTCGGGACTTCAGGCCGGCGTGCGCACGAGCGCCCACCACTCTCGCGCGCGCATCCATGACATCAAGCCCGACCGCATCCTCCAGACGCTGAGCGAGGGCAAGGTGGCGGTGGTCGCCGGCTTCCAGGGCGTCACCGAGGACCTCGAGGTCACCACGCTGGGACGTGGCGGCTCCGACACGACCGCGGTCGCGCTCGCGGCGGCGCTCCGCGCCTCAGCGTGCGAGATCTACACAGACGTCGACGGCATCTACACCGCCGATCCGCGAGTCGTCCGCAACGCGCGCAAGCTCAGTCACATCCGCTATGACGAGATGCTCGAGCTGGCCGCCGCCGGCGCGCGCGTGATGCATCCGCGAGCGGTCGAGATCGGCGAGCTTTACAGCGTGCCGATCCACGTGCGGTCGAGCTTCAACGGTCGCGTGGGTACGATGATCGTCGCCCAGGTACCGATGGAAGACAGACAGCGTGTGCGCGGCATCGCGCAAGAAACCAACGTCGCGAAGATCACCGTGCTCGGCGTGCGCGACCGCCCGGGCGTTGCAGCCGCGATCTTCGAACCGCTCGGCGCGGCGGGCATCTCGGTCGACGTCATCGTGCAGAACGTCGGCCACTCGGGACGGACTGACCTCACCTTCTCGGTCCAGGAGTCGGACCTGAAGGCCGCGGAGAAGCTGGTCAAGGTCGCGGCCAAGGCGGTGGGGGCGCGAAGGGTGTCCTCCGCAGGCGGAATCGCGAAGCTCTCGATCGTCGGCACCGGGATGCTCGGCATGCCCGGCATCGCCGGCCGGATGTTTCGCGCACTCTCCGACGCAGGCATCAACATCGAGATGATCAGCACATCCGAGATCCGCATCACGTGCCTGGTCTCGCGCGCCCAGGTCGAGAAGGGCGTCCGCGTCCTGCACAAGACGTTCGAGCTGGACGTCGAGTAGTTGCCTGTAAGCGTCGCCCTCGTCGGCCCGACCGGGTCGGGCAAGACCGCGCTGTTCAACGCGCTGACCGCGGGTAGGGGCGCCGACGGCGTGGGGATGGTCGACATCCCCGACGAACGGCTTGCCCGCCTTGCCGCTGCCGTCAACCCGAAGAAGACCACGCCTGCGCAGGTGCGTGTCGAGGACACGCCGCCCGGCAGCCGCGCCCAGCGCGTCGCGTTCGCGCGGCAGTCCGACGTGCTGGTGAAAGTGGCGCGATGCTTCGGGTCAGATCCCGAGCCGGTGGCCGAGATGGACGAGTTCGCGCTCGACCTCGTCCTAGCGGACCTCTCGTCGGTGGAGAAGCGAATCGAGATCGTGGCCAAGGAGGCGCGCGCGGGCAAGAAGGACGCGCAGGCGGAGAGCGAGGTGCTGGTATCCGCCAAGGCCCACCTCGACGCCGGCAAACCGCTGCGCACGCTGGCGCTCGAACCCGAGCAGCGCGCCCTGCTGCTGGGAATCTTCCCCGTGACGTTGAAGCCCTCGGTTTACGTGGCCAACGTGGCGGACGAGCTGCTGCCCGGCGGCGGCGAGGCCGCCGCCAAGCTCAAGCGCCTCGGGGAATCGGAGCAGGCGCCGGTCATCGTGCTCTCGGCCCGCCTGGAGTCTGAGCTCGGCGAGCTCGACCCGTCCGAGCAGGCCGAGATGCGCGCCGGGTATGGCATCGACGAGTCGGGCCTCGGCCGGATCGCCCGTGCGGTGTGGGAGGCGGGCGGGCTCATCACGTACTTCACGGCCGGCGAGCCCGAGGTGCGCGCGTGGCCATGCGAGCGTGACGCGCCGGCACCGATCGCAGCGTCGAAAATCCACACCGACTTTGAAAAGCACTTCATCCGCGCCGAGGTCACCTCGGTCGACGAGCTCGTCGCCGCCGGTTCGATGGAGGCGCTGCGCGCCGCCGGCAAGCTGCGGGTGGAAGGGCGCGAGTACCGGGTGCAGGACGGCGACGTGGTCTTCTTCCGCATCGGCCGCTGAGGGCCCTCCCTGCTCGCGTGCAAGTCGGCGCCGCGGGGCGGCGCCGGGTGGGGGCCTCCATGATGGCCAAGCGATTGCTTCTGCGACCCGCGTGTGCTTCATCATTCACGTATGTCCCAGCTGCGGTTCAGCCCTGCCCATGTCTGGCTTCGTGTCGAGGGAGACACGGCGGTGCTCGGGTTGAGCGATTACCTGCGGGACCAGATGGGGGAGATCACGAAGGTCGAGCTTCCCGACCTGGGCGACATGCTGCGGGCGAGCCGCCGGATGGGCCACGTCGAGTCCGAGGAGGCATCCTCGCCCATCGACGCCCCGATCACGGGTGAGGTAGTCGAGGTCAACCCCGAGCCGCTCGAGAACCCGGACGTCCTGAACTCAGATCCCTTTGGGTCCGGCTGGTTGCTGCGCGTCCGCATCGAGGACACCAGCGAGCTCGAGGACTTGATCAGCGAAGAGGAATACGCCGAGCTCACGACCGAGGTCTGAAACTCTGGCAGGCCTTTTCCTCCAAATACCTGTTAAGGCTTGACAGCAACTACATTCGGGGTTATAAATTGCGCCGGGACACAACATGTCGTAGCCCACACCCCAGTTGGTTGAGTCCCACGGCCCAAAGACAGGCAGGCGGAGTACCCCCAGTCGTCCCACCCCACGTCCCCGCACCAGCGCCCCCACCGCCTGCCTGCCCTGGGGGGCTCAAACCTCAATCAGAGCTAAACTCCAGTCGTGAGCCGCAAGAGCAAGAAGAAAGCCCGCGCGAAGTTCCGGCCGCCCGTCAAGGCCTCCGCGCCGACGTCAGCGAGGCCGGGGATGCAGCGGACCCTCTCGCAGGCGCGGGTCGGGGGCGACCAGGCGCTGGTCCGCGCGGTGGAGATGTCGCTGGGCGGCACCAACAAGATGATCAAGAGCGCGCGCGGCCGCATGGTCGTGCAGTCGGGCGATCCGGCGATCCCGCTGGACCGCGTGCCCTACTTCACAACCGACCTGGTCCGGCTCGCCGTCGTGGCCGCCGCGATGGTGGTCCTGCTGGCTGCCGGCTCGTTCGCGATCCCGCAGCTGATCAAGTAACCCAGACGCAAACCCGCATCTCACGGCTTAATCTTTCGCGATGGCACTCGGCACGTCGGAAGTAACTGACGGAACAGAAGCAGCTGACGGCACGGAACACCTGGGTACCGCGGGCGTCCTCGAACGACTCCGCCTGAAGCACCGCGACCCGGACGCCGACCACAAGCACCCCGCCAACGTCACCCACTACGAGACTGCGAGTCTCGGGGAGCGGCTGGCGGACCGGCTTTCAGGCCTGATGGGCTCGTGGCCTTTCATCATCGTGCAGAGCCTTCTGATGGTGGTCTGGGTCTACCTGAACGTCTGGGG
>Ga0185299_10008081_pt1 | contig 10538 bp, 10 predicted proteins | sample PaiPotPPA55metaG_FD_128002 | JGI IMG/M metagenome (GOLD analysis project Ga0185299, IMG submission 128002) | Iron sulfur acid spring bacterial and archeal communities from Banff, Canada, to study Microbial Dark Matter (Phase II) - Paint Pots PPA... ...
AGATGATGCGACACGGTGGGTTGCACGAGGGAGACGCCGTTATTGAGATCGCAGACGCAGATCTCGGGCGATGCTCGTGAAATGAGGCTAAGCAGCCGGCGCCGCTGTGGATCGCACAGCGCTCGAAACAGCCGTGTGGCCAGCGATTTATCTTCGGTTCGGGGCGCTCGTTTGGTCGTGCGTTTTCTGCGCATGCGCTCAGTCTACGCAAAATATTGACAGGTGTCAATATAGACTCTTATCAATATAAACAAAAAAACAACAAAGAAAATAAAAAAGATACTCGAAGCTATGCCGGGCTACTCAACCAGTCGGAAACCGATGTGATTGGCGGAACTGGACGGTTCGTCTTGGCCGCGGCCACCGACTTCGTAACGCGAGCAGTATTGATCGGTGCAGAGAAACGACCCGCCCCGGACGACACGTTTTGCTACTCCCGGTTCCTTGGGATCGTAACTCCACGGCGGCCCGCGCGGGTTGACAGCAACGTGACCGGCTGCCGCGAGGGTTTGATAGTAATCGGCACGGTACCAATCAGTCGTCCATTCCCACACGTTGCCTGACATATCGTACAGGCCATACCCGTTAGGTGGAAAAGATCCAACGGGCATCGCGTCGGGGTGGTTGTTCTTTGCAGTGCTCTTGTCCGGAAAGTGACCGTGGAAGATATTCGCCATCTGCTGTGCGTGAGGGCTAAACTCGTCGCCCCACGCATACGGCTTGCAGTCGAGTCCGCCTCGCTCTGCATACTCGTACTCAGCCTCGGTGGGTAAGCGTTTCCCCGCCCAGCGAGCGTAGGCGAGCGCATCTTCGAACGCGACCTGCACGACCGGATATTTTCCTCGACCGGAGATTGAACTTTTTGGCCCATCCGGGTGACGCCAGTCGGCTCCCGGAACATATCTCCACCACTGCCGGTCGTTGTCGAGCTCAACGGGATGGTTCGGTGGCGTAAAGACAAGCGAACCTGCCACGAGTTTGCGAAGGGGCACATCTGGAAAGTCGGCGGGACTGGGTTTACGTTCGGCAACGGTCACATAATGGGTCGCTTGCACAAATCGCGCAAACTCATCATTAGTAACGGTGAAACGGCCGATCCAAAAACCGCTTACCCGAACGCGGTGCCAGGGCCGCGTATCGTCAAATTTCGTATTGTCTGAGCCCATCGAAAACTCACCACCGGGAATCCATACCATGCCGCGTGTGTCCGGCGCCGGACGCGGGGTGGCCCTGCGCGGAATCCCGCGAAGGCAAGCGGACGTATCTGGAGACGCCGACGCAAACATGCCAGCGTCCTGGGGAGCCGTCACATGGGTCTTACTGCATGACGGGCAGAGAGCGCCAAGAAGAGTGATCAGGACTAGGCACGCGTAACGCACGACTTCTCTTAATTACGTAGGTAAGAAACAACCTCCCGCAGTGAGAATGAGCCAAGTCATGGCTAGGCTTCGTATCGAGCTATGAATGTATTGGTTATTGATGTCGGTGGCACAAGTGTGAAGATTTTGGCAACCGGGCAACCCGAACCACGATCGTTTCCTTCCGGCAGGAGGTTTACGCCTAAACAATTAGTCGCGCAGGTGAAAAAGCGAACCAAAGACTGGGCGTATGATGTCGTGTCGCTGGGCTATCCTGGGAAAGTTCTTCAAGGGCGCCCCTTCGCCGAGCCGCGCAACCTTGGACGAGGTTGGGTCGGCTTTGACTTTGCAGCGGCATTTGGGCACCCCGTCCGAGTCATCAACGATGCTGCCATGCAGGCACTGGGCAGTTACAAGGGTGGAAAAATGTTGTTCCTCGGTCTAGGTACGGGGTTGGGCTCCGCGCTCATCGATGACGGCGCGGTAGAGCCTATGGAACTGAGCACGCTTCCTTATAAGAAGGCAACGTATGAAGACTACTTGGGACAGCGCGGGCTCGCAAGGTTGGGCACAAAGAAATGGTGCGCCGCTGTGAGAGAAGTAGTGGAGCGATTGCTGAGCGTGCTCGACGTTGATGAGGTGGTCATTGGTGGCGGCAATGTCCAGAAACTCGATAAGCTGCCGCCGCGATGCCGTGCCGGTGACAACACATATGCCCTCCGCGGGGGTTTGCTTCTTTGGAAAAGGCACGGATCATGACGATTAAATCCGTGCCGATCACGCGATTTCCTGAATGGAGGGCCCTCGCAGCCCACTACCATGACGTTCACGCGACACATCTGCGCGATCTTTTCGCAAAGGATCCGACACGCGGCGAACGCATGACCGCCGAAGCGGCCGGTGTTCGCTTGGATTATTCGAAGAACCGAGTCAGCGACGAGACTTTGAGATTGCTTCTCGACTTGGCGACGGAAGCGCAGCTCAAAGACCGGATCGACGCTATGTTCCGCGGTGAAAAGATTAATGTCTCGGAAGGCCGTCCTGCGCTGCATGTCGCGCTGCGTACTCCGAAAACCGCATCGATCATGGTTGACGGTGTGAACGTGGTGCCTCAAGTCCATGCCGTGCTGGATAAGATGGCACAGTTGGTCAACCGTGTGCGCGGCGGTTCTTGGAGGGGCCACACGGGCAAGCGCATTACGGCCGTCATCAATATCGGTATTGGAGGTTCCGACCTTGGACCCGTCATGGCGTACGAAGCGCTGCGATATTACAGCGACCGCGCATTGACGTTCCGGTTCGTCTCGAATGTCGACGGCACAGATTTTGCGGAAGCGGTGCGCGACCTCTCACCAGAAGAAACGCTTTTCATCGTTTCATCCAAGACCTTTACGACGCTCGAAACAATGACAAATGCCGCCAGCGCGCGTGCGTGGGCGCTCGGTGGACTGGGCGGCGATAACGCAGCGATCGCCAAGCATTTTGTGGCAGTCTCGACGAACGCGGAAGAAGTCTCCAAGTTTGGCATCGATACCGCAAACATGTTCGAATTTTGGGATTGGGTCGGCGGTCGTTACTCGATGGACTCGGCGATCGGGCTGTCAACGATGATCGCCATCGGTCCCGAGAATTTTCGCTCGATGCTCGCCGGGTTTCACGAGATGGACGAGCATTTTCGAACGGCTCCCTTTGCTCAGAACTTGCCGGTGCTTATGGGATTGCTGTCAATTTGGTACAATGACTTCTTTGGCGCGCAAACGGTTGCAGTGCTCCCCTACGAGCAATACCTCAAGCGGTTCCCGGCCTATCTGCAGCAGTTGACGATGGAGAGCAACGGCAAGCACGTGAGACTGGATGGCACTCCCGTCAGCTGCGACACAGGTTCTGTGTATTGGGGTGAGCCCGGCACGAACGGCCAGCACTCGTTCTATCAGTTAATCCATCAAGGCACACGGCTTATTCCGTGCGACTTCATTGTATTTGTCGATTCGCTCAATCCGCTGGGTCAACATCATGACATTCTCCTCGCTAACGTCTTCGCGCAAGGTGAAGCGCTCGCGTTCGGCAAGACCGCGGCTGAAGTACGGGCTGAAGGTTCGCCCGATTGGCTCGTGCCGCACAGGGTCTTCGAAGGAAATCGGCCATCAAACACGATTCTGCTGCAGAAGCTGACGCCGGCCGCTTTGGGCAAGCTTGTTGCGCTGTACGAGCACAGTGTCTTCACGCAAGGTGTCATTTGGCAGATCGATTCCTTCGACCAGTGGGGAGTTGAACTGGGCAAGGTGTTGGCGAAGCGCATCATCGCGGAGATCGCGACGCCCAACGAGACACTCGAGCACGACAGCTCGACGAATGCACTTATCCGTCGCTATCGCATGCTTAAGGAGAAGTCATAATGCAGCTTGGAATGTTCGGGTTGGGCCGTATGGGCGCAAACATGGTGCGCCGGTTGCTCCGCAACAAGCTTACGTGCGTCGCGTACGACCGAAACCCAGACGTCGTCAAGGGCCTCGTGTCGGAAGGTGCGATTGGTGCATCCTCGTTTGGCGATCTGGTGAAAAAACTCGACAAGCCGCGCGCTATCTGGCTCATGATTCCCGCAGCTGTCGTCGAACAAGCCATTAACAACCTTGCCCCCTTACTCGAGAAGGATGACATGATCATCGATGGTGGCAACTCGTACTACATTGATGACATGCGCCGAGCGTCAGAGCTTGCATCCAAGGGCATCGAGTATGTCGATGTCGGCACCAGCGGCGGGGTGTTCGGCCTTGAGCGCGGCTATTGCATGATGATCGGCGGCTCGGATCGAGCGGTCAAGCACCTTGACCCAATCTTCAAAGCGCTCGCGCCCGGCGTTGGTGATACACCACGCACGCCCGGCCGCCCCAAGGGTCGCGGCACGGCGGAAGATGGCTACCTTCACTGCGGTCCAAATGGAGCCGGTCACTTTGTGAAAATGGTTCACAACGGCATTGAGTATGGCATCATGGCAGCATACGCCGAGGGACTCGGCATTCTGCGCTCCGCGGATGTGGGCATGCAGACGCATGCAGTCGACGCGGAGACGACACCGCTGCGCGACCCGGAGCACTATCAATTTACGTTTGACCTGAGTGATATTTCTGAAGTGTGGCGGCGCGGCAGCGTGATTGCCTCTTGGTTGCTCGATCTCACGGCCGCGGCATTGATCAAAGATCCGAAGCTGTCCGCGTTTGCCGGTCGCGTTTCGGATTCAGGCGAGGGGCGCTGGACGATCAAGGCTGCAATCGACGAAGCGGTCCCCGCAGACGTGCTTACAGCAGCTTTATATGCTCGTTTCAGCTCGCGCGGTGAAGCCGATTTCCAGAACAAGTTGCTCTCGGCGATGCGCTACGAATTCGGCGGCCATCATGAAACTACACCGATCAAATGAAAATCGATATTCTTCCCGATGCTGATTCGGCCGCGAAGGCCGGCGCCGCGTTTGTCGCTGCGCAAGCGCGGGCTGTGGCAGAAGCCCGAGAATGTTTTACGTTTGCAGTGAGCGGTGGGCACACGCCGTGGATCATGCTCGAGGACCTCGCACAGGAAACAGTTCCCTGGAAAAATGTCGATATCATACAAGTCGACGAGCGCGTCGCGCCAGTGGGCGATCCCGATCGCAATCTGACACATCTGCGCAACAGTTTACTAGCGCATGCGCCGCTGTCCGAGGAACAAATTCACGCGATGCCGGTCGACTCGCCTGACCTTGAAATTGCTGCAGCGAGCTACGCTGCGACCTTGAGAGAGATCGCCGGATCACCGCCGGTGTTACAGCTCGTGCACCTTGGCCTGGGGCCGGACGGACACACCGCGTCGCTGATACCTGGAGACCCAGTACTGGACGTGACCGATGCTGACGTCGCGGTGACGGGGGTTTATCAAGGCCGCCGGCGCATGACGCTCACGTATCCGGTGCTCAATCGCGCCAGATGTATTCTGTGGCTCGTTACGGGTGATGAAAAGGCAGAGACGCTGAGCAAGCTCATGCACGGGGATCGATCGATCCCAGCTGGCCGCGTCAACCAAGAACGGGCTGTTGTCATCGCTGACCGCGCTGCCGCAAGTCAGCTTGTACTGACGAAATAGTGTAACGGTCGACCTTGTGTCGACCGTCCCCGTCGTTACGGTAGATTGTTCGCGTCCTTTTGCGCTTCGAGCTGATCGACCGCGTTGCTGGTCCCTTGCGTTACGCCCGTTGTCCCTGGTTGTTTTGGCACTGCATTACTGTCGATTTCCGTCTGTGCAGCAATCGCGAGCTTACAATCGCTCGAGTTCTGTTGATCTGGATGATTGTTGCAATACGACAACATTACGTCGCGATCGGAATCATGGGAGACCCAGTAAGCAACAGTCGACTTGTCATTGGGATCGTGCGACACACTCGGGGCAAGCATCCCCTTCGCCCAGTACGCGATAATGGCGACGGCGAGTAGCAGCCCGACAAGACTAAAGTTTCTCATATCTAAAGTATCGGCCGTCAGCTCCGGCGTGTTGTGGGTGAGCTATGTCACGCTCAAGCAGTCAGCTCGCGAACAGCGTCGGTAAACACCCGCTTGTGAACGTCGATGTCCGCGGCAGTTGTGTCTGGACACATCAAGGCCATGTTATGGAACGGCGTGAGCAAAACGCCGCGATTGAGGGCGTAGAGATGCATGAAACGGTCGAGCTCAAAGTCGGCGGCATGGGCAGCTTCCCAGCCATTGCTGGCCGGCTCGGAGCGGAACAGGTATTCGGCGCGACACCCAAGGCGCGTCACGTGCCATGGCATGCCGGAATGCGTCATGGCGCTTTCGACCCCCGCGCTAAACGCTTCGGCGAGCCCAATCATGCGAATATACGCTTCGTCGGTTAAAACATGCTCGAGCGTCGCACGCATGGCTGCGAGCGAGAGAGCGTTCCCGGCGAGGGTGCCGCCAATGCCTCCCGTGTCGCAATCTTCAAGGCTCGTGTGCGCGACGATCCGGTTGCCAACGGCTTCAGTAAACCCGTAGACGGCACCCGGGATACCGCCCCCGATGGGCTTGCCTAAGGTGAAAAAGTCAGGATCGAGGTTGAACGCACGTGTGTAGCCGCCAACTCCCGTTGAAATGGTATGAGTTTCATCGATGATGAGCAAGGACTCGTATTTGCGCGTCAAGTCACGTAACGCAGCGTGAAAGCCGGGCTGCGGATGCACAATGCCGACGTTTGTGAGGACAGGTTCTGCGAGGACGCAGGCGACATCGCCGTGGGACAGCTCGGACTCGAGGCCAGAGATGTCGTTGAATTCGACAACGCGGGTCGTTAGGCTCGGATCAACGGGTGGACCAAAATTGCCGCGGCGGCTGTGCACGACACCGTCTGTCAGCGTAACGAACACCTCATCCACAGACCCATGGTAGCAGTAGTTGAAGACAAGTATCTTCGGACGGCCTGTGATCTCGCGGGCAATGCGGATGGAGAACCGGTTCGCATCTGTTGCCGTCAGTGCGAACTGCCAGTAGCGCAGACCAAAGCGGCGTTGCAGTTCTTCGCCAACCCACAGAGCGTCCTCGGTTGGGAGCATGGTCGTAATGCCGCGCCGCAGCTGCTCGGTGACAGCGGCAACCGTTGCCTTTGGGGAGTGACCGGCCATTGCGCCAGTGTCGCCCATGCAAAGGTCGACATAGTCGTGGCCGTCGACGCATGTAAAATGCGCTCCGGCGGCGCTTTGAACAAACACGGGGAATGCGCCGGGCCATTTGATCATCCAGTTCATCGGCACGCCCTGCAAAAGTGAACCCGCAGCGCGCTCCGAAAGTGCTTTCGATTTTGGATGGGCCTCGATGAAACGATGCTGTTCTCGTGTGTGCAGCTCGCGCAGCCGCACCCGATCGACAGAGCTCGGAGTCGTGATGCTCATTCGTGTTGTTTCATTAACATACGGATGATTTCGAAGTTAGGTTCGCAGGATGGAACGCCCTGCCGCTGCAACGAGCAGGCATGAAAGACCAGGTAGGAATTGTTACCGGAGCCGGAAGCCCGACCGGTATCGGCTTTGGCTGCGCGCGTGCACTTGGCGAAGCAGGTGCGGCCGTGATGATTACATCGACAACGCAACGCATTGCGGATCGCGTGCGCGAATTGCGGTCGCGTGGAATTCGAGCCGAGGGCATAGCGCTCGATTTAGGATCCGTTGCGAACATTAAAAAGCTCATCGCGCTCACGCTGAAGCATTTTGGCCGGCTCGACATATGTGTTAATAACGCCGGCATGGCGGTGCTTGGTAAAGTCGACCCTTCCGGCCCCATAGAGCGCTTTTCAGATAAGGATTGGGAAAGGAGCATCGCTCGTAATTTGACTCTGACCTTTGCGATGACGCGCGCGGTGCTAGGGCCGATGCGGGCAAACCGCTATGGGCGCATCATCAATATGTCATCGACGACCGGCACGGTGACTGCAATTCCAAAAGACGCGGCGTACGCTGCGGCGAAAGCTGGCATTGCCGGCTTTACGAAGTCGGTCGCACTCGAAGTCGCACGCGAGGGAATCACAGTCAACGCGATCGCCCCCGGCTGGATAAAAACGGACTCGCTCACGAAGCAAGAGCTGGCGGCAGGAGCGGCGTCACCAATGAGACGGCCCGGCCGGCCCGATGAAGTTGGATCGCTTGTTACATTCTTAGCGTCGCCTGGTGCTTCGTATATCACCGGTCAACTCATCGTTATTGACGGCGGCAACTCTCTTGTTGAAGACAAGCGTTTGTGAGAAAAAGATCAGCGAATCTGACGTTGTGATGTGTCGCCTTTCTGACATTCCGGATGTCCGCAGTTGCATTTCGTTCCGCCAGGACCTTGGCGGCGGCATGCGTCACTGCAAAAGCTTGGGCTGGTTGTGTGGTCGGGTACAATGCAGGCGCATAAACGATTATCGCAGTTTGAAAGGGCCATGTATCGCCTCCGGTTCGGTGACAGCCATCAAATCGTTTACCCGATTGTGTTCGCCTTGAACCGGCGAGATACGTTAATCATCGCGACGTGCGTTCTGATCCTTGTATCCTTACCGCACGTCATTGAGGACTTCCAATATGGAGCCTTGGTGCGCTTCGGCGTTACTCTGCCGCTGGGCATTGCGTTTCTCGTGATAATGTATTCGCTCCAGCTCGGTTCGCTCGGACTCTTGCTAGCCGGGAGTTCGCGCCCCGCCCTGCTGCTCGCATTCACGGGAGCCATTTGGTCGATCGGAGCTACGCTGATTCACGGTCACGATCTTATCTTCACGGGCGAAAGCTACCGTCACGGGCCTATTTCAAAAGTTCTCGAAGCCCTCATTATAGTACTTGGCGCGGTCGTCGCCGTCACCGGAATTGGTGTTGCAAATAGTCGACCGGCGGGACATCCACTTGAAGAGCCGAAACGTCATTGATCTTCAGCCATGGAAGCGCTGAGTGAGCATGTCAAATACGCGATCATGTAAAAATCTGCGACGCGTTTTTTTAACGCTTGTCACTGTTGTGGCCTGCTGGTTGCCGGCGTTCGGAGCAGAGCCCAGTGCTATTCCTGTTGTATCGCGACTTGCCGGTTCAGCTACCATCACCTCAAGCTCAGGAGCGTCGCACGAACTTCGCTCGGTTGAGCCCCTGCAGCCGGGCAGCACGCTGACCACCGCGCTCGATTCGATCGTCTCGGTGCACGTCGAACAAGTAGGACAAGTGCAGCTAGGTCCGCAGACAAAGACGTCGGTTACATTCCGTGACGGGTGGCTTTCATTTCAAATGAGCAGTGGTGCGCTGTGCGTTGACTCCCAATCGCAAAATGTCAGCGTTAATGCAGGGAGTTTTCGCCTGGCAGTTTCATCGCCGTCGACAATCTATGACGTGTTGGTAGAAGGTGAAGCCACGACGATCGCCGTCTTCCGCGGCGGTATCGTTGTGGGCGGCCCACATATGTCGACTAAAACGATTTATGCGGGCGGCGCTGCTACCGGTCTGCGTAACGGGGCGCTTTCCGATGTCGCCATTGGTTCCGTTGTCCAAGATTTCGCAAAGCTCAAGTGCCCTGAGGCAAGCGTTATCAGCGAGGTGATCCCGCCCACCGCTTCACCTGCTGCGTCCGGTGGCGGCCACAGCGGAACGATTATTGCCACGCTTCTTGGTCTCGCCGCGATTGCCGCGGCTGTAGGCCACGGTGGCGGAGGTGCGAACGCGCCGGCGAACACCCCGCGTGGTCCAGTTACCCTGAGCTCGACTTCGCTCAGTCTTCGCGTCGGCGGCCCGAATGGTGCAATCACCGTTTCAGAAAGCGGGTATTCCGGCGTTTTCACAGTCGCGGCAAGCGGCTGCGGTGGGATCGCGACGATAGCGCCTTCAAGCGGTACCTCGTTTAGCGTGTCGCCGGTTGCGGCAGGCAACTGCCGGACCACCTTTACCGATGACCGCGGGCAAATTGCATCGCTACTCGCTTTTGTGACGACAGGGACGATGTTCATAAGCCCGCAGACAATGCAGCTCACAGGAACGGGCAATACGAGCAGCTTCACCGTTTCCGACAGCTCGCCGACAACGTTCTCGGCTCTAAGCTCCAATCTCACGGTCGCGACCGTGACGTTAGTGGCGAGCACGCCAAATGCGGCGACGTTCAATGTCACGGGCGTCCTCAGCGGGAAGGCGATGATCACCGTAACGGATACGCTCGGGGGCGGCGGTGTCGTGAGTGTCGGCGTTGGCCAACCGCCCCTCGCTGCACAGCGGCACGCATCATTGGCACCTCAGCCGCTCCCGATGCCCGGTCAGCCGCGCGGAACGATGCTCGTGAATACGCAACGTCTCGTTTTCGCAAGTACCGGTATCTCGCAAGTGTTGAGCGTTAGTGAGAAGACCTATCAGGGAGTTATTTTAGCGATCAGCTCAGACCCGAGTGTGGCCGCTGTGGTGCAAGTGCGCGGAAGCGGAGACGTCAGAACAATCGTTGTGACATCACGAAGTCCGGGCCGAGCGCAGATCCGCATCACCGACGATCACGGCAGTCAGATCATCGTCGCCGTAACAGTGATGGCCGCGGGAGGCGTACAGTACCGTCGAAAAGAATTGCGCGCCTCGACGTTTTTTATCACCGCGGAGACAAATTTGCCGAGATAGCTCAGTTGGTAGAGCACAGGTCTGAAAAACCTGGTGTCGTCGGTTCGATTCCGACTCTC
>Ga0185299_10008085_pt1 | contig 10529 bp, 11 predicted proteins | sample PaiPotPPA55metaG_FD_128002 | JGI IMG/M metagenome (GOLD analysis project Ga0185299, IMG submission 128002) | Iron sulfur acid spring bacterial and archeal communities from Banff, Canada, to study Microbial Dark Matter (Phase II) - Paint Pots PPA... ...
CCGGGTCTGATCGGGATCACGCGATCGCCGCGCCAGCATGCGCAGGCCAATTGCGTCAAAGTCAGAGCGAAGCGGAACCGGAGTAGACATGGCAAACCTCTCGAAAGTTGTTTGCCATGGTGAATCAGATAAATGCCGATTCGGGAATCCGCCGCAGGAGTCAAACTTTCAAAGACTTGGTATTATTGTAAGGTACTCGACCTCGCTAAACATAGTGGAGTCGCTTTTCGAAGGCCATTCGCATGGCCCCCTGGTCGGCTTTGAACCCAACATGAATGTGAGGGGATATACATGTTCAAATATTCCCTTGTCCTCGTCCTCATTTGGATTGCTTTCAGCTAAAGGCTGTGCCGCCAAGTGGCCTTCGACATGAATGGGCCATTTAGATGCACCTTGCGTAGAATAGGAGCGTTGGACCCCATCCGGAAATTGGACGATAATGCAGTTGTCTTTTCCCAATTGAATTCGGTTTATCCATAGTTTCGTTGGATGGCCTGGGCGCCCAAAGACGTTAACTGTGCGCTCCGAATGCATCCTATCTAAAGTGAACTTTTCGGCATACAGAGGACCTGCTACTATTTCAGTTTCTATCTCTTTCTTTAACTTAAAGTCATCTTTGTTTAGGTCTCGCTCAACAGCGGATATGATTCGCGAATCGAAGGAATCCTGCAAATGCTTTGCAATCGGGTCCGTGATTTTCTGCCCAAAGAGGTACAGAGCCGTTAACCCCCCAATAAACCCGTTGCACCCGTCAGTATCGTTACCGCAAGTTTAACCTTCGACCCGATTTTCTGAAACCAGCCGGATCGCGGTGGTTCCCCTGGAGAACGGATTGGCTGATTACTCATCTAATTACTCACAAGGAACGCTATCAACAAATTGATCACAATCAGTAGTCGATCAAAGCTTATCACCCGGTGCTGATTTTTCAAGCGTCAAATCGGGACCAGGCAGGAAACCGGGCATCAGAATTTGATCGTCGTGCGGATGCCAAGCACTGCCGCGTCGGGAACGCGGCTTGCGGCAGTGGTATGGACCAGCGAGGGATTAAACGGATTTGCCGCGCCGCCGCCCGGAACGCGATCCAATCAAAATTCATCGCGCTCTAAAAATTGATCGTAGCGCGCAGTGCAAAAACGGCGGCGTCGGGGATCCGCCCGACAAAAGGATTGAGGGGATCGATAACGCCGCCGCCGGGATGGAAGATATATTGAAAATCTGGTTGAACGGTCCAGCCGGCAACGATCTGCGCCTGATAAGTGAGTTCGACCACCAATTCATAATCGCGCAAAGGAAAAGCGGTTTTTGCAAAGAAGGCTTTTTCGAGATCGAGTTCCCTGAGATTGGGAGAGAGCTGCAAAAAGAATGCCGCGAGGCCAAATTTGTCGTCCGGCCGCTTATCCCAAAGCCCCATGAAATTGACCCCCGCTTCGGCATAAAGGTTTATGAGATTGCGATCGGAAGGACTCCATGAAGCACCTGCGAACGCGCCGACGCCTTTTTTGGGATCGTCCCCCGGCAGGCGCCAGAGCATCTGATCGATGACGCCGTAAACGCCATAATCGCCGCTGTGGGTCCTCGCCAAGCCGTTGCTCGACGGATCGGCGAGCGACTTGCCGTCGACGTCAAAATGCTCATCGTCGAACTTGCCGAAGTGATGCCATCCTCCAAGCTTGATAGTCCCGGCGAGCCCCTGTGCGGTCTTGTCTTGATTGTACAAATATTGGGCTTCGGCCATCAGCAGTGGTGGGTCCTGGAGGCGAAAGTTGAGTCCCGCCGGGTCCTTGATCTCCTCCAATCCCGTGAACCCTGCCCCGGCGGGATCGCCATCGTACAAGCCGACGAGAAGAGCCAGTTGATCGATCGGAGTCACTTTGAGGCGAACACCCGGAGTAGCTAGCGGATAGTTGGGTCCTGTACTCGGTAGATCCGCCGCGAAGATCTTCGGCCAGCCGAACGTGCTGTTGATATATAAGCTGTTGCCGAATTCGCTGACGGCAAACTGATTATCGGCCGCCAGTTGACCGATGCGGAGCAACGCCAAGTCGCCGAACTTCTGTTCGACCCAAAGCTCGAACAGCCGGGTCGTTGGCCGCGCCTCGATGCTGTCGACTGTCGCAAGATTGAAGATATTGGACGCCGACAGCCGACCGCCGTGTATTTGATAAGCGTTGACGCGAAAACTGAGGCCGTCCAAGCCTGCAATCTTGGCGAGGTCGGCGTCGAGTACCATGTAAAGGATGCCTTCGTAGACGGCGCCTTGCCTGACGCCGCCCGTGGGATTGCCCAAGGCATCCGCAAAATAATCCAATCGCAAATTGTAGCCGAGATCGAGCAGCCCTTTCTTGAACTGGGCAAGCACCGGAATGCTAGAGGCGATCGTTGGCGGCAGCTCTGGCGGCAGCTGTTCGTTTACCGGCGTCGGCGCATTGCCACTCGCTTCCTGCGCTTGCGCCAAATTGCCAGAAAACGCTGCGCACCCGGCACCAAGAAGCAGACAAAACGAAAGCCTCCGCCACATGTGTTCCTGGCAAGAGATCACGCGAGCGGGTCTGGCCATCTGGTTTGCTCCAGCCTCGATTTGCGCGGTTCAGCCGCCATTCGGGACTAGGTCGAAGCCGGCCGAAGGAAAGCCAATCGCTTCGTAACTGGGATTGGCCGGAGCAAACCAAGCGCCCGCATTCGCGCCGATATAAACTCCAATCCAAGTGAAGGCAGGCAACGCAACGGAAGATGCCGGCCCCGCGCCCGCCGCAGGGTCCGCCGCGAAAGCTGGAACCGGAAGATTGGCGATCACGGCGGCACTGGCGGCAAATATCTTCCCGAGGCGCATGCGAGAGGCAGGCACGTGTCGCCACCCAAAAACCGTCTTGATCCAAACCATCTTGGTGTCTCCCAACAAACGCGCTCGCCCAGGCATGAAGATGAGGAGGTCTTTTGTCAATGGAGTGGAGCAACTTAAGGCACCGTCAAATTAATGAAAAGATGGCAAGGGTCGTGAATCAGTTTGAAATTTGCGTGACAATGAGCTGGTTTGGCATGGTAGCGAACGGAACCGCGTTGACCTTCCCATGTTCCATGAATGTCACTGACTGCCCGTCTGATAATCGAGGCGTTATGGCCGCCAACTCTCCCGATTCCCCTCTACAAAAGAGCGCTTGGCGACAACGCCATATCGATCTACCCTTCTCTCTCAACCAATACATAATCTGAAAGGGGATGATGATGTCCTTGTTTGCTCGGCTGCTGAGTCTGGTGCTCGCTGCTGGACTGTCCGCCCCGGCCCTCGCGGTTGAAGGCGATTGGGGTCAGGTTGCCCAGGCCCTCGGCAAATCCGGCTCGGAGATGCCCGGCGGTGTCTACCGCATTGGCCTTCCGCGCACCGATCTCAAGGTCCTGCTCGATGGCGTGGAGCTGAAGCCGGCGCTGGCGCTCGGCTCCTGGCTCGCCTTTCGATCCGAGGGGGATGAGGCGCTGGTCATGGGCGATCTCGTCCTCACCGCCGATGAGGCGAGCCCGGTCATGCGGAAACTGGCCGGGGAAGGGATCGAGATCACGGCGTTGCACAACCATCTTCTGCGCGCCACGCCGGCCACGTTGTATATGCACGTTCTCGGCCGCGGCGATCCAGTCAAGCTCGCCGCCGCTCTGCACGACGGCTTGGCGTTGAGCAAGACGCCCCTGACGGCGCCGAGCGGCGCTGCGCCTCCGCCGATTGAACTCGACACGGCGCTGATCGACCAGACGCTAGGCGCCAAAGGCAAGGTGAACGGCGGCGTTTATCAAGTGAGCCTTAAACGCGCCGGAACGGTGATCGATGCCGGCATGGCTGTGCCGGAGGCCATGGGTTCGGCCGAGGCGATCAACTTCCAGCCGACGGGCGATGGCAAGGCCGCGATCGCCGGGGATTTCGTCCTGACCGCCAATGAAGTTAATCCGGTGCTACGGGTTTTGCGCGACAACGGCATCGAGGTCACGGCCTTGCACAATCACATGCTCAACGACACGCCGCGTCTGTTCTTCATGCACTTCTGGGCGAATGACGAGGTAGCAAAACTGGCCACCGGATTGAGGGCCGCGCTCGACAAGATCGATCTCGCGCGAGGCTGACGCGCGGGGCGAAGAGTGTGTGACAGCCTGCAAGATTGCAGTTCTTTTGGCTCTCGCGGAATCTCAGCTGAGGAACACAGAAGAGGAACAATGACGACTCTATCGCGGCGAGAAACTAGGACCGCTGCTGCAACTTTTGGGGGCAGCCGTGGCCGGCACGCTATGGCGCAGCAGCCACATGGCGACCCCTGGCGGCTGCGTCCGTGCTGGAGAGGCCTGGGAGCGCGAAGATGTCGAGTGCCACCGCGCCGCCGAACACGGCGAGGACGGCAATAGCGGCGACCATGCCTTGCGACCATCGCCGCAGCTCTGGATATCGATCCGGCGTCGATCACGCGCGATGTCTGGGGAACTGCCGGCGGTCAGCTTGACTATTGGCGGCCGCATCTTGGGAACTATCCCTACAGCTCTACCTTTTCGCCGGCGTTCGCCCATTCCTGAAAGCCGCCGGGGTAATGGGCGCGGACATCGTCGCGGCCGGCTTCTTGAGCAAGCGCCAGCGCGGTGAGCGAGCGTTTGCCCGAGCGGCAGGATAAAACCACCCGCTTGCCCGGCGCGCTCGGCAGGGCCGTGTGGTCAAAACGCTGGAGCGGATTGAGCATCGCTCCCGGGATGCGGCCAGCCGCATATTCATTGGGCTCGCGGACATCGACAAGAAGGATCGAGCCGTCCGCCAGTCCCTTCTTCAATTCGTCGATGTCGACGTTTTCCACTTCCGGTCCGGCCATGAACAAGCTCCTCTATTTCCTCCTGCACTCCCGGCAAAGCAACTTCGCAAAAGCGGCGCCCTCACGCAAGATCATTGTCGCGCCGGGCGAGAATTGTTTCGGCCGCCGCGAGATCGCTTGGATCGTTAGCATTGAAAAAAGGATCGTAAGGCTCGATCGCCCAATCCACGATGGCGCGGCTGTAGTTTTGCGAGAATGCCTCGACCTTTCGGATATCCTCACCAACGAGGGCGCGGCGGAGATCGTTTCTGATCGAGACCGGCCAGACCGCGACGGCCGGATGCGTCCTGCCGCCTGAACGCGCGCAGGCGATCAAGGCGTTGTCTTTCGCCCTTGCGTCCACGAGGCGGGCGGCGAGATCGCCCGGCAAAAACGGCGTGTCGGCCGGAACGCTGATCGCCAAGGGGACATACGGACAACGCACCGCGATCCAATCGAGCCCGGCGAGAATGCCCGCGAGCGGACCCTTGAAGCCTTGCACATCGTCGGCGACGATAGGCACATCAAATCCGGAAAATCTTGCAGAATCGCCATTGGCGCTCAACACGAGTCCTTCGCACTGCGGCCGCAACGCCGCGACGGCGTGGGCGAGCAGCGGAATCCCACCGGCCTTTCGCAGCGTCTTGTCGCCGCCGCCCATCCGGCGCGCGAGCCCGCCCGCGAGAAGGATGCCAACACACGTTCCGGTCCGCATCGCATTCCGCGCCCTTGCGCACGCGCTGCCTATCCCCACGCGAGCGCCCAATATAGACATGCGAGATGCGGGTCTCAAACACGCTCGTTAGAACCGGTACCAGACTCCCGCTGTGGGACCCAGCTCGCGTCCGGCGTTGATCCCCGCGACCGTTATAAAGCCGCCGATCTGCACTGACCATCGCGGCGCGATGTCATAAACGAAGCTTGGTTGCAGTTTGGTCCAAGACACATGGCCGAATTGGAGGGAACCGTTTACTATCGACGTGTAGCTTTGCAGCATCACGAGAAGTCGCGGCCAGGGGCGTAGTCCCATCGTCAGATCGATCCGCCATTCACCAGGCTGACCGGCGGCGTAAAAGCGATAGCCGGCCTGCACCTCGACGAAACCCTCCATCGCCGCGACGACGACGTTGCGCCCGGCCAGGCCCCGGACATCGAGGGAGGCGGCGCGGCGCACCCCGAACGGCCCAAGCGAATCCGCGAACGAGGCGCCGGGCGAGCGCAAGCCGGCTTGAAACGAAAGGACGCTCGTATCCGTGTGGTAGAGGCCGACCCTTGCCGCGATCTCGCTCTCGCCCGGTCCATTGTAGGACTGCCCCGGAGGAGGGTTCTGGATGCGGTCGTAGGAAGGCGAGGCGACCAAGGTCAGCCAGTTGGTCAGGCCATAAAACGCGGGATACGCAACGAAAAGCCCCTTCGCCCGGCCCGGCGCGGCGACAACTATCGACATATCAAAAAAGATTGTTCTCATTACACACATCATACCCTAGCCGTTTTTTCGACCAGCACAAAGCGATTCGCTTAAGTATTTAGCGTTAAGTTCGACGTCGCCAGTCTCGGCGCCGATGTGGCGGACGCGCGCCTCGAACGGCCCATGAGCCGCCGGGCGAGCGCAATCCGGCTTGCAACGATCCAAGCGGTAGAGGCCGACCCTTGGCGCGATCTCGCTCTCTCGATGGTCAAAACTCAATCCAGGCAGCAAAATTTTCGCAGGCGTGGTTCTCATATGCATTTCCAAGTGGTGGCCGCATTAGATCGCTGGCCGTCTCAATTTTGCGGGTAAGGTAAAAATACTGATTGACAACAGCAACTGTATGCTGTCAATGATAATATATAATAGATATTAGCATATTCGTCACAATGTGGTGGCACATGTTTCTCCTAGCCTTTGCGGCCTTCCTGGTCGGGGTGGCTCTTTGCCGTTTTTTCAGGGTGCTGGTTCTCGCACCCGCTTCTATTGCGGTTCTCGTCGTGGCTGTGGTCAGGTCGGCGTACGTTGGACACGGCCTGCTACATTCCAGTTTTGAATTTGCCGTGCTCTGGATAAGCCTTCAATTCGGCTACGCTTCTAGCCTCTTTGTGGCTGCGGTTCCCGGCATATTGCAACGTGTCAAAAGGGGCCGCATGCATGCACCGACTGCGGCACCTCCACCAAAAGGAATGACGCTGAACCGCTAGCTCTCCTGCGTGGAAATGACCTCCAATCGTCTAAAAATCAGGTCGTTCGTGCCCTGTCAGTATGGATTGCTAGCTCATGCACCACTCACGTGAAAGTAACGAAAAGAAAAGCAATGTTGTCAAACTCTCGACGAGCGTAAGGCCACGGCCGATCGATGACAATAGTCGCGCCGATGCGCAGCACGGTAATCGTTACATGCAAATCGAGAAAAATTCCGAGGGTATAGATCATCATCGCTTAATTATCGAAGTAGCGGAGCGGCTCTATAAGCGATTCGGCTTCAAAAAGACAGGGGTCGCGGATATTGCGCGCGAGCTGCATATGTCTCCGTCGAACGTCTATCGCTACTTCGCGCAGAAATCCGAGATCAGCAAGGCTGTCTGCAAGGACCTCCTCACCAAGATCGAGGTCAACGCGGAAGAAGTCGTCGCTGTGTCTAGTAGTTGCAGCGCCGCCCAAAGAATCCGCGTCTTGATCTCCGCCGTCGAAAGAACACGCCGCGAGCGGTACATCGACTGCCGTAATCTGCATGAATTGATCGAAGTCGCGACAGTGGAAAACTGGGCGATCATCGGCGAGCACAATCGACGCATGACTGGGATTCTTGAACAGATAATTGCGAGCGGCATTGCGGCGGGCGAATTCCGCCCAGTGGACGCGTCGCTCGCGGCGCACCTTATTAAGACGGCTTGCATTCGCTTCTGTGATCCGCGTCTAGTGGTAGACTGTGATCAGACACCGCAACCAACTCTTGACCAGGTGATCGATTTTTGTTTCTCCGCCCTCGCCCGGGAGGCTCCTTAAATCCCAGCAACACAAATAGATTCTCTTCAAGAATCGACCTCCGATAATTATGCGAAACACTTCCCCGCACCTTGTCGGGCGTAAGCGGCCTCGGCGCCCCCATTTTTAGCTTGACGGCCCACCGGCGGGGTTCGATAGACGGCCGCGATAAGCCAGCGGCTTCAACCCATCCACAAACGCCCGGCCCTGTTTCCGATGCCTGGCCGGCCGCCAATCCACGGCACGGAGCGCCGCACTAAAAGGACTTTTGAGCGCGTGACTCGCCTGGTGCGCGGATTGGCCGATCTCGCGAGCGGATACAAAGTCATTTTGAGCGACGTCTGGGGCGTCGTCCACAATGGACTCGTGGCCTTCGAGAGAGCCGCCGAGGCGCTTGGCCGCTACCGGGCGGGCGGCGGCAAAGTCGTGCTCATGACCAACTCGCCCAATCCAAGCCGGTTCGTGGAGACGCAGCTCGTCCGGCTTGGCGTTACGCGAAAAGCCTATGATGCGATCGTCTCGTCCGGCGACGTCACCGTTTCCCTGCTCGTCGCGCGCGCCGGTGCGCGCTTGTTTCATCTTGGCCCGCCCAATGAAACCGCCCTTTTCGAGGAGGTTTTGGCGTTGTGTGGAGAGGCGCCCCGCGTCGTGCCACTGAAACAAGCGAACTTCGTCCTCTGCACCGGCCTTGCCGATCCCTGGCATGAGACGCCCGCCGATTACGAAGAACTCCTTGCCGCGATGCGCGCGCGGAACCTGGAACTCATTTGCGCCAATCCCGACATCGTGGTGGAGGACGGCGGCAAATTGTTTTATTGCGCCGGCGCGATCGCCGACCGCTACGCTGGGGCGGGCGGCATGGTGATCCAGGCCGGCAAGCCTTTTGCCCCGATTTTTACGCGCGCACTCGAACTGGCGTGGGGGCCGGGCACCAAGACAATCGATCGCGCGCGGGTCCTCGTGATCGGCGACGCCATGCGAACCGATATTAAAGGCGCGCACGACCAGGGCTTTGATAGTCTCTTTGTGACGTCCGGCATCCATCGCAAGGAGCTGCATGGCGGCGCGGAGGGCGCGGCGCTCGACGCCGCCGCGTTCCGCCAATTCATGGAAGCGGCGGATTTCGCGCCGACGGCGGCGATCCCTGAGCTGGTTTGGTAGCAAGTTCCGGGGCGGTGGGCGCGGCCTTGACGCCGGCCCTTCCGCCATGCAGTTTCCCGCCGAGTCCGGAGCTCTGCCGGCGCCCGCACGGCGTTTTACGATTTGGGTTCCCTTGGCCGATCCTTCCACCGCTAAAAAATTTATTGCCGCCGTCGATCCGGCCGCGTCGCCGCCCGGCCTTGCGGGTGCGGTGGTCGCGATCGGCAATTTCGATGGCGTTCATCGCGGTCATCTCGCGGTGATCAAGCGCACCAAGACGCTGGCCCAGGAACTTAACTGTCCCTGCGCGGTGCTTACCTTCGAACCGCATCCAACCGATTTATTCAAGGGTCCCAACACGATCTTTCGCCTCACCCCGCGCGACGCCAAGGCTAGGGCGCTGGAACGGCTCGGCATCGACGGCATGATCGTCATTACCTTCGATAAGGTTTTGGCGAGCCTCCCGGCGGAGGCTTTCATCGCCGAAATCCTCGTCCGCCGTCTCAGGGTCCGCGTTGTCGTCGCGGGCTATGATTTCCATTTCGGCGCGGGCCGCTCCGGCTCGCCCGCCCTTCTCAAGGAAGCGGGCAAACGGCATGGCTTTGCGGTCGAGATCGTGGAGCGGGTTGCGGCGGGCACGGCGGACATCAACGAGGCTGCCTCCTCGACGGCGGCCCGCGCCGCGCTCGAAGCAGGCGATGCCGAACGCGCCACGCGTTTGCTCGGTCACCCCTTTGCGATCATGGGTAAAGTCATCCACGGCCAGGAACTCGGCCGGACATTGGGATTTCCGACGGCCAATCTTTTGCCGGACCCGAGCTGCCGGTTGCGCCACGGCATCTACGCCGTCCGCGTCGTTGCAGGGACCAAAATCTATGACGGCGTGGCGAGTTACGGCCGCCGCCCGACGTTCGATAATGGCCAAGCGCTGCTCGAAGCCTTTCTGTTCGATTTTTCCGGCGATCTTTACGGCGAGACGATTGAGGTTCTCTTCATCGGCTGGATCCGGGCCGAGGCGAAATTCGATTCAGCCGCCGCGCTCATAGCGCAAATGCAGCGGGATGACGCGCGGGCAAGAGAAATCCTACAGGCGCCATCCGCAAATTGAAACGCGGGGGGTTGCCTTCTATGAGGGATTGGCGGGCGCGCTGAATGGGCTTCCGCGCCTTTCCCACGCGCTCTTGGGCGGAATCGATCTGGCTTATTTGCTTGACGCCAATATAGTCATCCATGCAACACGTTAAGCGGCTCCGCCCAACTTTGGCCGCAAAACTTAAAGGGAATAGCGCCTCGGCTGGTGCATCGCTCCCGCGCCACCACGACAAAAGGACAACAATGGTCCGTAGATTTGCCGGCGCCGCCATCCTTCTCGCCCTCTTGAACGGATCTCCGGCCTTCGCCTTCAATAACCCGCTCAGCGGCGTGCAGCTGGCTAACTTTAATCCGCTCAACCGCGGGCCGCTGGCCGACTTTCTTAATCTTTTTCGGGAACAGGCCATACCGCGCCAGGTCATCGCTTGGCAGCGCGGCTATGCGCCGGGCACGGTCGTCATCTCGACGAGTGAGCGCCGCCTCTATTATGTCCTCCACGGCGGGGAAGCGATTCGGTATGG
>Ga0185299_10008086_pt1 | contig 10525 bp, 9 predicted proteins | sample PaiPotPPA55metaG_FD_128002 | JGI IMG/M metagenome (GOLD analysis project Ga0185299, IMG submission 128002) | Iron sulfur acid spring bacterial and archeal communities from Banff, Canada, to study Microbial Dark Matter (Phase II) - Paint Pots PPA... ...
GTTGTGCTGGACGCCGATGCTCTTTCCAAGGTGCTCGGCCCCGCGTAAAACCGGTTGGGCAACGCCTGCCCACCGGCACAGCACGCCGAACGTGTGACAGACACCCACCAGCGCCGCGTCGTGATCGGCTTTGACGGCATCGAACAGTTCGAAAAGTGGAGTCTCCCACGCGGGGTCTTCTTCGATTTCCGCTTCGCCGCGACCCAGATTTTCGTGCGGATCGAGATGGCCCGGACCGCCGCTGCCGACATACAGTCCGAAGCGCCCGTCGTGCCGCGGGACAATGATTTTATCGCGCACGTCGAACGAAAAGAGCCGTACGTTGAGATCGCCATAGGGCGCTTGCAGTTCTGATGAAATGCTGCGAAGCGCGCGCACGATGCTCTCGTGCCCAACGTTCAACCAGCGGTGATTCATGTCGAGCAGCGCGACGTCAACGAAGCGCTCGTCCCTCGGCGGCAGCGCACTCGCATCGGCGACGCGGATAAACTCAAACGACAATTTAGACGACTCCTGTTTCTGTTTCTTTGATCACGTAGGCGACAACATCCGGAAGACTCTTCGTCTGCGCAAAGACCCGCAGCTGCCGGTCTGCACCCGGCCGATTGGCAATGATCTGCTTGTAGTACATGACTTCCTCTCGGCATCCCAAGTGGTCAAGGACGTCATCGAGAAAATCGAGCAGCTCTTCGAGCAAGTCTTCGGTTGAGACTTCCCTCTTCTTGCCAAGATCAACGAGCTTTCCATCCAGGCCCCACCGTGCGGCGCGCTGTTTATTTTCCGTAATCAGTGACCGGCGATACATCCTCCAACCTTGATTACGATTATAGAGGGTCCACAGCTTGTACGTGATCGCTTGGAAAAAAGCCGCCAGACAGATCGTCTCGTCAACCCGCATCGGCACGTCGCAGATGCGATATTCCAGCGTCGGAAAGTGCGGATGGACGCGCAGGTCCCACCAGATCTTCTTCGCATCGTCAATGCAGCCCGTCTCGATCAGCGTTTGGATGAATTCATCGTAAGCGCGCCAGGATTCAAAATAATCGGGTATGCCGGTGCGCGGAAAGCGCTCGAACACCTTAGTGCGATAACTCTTCCAGCCGGTATTTTCCCCAAGCCAAAACGGCGAGTTGACCGAAAGCGCAAAGACGTGCGGCAAGAAGTAGCGCGCGGCATTCATGATTGCGATTCGCGCTTCATCATCTTCGACCGCCACGTGCACGTGTAAACCGAAGATCAAGTTCGCGCGCGCCACCATTTGAAGGTCTTCGATGATTTTTTCGTACCGCGGATGCTGCGTGATCGGCACGGTTGACCAGTGCGTGAAAGGGTGCGTACCAGCCGCGGCAACGCGCAAACCGTTTTCGTAGGTCAGTTGGATGATTTCGCCACGCAGCCGCGTCAGCTCACGGCGCGCCTCGCGAATGTCGGCGCAGACGGGCGTGCCGATCTCGATGATCGGCTGGTGCATTTCTCGCTTGATCTGTTCGTGAAGCCGGGACTCGCCTTTCTCGAAGAGCGCGGCCAGATGCGAGCGCAACTCCATCGTCTGCGGATCGATGACTTGATATTCTTCTTCGATCCCGAGCGTGAAGGACGGCTCGGCCATCTCTATCGCACCGCGGCCGGCGTACCGCGCAGCAGCGTGCGCGGCCAGGTGCCCGTCAGGGAGAAAGGCAGCGGATGGCGCACGCGCTCAATCAGCACGTCGGCCATGTTTTCGACCACCCAGTCGAAGTTCGCGCGCCCGACCGATTCCAAATCCGCATCGGGCGCCGGATTCATGAAGTCGATCGCGTACGGCGTGCCGCCGCGGACCGCGAATTCAACGGTGTTTAAATCGTATCCGAGCGCGTCGCACAGCTTGAGCGCGTCATCGCGCACGCGTTCCTCCATCGCCGGATCGCCTTCGAGATGTTCGGTGCGATACCGATGTTCGTGCGGGACGATAGGGTCGTAGCGCATCACTCGCACGCGCGATCGTCCCAGCACATAACATCGATAGTAGGAAGTGAAGTCGATCGCTTCTTGCGCTATCATGCAGAGATCACGCGTCTGAGCGTACGCCGCGAAGAATGACTCGCGATCGTCGCACTTATAAACGTCGCGCCAACCGCCGCCGTATGCCGGCTTCATGAAGATCGGAAAGCCAAGGTATGCGAAAACCTCTTCCCAGTCAAGCGATTTTAAGTTTCTAAAAGATTTCGCTTCCGTGCGCGGCGGGTAGTCTTTGTGCGGCAGTAGGACGGTTCGAGGCACGGCGACTCCGACGGCAGCCGCGACGATATTGTCAAAAAACTTGTCGTCGCTCGACCACCAAAACGGACTATTGATGACGTCGACGCCCCGGGCGACTGCGGTTTTCAGAAAGATACGATAGAATTCGACCTCGTGGCTGATGCGATCGAAGATCAGTGCATACGGAATTGGCGCATCATCTTGCAGCGCAGAGAGTTCGACCGGCACACCTTCGATCTGTCCACCGCTGCGCGCTGTAATCGCTTGCATCAGGGCCCACGGAAAGGTGTCTTCCATTCCGAAGAGGACGCCGATCTTTTTTGTCATGCGGAGGAGTTCACAGTTGCCCGCAAATGCCCTCGGGCTCGTTAACTCTGGGGAACGGGCGCCTCCGCTAGTAGTTGACGGACCTCATCGTCGCTCGTCTGCGCGAAGTTTTCATACCACATTCCGACGCCATAGAACGGTTCGGGTGTCGCAGCGCAGATGAGGTCATCCGCCTCGCGCTTGAGTTCTGCACACGTGTCGGACGCGGCGACCGGAATCGCGATAACGATGCGTGCGGGGTTCAGCTGGCGCAGCGCTTGCACGGCCGCGAGCATCGTTGCGCCGGTCGCGAGGCCGTCGTCAACGAGGATGGCGGTCTTGCCCGCCAGGTTCGGCAACGTTCTTCCATCGCGGTACGCGAGCTCGCGGCGCACGATCTCGGCTTTTTCTTTGGCGGCAATTCGATCGAACGTCTCGTCTGAAATCTTCAACGTGTCAACCGCGTACCAGTTGACGACTTGAACGTCGCCGGAAGCAATCGCGCCGAGCGCCAGCTCCGGCTGGTGCGGAGCGCCGAGCTTTCGAACGATGAAGACATCGAGCGGCGCATGGAGCGCGTGAGCAACTTCGGCTGCGACCGGCACGCCTCCGCGTGGCAGACCGAGAACGAGCACGTCGTCGCGTCCTGCAAAAGCCGACAATCGCGTTGCGAGAATCCGGCCCGCTTCTCGTCTATCTTTGAAAAGCATCCTTGTTTGCAGCCGCAGTGCGGTGCGGCGGCTGTTCCGTTCGAAAAGCGCCGCTGCCTGCCAGCGAGGCCTTCGACTCTCGTATTGGTTCGACGCGTCGCGAGATCTCCTCGAAGCGTTTTGCTCCGGGTGGCGCGAAAACGCCTATCCTAATGAAGACGATTGCGTCTCGCCTCGAATACTTCGCCCAGCATCAGCCGCAGGCGATCTTCTGTAGGTTCTTGTCGGGAAAGACGGCAGAAACGATTACATTTGCGCAACTTTACGAACGCAGCCTCGCTTACGCTGCCTACTTTACAGACAGGGGCGTCGTGCGCGGTGACGTTGTACTGATCATTCTCAAGCATACACCGCACCTGTTTTACAGCCAGCTGGGTGCGATTCTCGCCGGCGCGATTCCCTCATTCATGCCCTTCCCATCGCCTAAGCAGCGCGTTGACTTATATTGGTCCGATCATGAGGCACTTTTCAACCGAATCAACCCAACGCTCCTACTCACCTATGAGGAGGCTCGGCAAGCAGCGCAGGCCATGCTTTCGGACTTCTCTACACCTATATTGCTGGCAAGCGATCAGGTTCTCCAACATAAGCCTCACCCTTCCGCCAGAATTGCGCTTGACGCCGACGAAGTGGCTTGCCTGCAGCACAGTTCGGGCACGACCAATTTGAAGAAGGGCGTCATGCTCACGCACCGCGCGATTATTGATCAAGTGATGGCGTATTCGAGCGCGCTGTCATTTCAACCGGACGACAGCATCGCTTCATGGTTGCCGCTTTATCACGACATGGGGTTCATTGCATGTTTTATGGCGTCGGTCATTCAGGGCACAACGCTTGTCGCTCTAGACCCCTTCGAATGGGTCATGCGACCCCACTTGCTCCTCGATGCGATTCAGGAGCACAAGACTACTTTTTGCTGGCTGCCGAATTTCGCGTTTTCGCACCTAGTAAACGCCGCACGACCCGATGCTTCTTGGGATCTTTCATCGATGAAGGCGTTTGTTAGTTGCTCGGAGCCAAGCAAGTCCACCACCTTTGAGAAATTCTTAGCACGCTTCGCTGAATGCGGTGTAACGCGCCGCCATCTACAAGTATGTTACGCTCTGGCAGAGAACGTCTTCGCCGCCACTCAGACGCGGCTGGATCTGCCCGTTCGTACGATGCTGTTTGATGCTGAGGCGTTCGCGAAGAACAATCTTGCGCAGCCGTCGCCCGGCCGCGCAGCTCTTTCCGTACTGTCTTGTGGCCTCCCGATTGCAGGCGTGTCTCTTGAAGTCCGCGATCCCTCGGGGACCGTTCTGTCGGACGGAATCATGGGTGAAATTTACATACATAGTCCGTTTCTGTTTGCCGGCTATTACCGGCTCCCTGAGCAAACACGAGAGAAGCTGCGCGATGGCTGGTATGCGACGGGCGACATCGGCTTCATCGACGACGGCGAGCTTTTTGTTGCCGGACGCATTGATGACATGCTCATCATCAATGGAAGTAATTACTACGCCCACGAAATCGAGACGATTGTAAATTCGGTGCCGGCGGTCATACCCGGACGCAATGTCGCCATTGCGGTCGATGATCCGTACACCGATACGAAAGTCGTTGCGGTTCTTGCCGAGTGCAGGCACGATGCTGATTTCGAACGAATCGGCCAGGACGTGCGTCGGTCGGTCCTTGAAAGGCTCGGTTTGGCTGTGCATTCGGTCGTACCGTTGGCCCGAGGGGAGCTTCTTAAGACCACGAGCGGGAAGATCAGCAGAAAGACAAACGCCCAATTCTATCATGACAGAGTGTTGAACACTGATGCTGCAAATGTCGGCTGAAAGTGACGATACGATCCTAAATAGAGTTACCAAAGTGATGACGAATGTCTTTCATCTGCCTGGGAACTTTTCGGTCGATCGAACCACCAGCAGCGTAAACGTAGAGGGTTGGGACTCGCTTTCTCACGCCACTTTGATGATGGAAATAGAGGAAGAGTTCAAGCTTGAGCTGCCCACAGACCAAATGTTCGAACTAAAAAATGTCGGTGAGCTCGTTGACTTGATCTCTAGTGAACAACGGTGTCGCAGCAAAACTCCCTAAAACCCCTGATAGCCATCTGCGGAAATAACCAGGCCGAAGCGGTAGCGCTGGTACTGAAGGTGCTACCCGGCGTCTGCGATCGGTTCGACGTGCAATTCCTCGGCAGCCACGCAGAAGCTGAGCTGCGAACCGGCACCCTTTCCCGTTGCGCAGTGTTTTTTGAGCAAGACTCGGTAGGATATCGGCGCCTCGGCGGATTGTCAAAAAGCTGCAGGCGCGTTCGCTTCCCATTGCTCGAATTTAACCTCTTATGGCCCTTCAATTGCATAAACCCGTACAACAGGCCGGAATCACCACGATTTCCATTCGGCCGCTTTCCGAACGGAAACAGCTTCATCATCGGTTGCATCGAACGAGGCCTGAGCACCGAAGAGATCCTTGCTTTAGATCTCTCCGGCGAGTGGCACGCAAGCTGGCCGAACCTCAATGCCCTCTTCATGTCCGAAAGTGCCCGGCTTTCGCTGCAGGATTCGAGGTGCACGGTGGCCCTGGGCTCATATATTCTCAAGCACTTTCGCAAGCAAAGACTATTCACTGCGGTTCAAAACCCAACCAACGTGCTCTTAAGTGCACTTATTTTGCGCTTGTTACATGCGGCTTTGGGATCGGATTGTAACATTAGTTCTTCAGACGTAGACATGACTTTAAAGAACTTCGGAACGCGGGATTTGTTCGGGGCGTTAAGCGTCCCGATACACCCCAAGGTAGCAGAGCATTTTGATCTGGTTTGGTACAGCCCTCACGATACGTATAACATTTTCGACGTTCAGGCTCTCACGTACGAACGCTATGTTCAACAAATGGTAGAAAGTGCGCGCAAACATGTCGCCCGAAGCGCGTAGAAGCCTGATCGTTTACGGCAATTGCCAGGCTGAAGCGATTGCCGCCATTCTCAGCAAATATCCGCCGATCGCGGACGAGTTTCGCACAACCTATCTACGGAGCTTCAATCATCCAACCGACGGCTGGCAAAAACTGACCCCGCAAGAAGTCGCGAGCTGCTCCGTGCTCTTAGAACAGCATGATGATGCGCACCCGTTTCCCTATCATACCGATTTACCGAGTGATTGTCGCTCGGTAACATTCCCGGACCTCGATTTCAATTTGTTGTGGCCGTTTACTTGCGTCAATCCGTTTAGCGAACCCGAACCGCCATTGTTTCCGTTCGGACGCTTTCCTTATGGGGACAGGGTTATTATCCAGTGCCTTACCAAAAATATGCCCCTTGAGGAAATCGTCGAGTACTACATGACGGGTTGGCAAGATTACAAGATTGACTTGAACCGGCTGTTCGAAATTGAAAACGCTCGCTTGACCGCTCGAGACGAACATTGCGATGTGAAGATGGCCCCTGAAACGATCGCAAACTTTCGAACGAATCGCCTTTTTTGGACGCTAAACCATCCGACGACAAAATCGCTAGTCGTGGTACTCGAGCGCCTATTGCATGCCGCATTTCCCCACGGCGGACGCTATGCCGATATCGCGAACACCCTTACAGATCACTTTGCCAGAGATCCGCTTGGGGTAATCAGCGTGCCGGTCCATCCGAAGATCGCGGAACATTTTGAGTTGGAATGGTATGATCCACTAGAACGCTATGCCTACGTCGAAGGCACTGCTTACACGTACGAGGACTACTTTCGAACGATGATTGAAACGTCGCTGCGCTTCAAGGGAACAAAGAAGGACGACTCAACGCAGCAGCAATCGCCGAGCGTGAGCTCTCTCTAGCCAGCCCGTCCCGCGCGGTAAGCCGTGATCACTGCCTGAGGATCGCCAAACGCCGCTACGGTGCCCTCGTCAAGCCACATTGCAACGTCACACCACTTTGCAAGCTCTTCCAGGTCATGCGTGACGAGGACAACCGTCTTTCCACGTTCTCGGAATCCGGCAATAAAGGTCAGACACTTCGTCGCGAACGCCTCGTCGCCAACCGATAAGACTTCATCAACCAGGAGAACGTCGGGATCGATGCAGACCGCAACTGAGAACGCTAGACGCATCATCATACCCGATGAGTACGTGTGAAGTGGTGCATCGGCAAACTCACCGATCTCAGAAAAGCTGATAACGTCATCCATGAACGCATTGACGTGCGTTCGACTCAAGCCGAGCGAAAGCAATTGGATGCGCGCATTCTCACGCCCCGTAAGATCGGGGTGAAAACCAGCTCCTAGAGCGAGCAACGGCGTGATAGCGCCCTCAACCCTGACTTCGCCGACGTCTGGACGAAGAATCCCGGCTAGAATGCGCATGAGCGTCGTCTTGCCGGACCCATTGCGGCCGATCACACCGAGCATCGATCCTGGCTCAATGGAGAAGCTAACGTCGTTCAACGCGTCAACGACCGATAAACCTCGCTCGAGTCGAATAGTCCGAATCACCAGGTCTTTGACCGTTGCCCGCTTCGGGACCGCGGCGAAGCGAAATCTTTTCGTAAGATTCAGGACTCTAATCGCATCTCTCATAAGTATTGCGTAAAGGATTCCGCGTAATGAACAAAGACGCGATATGCAACACCGAACAACACGATGCCGAAGATGGCCGCAAAAATGAGAGCATGCTGGTCAGGCCACAAGCCTCGATAGAGAATATCCTGATAACTCGTAACAAGCGGGGCGAGAGGATTCCAAGTTATGAGGAAGCCAAATCGGCGGGGCACCATTTCACGCGTATAAAGAATTGGGCTAATGTAAAGAAGGATGGTAACGAAATAAACGACGATTTGCTGCACATCGCGATAAAAGACATTAAATGTTGCGAAGAGTATAACGAGCGCCTGTATTATCAGCCATTCGATGGCAATGACCGGCAGGAGCGCAATTAGGGCTAAGCCCAGGTGTACGTGCATCGCGTAGGCAAGCGCGAAGAGCATCGGCAATGATAAGGCAAAATTTAGCCCGGTGGAAAGCACGGGAACGATCAGCAACGCCTCTATTGGGAAGAGCGTCTTGCCGACGTACATTCTCCCATCGACAACCGCAGTTGCGCCAAGCGACAACGCGGTCGAGAGCCAGTTGTACGGAATGAGCCCACACAAAAGAAACAGCGCATAATGCGGGATCGCGATGCGTAGATACACCGAGAAAACCAAGGTATAAATCGTCATGAACAACAGAGGGTTGAGCAACGTCCATGCAAATCCGAGAACGGATTTACGATATCGTAACCGAAGATCTCGGAGTACTAACTCGGCAATAAGCCAACGATACTTATAGGACTTGTTTAGCATCGCGCCGCCTGACGCGTTGAACAGTTCAGATGCCATTTGCGACATCAACCTATTGCGAAGCTCCCGAGCGTTGCGCCGTTTTGGCTCTCCATGGTAGCGGCATTATACCTCGCTGTGCTCAATACGAAATACACGCCGTCGGAAGGGCGCTCGGCGCAAGATGCTGTTTTAGACGCTGATTTCCTGCGCAGGCTCGGATAGTAAGTCAGAAAGCAGCGCGAGCAGCTTCGGTCTAATCGCGACGCTGCTGAAGGGCTCAACGGCAAGCGTCGAACCGGCCGAAATGCGTCGCCAAAGATCGCGTTCTGTATAAAGCCGCACAATTGCAACGGCAAAATCTCGCTCATTGTCCGCGAGCAGAAAATTAACGCCATTTGTCAGCCCGAAGCCCTCGCTTCCGATCGTTGTCGTCACGACGGGAAGCCCATAACTCAAGCTGTGGCCAATTTTACCTTTGTGTCCAGCGCCATACCGAAGCGGCGCCACAAACACGCGGCTGGATAAGAAATGAGGTTCCACATCAGGTACGTACCCTGTAACGCGGACAGAAGGTGATTGCAAATCAAGAACGCTCTGCGGCGGATTGTTCCCCAAGAGCGTCACCTTCACATTCGGCAGCCGCTCCCATACAAGCGGCATGATCTCTTTGCAAAGCCACTGCACCGCGTCCACGTTGGGCGTATGGTTGTAGCTGCCGATAAAGAGAATGCCATCCGTTTCTTGAAACTCGCGCGGCTGTGCAACCTTCATGTCGTGCAGCGTCGGTATGACGCCAACGTTTGGAATCTTGTAACTTACTAACGTCTCTTGTTCTTGCGGCGTCACCACGAGGGTCGCGTCCGCCGAACGAGCAGCGGCGATCTCGCTTTTTTCCATTGCCTGCCAATCCGAATCGCCATACCCGAACAGGTCTGCTTCGCGCTTCTTCCGCATGAAGTGAAGGTCGATCGTATCGTAAACAATTTTGGCAGCGTGGTTTCGACGAACTCTTGGAGCATACTTATGGAACAGCTGCGGTCGACAAATCCATGCAAGATCGATCAGTGGTAACACTTCGGCGAGAGATTCATCCATCGTTCGCCCCCGCTCGATGTGATGCAACACCTCGACACCGAGGGCTTGTAACTCCGCCGTGTACGGTTGAAGCGGCGCGTAGTTGTCAGGTAAAAATACGACGTGATAGCCGCCGCTGCGCAAAATCTTGATGATCTCAAACAGCCTTTTTGAACCCGCTTCCTTATCGTGAAGCGGCACGTAATCATCGATCATCAAGACAACGCGTCCCGCGCGCAGGCGGCGCGCTGCCTCGGGCACGGCTTTTGAATCGCCTGCAGCATGGGCGTCCAATACGGCGCGCCACTTTTCACGGAACTTCGGCAGGTTCACGTTTTGGAAACGCTTTATACCTTCGCTGGTGTTCGTTCCAGAGGATACGCCCTCCAGGTGAACAACTTCAGCTCGAGGCTCAAACACGACGCGATAACCGAATGAACGCGCGGCAAAGCAGATGTCAACATCTTCGTAATATGCCGGGACAAAGGCTTCCGAAAATCCGCCGATCATTCGAAACAAGCTCGTACGCACCAACAGTACGGCACCCGAACAATAGTCGACATCGCGCACATAGTTAAAGCGGGGATCTTTCGGGTCATCGTTACGACCATAGTTCCAACCGGTGCCGTCGCGCCAAATGATCCCGCCCGCTTCTTGCAGCGTTCCATCCGGATAAAGCAGCTTTGGGCCTACGATGCCAATGTTTTCCTCGGACTCGGCTCGGGAGACGAGATAATCGAGCCAGCCGTCTTTTACGATCGTGTCATTATTGAGGAAGCAGATATACTTTCCGCGGGCTAAGGCCGCTCCCCGATTGCAGGATCGGACGAAACCCACGTTCGCGCCGTTTCGCACGCACTCCAGGCCCGGCAAAGCCGCGGCGAGTTCAAAGGTTTCATCA
>Ga0185299_10008087_pt1 | contig 10523 bp, 7 predicted proteins | sample PaiPotPPA55metaG_FD_128002 | JGI IMG/M metagenome (GOLD analysis project Ga0185299, IMG submission 128002) | Iron sulfur acid spring bacterial and archeal communities from Banff, Canada, to study Microbial Dark Matter (Phase II) - Paint Pots PPA... ...
GTAACTGAGCGGCCAGGAAGGAAAGACCGGCTTCAGCCATGGTGTCGGCGAGTTGCTCGTCGATAGCGTGACCATGCGTGGAGATGTCGACGGGCTGAACGTACCAGTGCTCGACGATAGGATACGCAGAGACGAGCGCGATGATCGCGAGAACGACGCCGAACAGTTTTCCCATGCGTTATGCCTCCAACCACGTTGCGCCCCGATTCGTACGCGGCGCTCTCAGCTAGTACGGCTTAGCTTTGAAGACGAAGCTTATAGTTTTGGTCTCGCTGCCCGAAATGGTCACTTCCTGCGTCTGCTCGCCGTAGGACTCGTGCCACGCAGTAACGGTGTACTTGCCGGCCGGGAGATTGGGCAGACTGAAGCTACCATCCTGTCCGGAAATTGCATGATGCGAATTCTTCAGGACCGCGAATGTGCCGTGCATCCAGGGATGCACATTGCACTTCACGGGAATGAATTCGGGCTTATCGTATTTGTCGATGATGGGCGGCGTGCCAGGAGGCTGCGATTTGTTCCATTCGCGATTTACTTTGGCGAGCGGATGAATGTTGTGCGAGGTCTGGTCGTCGTTGACAACTTTGAGTTGCTGATTCACTTGAAGGGCGAGGACGTGTGGGATGTACTGGCAGCCTTTCTGGTCAAAAGTTGCGGGCTCGCTAGGCGCAGCATCGTCGGGAGCGCCGGCAGAGATGTAAACCACAACATTTTCCAGGCTGTTGCCAGGCCCAGTGACGACCGTCTCCGTCGTGATGGGAGTGGTGTGCTGCTTTGCGCAGCTTGGCTCCTTGGACATGTCTATAGGTTTCGGCTTTGCTGGCGTGCCTTCGTAGGTGATTTTGCCGCTGATAGTTCCACCGCCGGCCCGGGCATGCAGCAGGACAGCGGCAAAAATCAGCGCCAGCGCTGCTGTTATTGAAATTAGTCTCGCTCGCATGAACATTGCTCCTTGATCGAATTCATTCTCATCTGTGACGCTACTGCTTGATACCGGAACCTGTGGGCGTGCCGGAGAGCTTTCTGGAAGCAATTTGTTCTGCGCCTTCCTTAGTGGACTTCCACAATGCAAGCTCCGGGCTCTTGTGACTGACTTGCAGCGTGCGCAGGAAATGCACAAGATCCCACGCCTCATCCGGCTTGATGACGTCGGCGAAAGACGGCATTGGCGTGCCGTCGACACCGGTGATAAAAATCTTGTAGAGGTCTTGGTTGGTTACGCCGCACTTGAAGCGTGAGCCTACCGCGAAATTGAAGGGGCGAATGGGCTGATCGTTGCTATCGGTCAGGGTCGATGCGGAAGGGCCATCGCCGCGCCCTTCGGGACCGTGGCACTTCCAGCATTCGAGCTTCTGGAACAGTTCCTGGCCGTGCTTGATCGATTCGACGGTGAGCTTGGACTCGGCCGGAACGTTAATAGGGTCACCGGGCTTTTCATTCTTGAATCGCGGCGAAAAACTCTTGATGAACGCAACTAGATCTGCGCGATTCTGATCCGTCAGGGTGATCCAAGACGGCATGTTGGACATAACGAAGCCGCGCCCCAGAGAGTTGTAAAGGTCCTGGTCCAGAGGCAAAGTTCCCGTCGGCGTCGACCGGCACTTGAAAACCGCGGCGTCAAAGTTTCGCGGCTGGATATTCAGGTATGGCTCGTTAGGGTAGTTGCCGGTCGGGAGCCAATTTTCGCCCCCGCCATCGCCACGAAAGCCGTGGCATCCCCAGCAGTAGCGAAAGTAGAGCGGTTTGCCAGAATCCGCGTGTCCGGTCAGCTTCCCGATATGCGACTCCATATTCTGCGCCCGCATGGCCGCAGGGAGGAGCGCCATCATCGCAACAGCGAAGAAAACCCGCGTCGATTTCGTATTCATTGTGCGCATGCATGTCACCTTAGAACGCGAAGTCAAAACCAAGCAACAAACTGCTGCTCGTGAGATCAGTGCCACTGAGAGGCGCTGCTCCTCGCTGACGCACAATCGCGTATTCATTGTGAAACGCGAAACCAGCGCGGCTGGAGATAAACGGGTAATACCGGTATCCGAAGACCAGCGAGTCGATATTGCTGAGGTTCGATGGATTCGATGCCAACGGCTGACGCGACATGCGAATCAGTTCGTAGCGATTGATGAGAATGAGCTGCGGATTCAACGTGTAGTGCGTTTCGAACAAGCCGCCGTTCCAAGTCGGGGCCTGGGCCCCCGCCGGCAGTGCGGTGTTTGCTGCCGTGCCCGTCCCAAGGAATGCGCTGTCCCAGCCATGGAAATACATTGAGGTGACGTCCAGCTTGTTGAAGTACCACATGCCGATCAGGCCGGCCCGATAAAAGCTCTTGTTCCCGACCCCTGTTCCCAGCACGGGATTCGTCGTTGTGGAGGTGACATTGTTTCCTGCTACGTCTTGCCCAACAACCGTCACTGCTGTCTGATTGAACTGAAAATACGTCGGAGCTTGCCCGAAGTAGCCAAATGCTCCCACGCGCTGCAATCCTAGCTTCCCGAGCTGGAAGGCTTGGCTGGCGGTGACGAACGTGTTGTATTCGTGGCCTGTTTGCAGACCGGGCTGGCCGTCATTGGAACTAAGCAATGAGATCGAATAACGGGTCCGGTCATCCTTCGAGTGGCCCATCAACTCGATGCCGTCTTGATTGTCTCCGATTCCAAATTTAAAGAGTCCGGTGTTCTCTCCGATCGGTTGGAAATGGTAGTTCTGATACAAACCGCCATTGTTGGAGAGCGTCAGAATGCGCTTTTCCGAAAGCAAGTTGTCCAGCTCAAATTTGCCCAGCTTGAAGTTAAGCCAACTGCTTCCCAGTATGTTGTCGATACGCGCCCAGACGGATTCGAAGTGGAAGGCTCCCGTGTTGTCGGAAGAAGGGAGCACGTAGAACGAAATATTCTTCGCCAACGTACCGGCCGTGTGGAAGTCCAAGCCCGTCCAATCAAACCCATGCGTGGTGACTTGCGCCTCCATCTGGGTTCCGACCGGAGCCGCCGGATTGTCCACGGCTACGCGGTTGATGCTTTCCCGATGCCAGATTGGCGTGATCCGAAACGTGACCGGCCAATACGCAGCTTGCTGGAAAATGGGAGCATCCCGGTCATTCATCATCTGGTAGCCGTTGTCCTTGAACGATTGGCCGAAGGGACTCAACTTTGGCCATGCCTCATGGCATGCGGAGCAAGGCATTCCATATTTGCGGGCAAAGGCGGGCAGAGCGCGCACGTGAACGGAGGGTGGCGGAATTGCGACGGCGGAACGCGTATCGGCAATAACAAGCGCAACTAAGAACGAGCCGAACAGAAACACGGAAAGCAGAGAGGAAATGCCTCGCCTTGTCGATTGCGCTGCCCGCGTGTGCATACCGCCTCCTGTACTGATACTCGACAACTGCTGGCAACTCATTTATCGATTATCGGAACAGGGAGGGCACGGACACACCCACAGCGTTACGCTGCAAGCAGCCCGGCAGAAGCGCGGTGCTCGAAACGCGAAGCAAACAGCACAGCTCGGAGGATTTGCTCTCGTTCTTTCTCAATAAAGACGAGAACAGATATCCCCAAAGTCCCTGAACCGACCCGGAATCTACTCCTACAAAAAAACTAATGCAAGTGTTTTGTTATTTCTCTGCAAAAATTTTTTCAAAACGGCCTTCGGCAAGCATTACTAGGCTCCTGAAACATTTTTGGATTGACACATCTGTCCGCCGCGGGTACGAAAGAACTTCCGCGGAATAGGGAATAAGGGGAAATCCGCGGGGAGCGAATCGTGCATCTATGGCTACTGGTTCGAACGATTTTATGAAGAAACTCGGGCGTCTGCTTGCGGTTCTCTCACTTTTCTCCGCAGCTGGGACGCTGGGGGGGCCCAGAGACCGCGATCTGCCTGGCACCGGGCTGGTTATGGAGCTTCCTGCTTCGTACGATGATGCGCTCCAGGTGTTACAAGAGATCGTGCACGATCAGACGATTCGCGGGACCACTATGTTCGATCGAGACAAAACTCTGACCGAGGCGGTTACGGTGGAGTCTACTCCCCTCTTCGAACAGTGGGACGGCCCTGGCAAGGCCTTCTACAAGGTTCGCACCGAAGTCATTGCCCCGCGCCATTTTCGGGAGAGCGCGGATATGGGCACCGTCGCCGTGCGGTATGTGCTCACAAGCGTCAGCCCTGAACGCACGCGTCTGCGCATTGACGCCATATTTGTGGAGAAAGCCCACCGCGTGGCGCACGCATCAGATGGCACTGTGGAGAGCAGCGAGTACAAAGCGATCGAGGAGCGCCTGCAAGCCATACAGTCCGCGCAACAGGAAGCTGCGGATGCGCAGCGTCACCGCGAGAGCATTGCGCTCGCGCAGCAAAGTTTGCTTCGCCAACGGGAAGACGAGAGTAGCCGCTTGGCAACAGCGCAGAGCTCCGCGCAAGATCTGGAGCATCGCGTGGACGCGCTGCGGCACGAAGTGGAGCGCCGGGTGAAAGCTCCTGGCGCCCGTTTGAAAGCTGCGCCTTTTCTTTCCGCGGCTAACATAGCCGAGCTGACGGCATATACGGAGGTGGTGGTTGTGATTGTAACGCCGCATTGGCTGGGTGTGGAGACGCCGCAATCGCAGCGTGGTTGGTTACCCGTCGACCAGTTGGAACCTCTTCCGTGAAGACATCGGCCTCCGTGAAGATATCGGCTCTGATTTTGCGTGTTCTCGCACCGGGTGCGCTAGCAATACTACTTAGTGTTTGGATTACGGCAACGGTCTCCGCACAGGCGGTGCCCTATGCGCGTACCTTCCCGAAGTCGAAAGAAGAAGTTGAATCGACGCTGAAGGACATGCAGGCATACGCCGGGCAAAAACTGCCAGTCGTGGACGGCTTTGTTGCGCTAGGTGATCAGCCGCTCAGCCGGTACGAGCGAGCTTTTTACCAGTTTTCGATCGACGTTGTGGCAGATACGTCCAACACCACCATCGTTCGCGTGGCGGCGAAAATCACCGCCTGGTATGCAGATCGCGATCCATCCAAATCGGAGTACCAGGTTTTGCCCTCGAATGGCAGGCTGGAATTGGATTTGCTCGACCGGCTTAGTGACAAGCTCGGTGGAAAGCTGATTCGCGTTCCACGGTCGAGCGTGGAAGCTCCCAGGCCGAAACTGGATTTCTCGGGCGGTTCAGTCACAAGCCCCGCGTCTTCTGGGACGAGCGCAACGTCTCCCCCGGGAGTGTCCGGTTCCAGCGAAGACGAGATCGCGCCGCTGCGCATCAAGCGCGAAGCGGAAGAAAAACGCGCGCAACAACTCAATCAAGAACTGCAAAGCTTGCAGGAGATTCAACACAACCAGGCACATCCCGCGAATCTGGTGGTGGTAAGGAAGTCCGGTACGCCAGTTCTCGCCAAAGCCATAGCGGGATCACGCGTTTTGTTTGCCGCCGCGGCGAATGACGAGTTCGAATTTCTCGACGCCGAAGGCGAGTGGATTCACGTGCAGATTTCCGGAGCCTCGCGCGGATACATTCGCAGGAGCGGGTTGGACTTACCGGACGCTATTTCCGCACGGCTCAAATCGCCGAATGAATCTCCATTGAGCGAAAAGGATCAGACCTTTCGCGTCGCACGCGAGGAAACCAGCACTTTTCCCGGAGATTGGGAGCCGCTGCGCGGAAAAACGGTGAGAATCTACACGGTGCAGCCGGCCTCCGCTGAATCAAAGGAAACACCCGCTAAATCCAAGCTCGAATTCGCGGCATCGCTCTTTCGCAAATTTCCTAGCGCATCTTCCACGTCAAACGCTGTTCAGGGCATCGTTGTCATCTTTGATTCGGCGGATGGCGGACTTGTCGCTAGCACCGTATCCAACGCACAGCAGTTTGCAAGCGGCTCGCTTTCGCTCGAAGCTTTCTGGAAAAGCAGTTACGCGGATCTGCCCAGCGTGTCCCCTAGCCCTTCACGCTAAGCACTTCAGTCGAAGGCTCGCCACAAAGGCGAACGTGGCGCTGCGCCGTGAAAGATTGTTCCAACACGGTCGTTGAGTAAGTCTGATTTTGAACACAGCGCAGACGACGCGAAACGGATGCTCGAACGCGCAGTCGCACGCGTATCTAGATTAAAATTTGACGAGTATCGATAAGTCGATACGGTTTTCGATTTTCTTCAGGTCTGGGGCGAAGCCCGGAACAAATGCGCCCGGCGTGCCGCAGATATTCTCGACCAGCGGAGCAGTGGGGCACGATGTCGGCGTGACTCCGCCAGGGCCGCTAAAATACGGTACATTGGCGGCCCGATGATCGAATTCCCAGCGGAATGTAATGTATTGGCTGGGCATGTAATCAAAGGTGCCGGAAGCATCCCACGCTTTGTATTGGTCCCCCGGATTCTCGGTGAAATAAGGTGTACCGGAGGCCGCCGTCGCTCCATTGATCGGCGGCAGCAGCACCAAGTAGCGTCCCGGATTGCTAATTTTGCCGCCGCCTATAGTCAGACCGTAGCGGTCCTTGTGAAACCAAAAGCGATTGTAGAGCATGAAGCCCAGGAAATCCTGCTTCGGCCAAATCACCTTTTGCCCGCCTATGAAATGCACACCGTTGGTGTCGCAACTCACGCCGCCGCCGTGTTCGCATCCGATATCGCCCGTCAGCGAAAAGGCCGCTTTGCTTAGAAACTTTTCCGGTCGATCGAGATATTTGACTTCGATACTGTTGTCACTGTGATAGCGAACGCGTCCAGGATTGTTCAAAACCTCCTCGCCAAGCCCATACTCATTGCCAAGTATCTCTAGCCAACCGTTCGGCCGCCAAAGGATCTGCAGTCCAAACCCGGGCCGATTATTGAAGCGCCCATAGGATTGCCATCCGTTCGTGAACCACGGCTCGATTTTCAGGTGCTCCGTCGGGAAAACCTGGACGCGCACGCCGTTGAAGAACCAAGGAGTGTTCGAGGAGACGTACGACGGTTGATATGCCCAGTTGTCGAATTGGTAGTAGCTGAAGAGTCCGATGTAGGACAAAAAGATTCCCGCATCGACGTTAATTCCGTGCAGTTTATTGAAGTGGTACCCGCCCCAAGCTTCCGAGACATAGCGGTAGGCATTGTCTAATTGCCACTGTCCGCGTGCTGGACTGGCATCATTGCGGGGCGTTGTTTGCGAATACATCCCGAACTGGGTCATCAGGCGTGCACGAACATTGTCATAGTGAAAGTCGCCGCCAACGCCAAGCTGCGTGACTTGCACTTCGCCATGACGAAAAACTTCGCTCGAGCCACCGATTGTGTCGTCCTTCGGGTGATTGAAGCTGTAGATGTACGCAACGTCGGCGCGGATCTCCGGCGTAAAAAATTTCGTGTCCAGCGGGACCTCCTTCGTGCGCGCGTTCCCGTTTAGCCAGGTAAAGTCTGCGAATCCAAACGGTTCGGACGGTTTCTGCTGGCCTGCCTTGCCTTCCTCGGTGGCCTGCGGCCCGACTGAGTTGGCCGGGGCAACCGGAACGCCAGCCGAAGCGGCGCTCAGAGCCTCTGGTGGCGAGACTGTTTCCAGTGGTGAGACTTCTGTCGCAGGCTCCGCAGCCGGCACCGCGGCTACCGGTGTGCCCTTGGCTTCCAGTTCCGCGACGCGCTTTTCCAGTTCCTCAAGGCGGTCTAGAAGCATGCGCTCCCGTGCGGTTATCGGAGCTGGTGCTTCCGTCTTTACCCTTGGGGCCGGTTTCGCGGCAGCTTCGTCCTTGGCGTCAGCGCCGGACGCACCGACGAAAATCGCAGTTCCGCAAAGCACGGCCAATAGGAAAGATGCACTCCCTCCTAGCTTGAAAGTGAGCATACCTGTCTCCTGACTGCCGCGGTACGACATGGGCATAGGTGCCAACGCCCATCCGCTGCTCTCAGGGAGCAGTGATCGTCACGGGCATGTAGTGATAGCGGATGGATGCTTACAACGCGCTTAAAGCTTCGTAGGAATTCAACAGGTCCAGGGCTCCGTGCGGCGAGGCGACCCGCCTAATCACGCAGACAATCCCCAACTCATTCATTTGCATTTACTTGCTAGGGCCTTCGGCGCGTGGGGAACACCAGACGCCTTTGCTGCGTATCCTGGTGAGCAATAGAGCGGGGGGTGTGGCAGATGCGCGACCTGATCGGCAATGTTCGTTATGCGCTGAGGCAATTCCGGTCTTCGCCGGTGTTTACGGTGGCGGCGGTGCTTACGCTGGCGTTGGGTATCGGGGGAACTACCGCGATCTTCACCTTGATCGACGCGGTGATGCTACGGTCGTTGCCGGTTGCCGATCCTGGGCGACTTTACCGCGTGGGCGAAGGCGATGATTGCTGTGTCGAGGGTGGTCCTCAAGACCGGTGGGGAATGTTTTCTTTTCCGCTGTACGAGCGGCTCAAGGCGGAATCTCCTGAGTTTGAAGAGGTTATGGCATTTCAAGCCGGCCGCGGGCAATTGAGCGTGCGCCGCGAAAGAGTCGAGTCGGCTGCGCGGCCGCTGCGTTCGGAGTATGTCACGGGGAACTATTTCTCCATCTTGGGCGTGGGCGCTTTTGGCGGGAGAGTATTTACGGCGAATGACGATAGGCCCTCGGCTCCGCCCGTGGCGGTGCTGAGCCACCGCGCGTGGCAGGGAATCTATGGCGGGGATACGAAGGTGGTTGGAGCAACGTTTGTGGTGGAGGGCCATCCGTTCACGGTAATCGGAGTCGCGCCGCCGGGATTTTTTGGGGAGACGCTGCGCAGTGATCCTCCTGACATCTGGATTCCACTACAGCAAGAACCGATGATTCGTGGCGAAGGCGCGCTTCTGCGTCAATCTGTCTCAGCATGGCTGCGCATGATTGGCCGCCTGCGGCCGGGAGCCTCCATTGCCGGAATGTCGCCTCGGCTGACCGGAATACTGCGGCAGTGGATGATGAACGATTCCGGATACCCCGCGCATTGGATGGAGGAGATACAGCGGGTCCTCCCCAAGCAGATGCTCAATGTTGTGCCCGCGGGCGCGGGCGTTGCAGAGATGAAAGAAGAGTATGGCCGCAGCCTGCAAATTCTGCTTTCCGTCTGCGGCATGGTGCTGCTGATTGCCTGCGCGAACGTCGCGAATTTGCTGCTCGCGAGCGGAGTGGCGCGGCGTGGACAGATCGCTGTGCGTATGGCGGTGGGTGCGACGCGGCGGCAGATTATTACGCAGGCCTTGACCGAGAGCATCTTGCTGGCGGTCGGTGGGGCAATAGCTGGACTGCTCGTGGCAGCGGGCGCTGCGCGACTGTTGCTGGCGCTGGCTTTCCATAGCGCGCATTTTCTTCCGATCAGTACCAGGCCATCGCTGATGGTCTTGGCATTCGCGTTTGGCCTGGCGTTACTGACGGGAATGATATTCGGCGCGGCTCCTGCCTGGTTTGCGACGCGCACCAATCCGGTGGATGCGTTGCGTGGATCGGGCCGCGGCACGAGCGATCGTTCCTCATTCGCGCGAAAGGCGCTGCTGCTAGTGCAAGCTGCGGTTTCCGTTGTGTTGGTTGCGGGCGCGACCATGCTTGGCCGGAGCCTGAACAAGCTGGAGCACCAGGACTTCGGTTATCACGTGCAGGGGCGCGTGTTGGTCGCGCTGCACAATCCGCCGGCGAGCTACACGGAAGCTAAATTGAGGGCGCTCTATCGGCAACTCGAGGACCGGCTCAATCGTTTGCCGGGAGTGCAAGGCGCGGGACTCGCGCTGTACAACCCGCTCACCGATAACTGGGGCGAACTGATTTTGATAGCCGGGCATCCTGCTCCCAAGTTTGCGGAGGAATCGGGCGCATCGTGGGATCGGGTGAGCGCGAACTACTTGCAGAATTTGGGGATGCCTATGGTGCGCGGTCGCTATTTCACGGCCGCGGATAATGAGACGACGGCGCCAGTCGCGATTGTGAACGAATCATTCGTGAAACGCTTTTTTAAGAGTGACGAAGACCCGCTGGAGCAGCATTTCGGGCTCGATCTTCCTGAGAATGTCGGCACACTTCGGATTGTAGGCATCGTGCGCGATGCGAAATTTGCGGGCTTCGCCTTGAACAAGCCCGCGCGCCCCATGTTCTATGTGCCGCTCGCGCAGAGCGTGGATTACAAGAATGAGCTGATGAAGACGCTCGAACTTCGCTCGCATTTCATCGGCGGGATCCTGCTGGTGACCAACGCTTCGCCGGGTAGGCTCGAGCCGCTGCTGACCGAGGCACTGGCGGAAGTGGACCCGAACCTTACGATGACCACCGTGAGAACTCTGCGCGAGGAAGTGGATTTGTCGTTTGATCAGGAACGCGCAGTGGCCAGTCTGGCTGGACTGTTCGGAATCGTAGCGCTGCTGCTGGCCGCGGTCGGACTTTACGGCGTCACCGCGTATACGGTTGCGCAGCGTACCCGAGAAATCGGGATTCGCATGGCGCTTGGTGCGGAACGCACTAAGGTGGTGGGGCTCGTATTAAGCGGGGCGTCGCAACGCGTGCTTGGCGGACTGATATTGGGAGTGCCGCTGGCCATCGGAGCGGGGCGCTTGATCTCCAGTCAGCTCTATGGTGTTT
>Ga0185299_10008090_pt1 | contig 10521 bp, 7 predicted proteins | sample PaiPotPPA55metaG_FD_128002 | JGI IMG/M metagenome (GOLD analysis project Ga0185299, IMG submission 128002) | Iron sulfur acid spring bacterial and archeal communities from Banff, Canada, to study Microbial Dark Matter (Phase II) - Paint Pots PPA... ...
CAACGCAGCCGGGGAAGAAGCCGTACCGCTTGGTGTCCGCGCTATGCGAGCGCTTGTGCGAGTCTTCAGCTCGCTCTTCCGGTAACAGTGTGCTGCTCATTAGCTGACGGGGACCTCCAAAGCTTCGAAAATGGTGCGGATTTCGTCGACCTTCGGAATCGGTTTGAGGAACGGCGGAGGGAGTTTACCTCTTGCCGCCATCCGCAAAGCTAGCGGTGTGATCTTGAGCAATCCGCGGATATTGAAGAGCCCGACAGTGCCCTGAATGACTTCGGTCTCAGCGAGCATGCCGGTTTGTTTGATCGTCTTGTTGACGGCGAGCGCGTGGCGCGGACCACGCTCGTTCATCATGACGCGAGCTTCGACAGTCGCGCGCTTGACGTCGATGATGCGATCGTTCGGATCGACGTGCTTGGGGCAGTAGGAGCACGCATAGCAGTGAGCGCATAGCCAGAGATAATCTTCGTTGATCTGCGCCAGGCGTTCTTTGCGCTCGCCGTCGCGCACGTCTTCGATGAAACGATAGGCATACGCGATTGCGGCAGGGCCGGCGAATGACGGATCGACGCTGACCACGGGGCAGAGCGCGTAGCAGGTTGCGCACATCACGCAGTTGGCGACGTCGACGAGCTTCTTCATGTCGTCGGGGCTGACACGGCGTTCGCGCTCGTGATCCTCGTCCCGATCCTTCGGCTGAAGATATGGCTTCAGGCGTGAGTATTTGTCCCAGAACGGATCCATGTGCACGACCAGATCGCGCATCGGTTGGAAGTTCGGCATCGGATCGATTTTGATCGTGCCGCTCGCGTCCATGACTGTCCGGCACGGCGTTTTGCATGCCAGTCCCGTCACTCCGTTGATGTTCATGGAGCACGAACCGCAAATTGCGGACCGGCACGAACGGCGGAAGCTGATCGAACCATCGACCTCGGCCTTGGCTTCCTCGAGAGCGTCCAGCACCGTCCTGGTTTCCGGAATGTCGACCGCGACCACGTCACGATGAGGAACCGTATCGACGGCCTCGTCGAAACGAAAAATGTCGAGCTTGATCTGCGCCATTTAATACGACCTGACTTCGGGCTGCCATTTTGTGACGGTGACTTTGCGCGAGTAGTCGAGGCGGGGATGGTTGCCCTCTTCGCGCCAAGCGAGGGTGTGAACCAGCCAGTTATCGTCGTCGCGCTCGGGATAGTCCGTGCGAGCCTGCGCTCCACGGGACTCCTTACGTGCGAGCGCTCCGTTTGCCACGCACATCGCGGCGTCGATCAGATAGTCCGTTTCCATTGTTCCCACAAGGTCGGTATTGAACGTCTTGGATTTGTCCATGACGTAGACTTCCTGGTCGAAACGCTTGCGGATCTCTAAAAGTTGGTCGACTGCTTTTTGCAGCTGCTCCTCGTTGCGGAAGATGAAGACGTTCTCGCTCATCACCTTGTTCATCGCAGCGCGCAGTTGCGGTGCACGCGTGCCTCCGGGCTTCGAAAGCCAAGCGTCGAGGCGATCTTTCTCTTGTTTGAGCGTGCGCTCCGAGGGGCGCACGTCGCCGGTCGATTTGATGTAGTCGCAGGCGTGCCTGGCCGAGCGCGAACCAAACACAATCGTCTCGAGCAGCGAGTTGCCGCCCAAGCGATTCGCGCCGTGAACGCTCGCGCACGCAGCTTCGCCCGCCGCGTACACGCCCGGGATTCGCGTTGCGCCGTTGATGTTGGTTTCGACGCCGCCCATAGTGTAATGCATTCCGGGCAGAATCGGAATCGGGTCGTTGATGGCGTCCTTCCCGGTTGCGTCGAGCGCGAGTTCGCGAATCTGGGGCAAACGCTCGAGAATTTTTTCGCGCCCGAGGTGACGTAGATCCAGCAGCACGCAGCCGTCGACGCCGCGGCCTTCCAGAATCTCCGTCCACTCCGCGCGCGAGACGACGTCGCGCGATGCCAGTTCGCCCTTGTTTGGCGCATACTTGAACAGAAAGCGTTCACCGAGCGCGTTGAGCAGATAGGCGCCTTCACCGCGCGCCGCCTCAGAAAGCAGGACGCCGTTCTCTTTGAGCGAGGTGGGATGGAACTGGACGAATTCCATGTCCATGACCGGAATGCCGGCACGGAACGCAATGCCCAATCCGTCGGCCGTCGATGCATAGCCGTTCGTAGTTTTCTCATACATGCGCCCGCAGCCGCCGGTCGCCAAGATCGTCGCCTTCGCGCTTATCAGCTCGAGTTCGCCGTTGCGCATGTTGTATGCAACGACGCCGGTCCCGATGCCGTCTTCGACGCAGAGCGAAGTGCAGAAGTATTCCTCATACACCTTGACGTTGAAGCGCTCGAGCTGCTCCCACAGGGTGTGAAGGATGACCAGGCCGGTGACGTCTGCGGAATAACAGGTTCGTGGCGAGCCGGCTCCGCCGAAGGGGCGCTGCGCGATGCGTCCGTCGGGGAGACGCGAGAAGATGCAGCCGCGGTGTTCGAGCCAGATAATCTGGCGAGGCGCCTCTTCGCACATCGCCTCGATGCAATCTTGATCGCCTAGGTAATCCGAGCCTTTCGCCGTGTCGAACGCATGATTTTCCGGCGTATCATCACCGCGATTACCCAGTGCCGCGTTGATTCCGCCTTGGGCCGCGCCGGAATGGCTGCGCACCGGATGCATCTTGCTAACGATGGCAACGTCGGCTCCGCGCTCTGCCGCTTCAACGGCGGCACGCATACCGGCCAAACCGCCACCAATGACGACGACGTCGTGCTTGATCACGTGGACCTTTCCGGGAGCTATGTAGTGAAAAAAGCTACGCTTCTTTATACTACTCCGGTTTGAGCAGGCCCCACGACCTTAGTGGCACGGTTGGTCGTGCGTTCTAGCCGCTTACAACTTGCGTGGCTGCTTCTTGGACGGCAGCGAGCGAGGCAGCGATTTCTCCTTGGGCCCGGCGAGCTTCCGCCCGAATGGCCGCCGCCACGCACGTGGCTTCAATATGTTGATGGCTGGCGACGAGCTTTTCGAGGCTGTCCGCGTACTCGAAGAGGCGCACCAGCGGAAGCGACATGTCGCTCAGTGCCTGGGCCAGACGCTCGATTCGCGTATCGGCGATCGCGTCGATCATGAAAGGATTCCCCCTGGTTTGGTATCCCACCAAACAATAGGGCAACATCCTAGCAGGAACCGCTTGCTCGCTGGAGTGCCAAACGATTCATTTCCGGCTAGGTGCAAAGTCCGGTCCTAGCGGCGGGAGGAGCGCGGGTCCCTCCGGGTCGGGATCGGCCAAAGTGCGTTGGTAGAAGCGATACGCGTTCTTGCCGCCCTGCTTTGCCTGATAAAGCGCTTCGTCCGCTGCGAAAAACAGCGTCTGACTGTTGGTGCCGTCGGCGGGAAACATCGCAACTCCGATGGAGGACTGGAGGCCGTTGCGGCGCAGCGAACCGAGGATCCGTTCGACGCCGCGCTCGGCGGCGGCCCGGTCCGTTTTAGCCATTACGACGACGAACTCGTCGCCCGCATAGCGCGCCACGATGTCCCCTTTGCGCGCTGCCTTTTTCAGGAGATTCGCAAAGCGCTTTAGCGCCAGGTCGCCCAAGCTGTGTCCGCCGCAGTCGTTGATCTTCTTGAGGTCATCTAAATCCAAGATCATGAACGCGAACGGCGTGTCATATCGCTCTGAAGAGTGCAGTTCGCGATCCATCATGTCATCGAGCGCGCGGCGGTTCGGAATACCCGTCAGCGCGTCGGTAAGGGCCAGCCGCTGGGTCTCTTCGAGCAGACGGCGCGTTTCTTCATACAGGCGCGCGTTCTCGACGGCAATGGCAGCCTGCGAGGCGAAGTCCAGAAGAACGCGCAGTTGATTCTCGGTGACCTCGTCCGATGGCGGGTCGTCGACATAAAGCATGCCGCGCACGACGTCGCGTGCGACGAGCGGCGCGATGCAATAGAAGCGCTTCGTGTCCTCGAGCGGCTTATCCGGATCGGATTGGCTTCCGTAGGCAACTTCCTGCACGCCATGCGCGACGTCATGCAGCGTCGAGTTCGGAATGAAGCCGAACGGGTCGGCGGCGTAAAGGACCGTGCCTTTACCGTCGCCCTCCAGGCGGCGCACGACGTTGCCGTGCTCGTCGACATCGAAGAGGATGACGCGGTTAAACTTTAATGATTCACATACGCCTCGCAGCACCATCGAAAGAATATCGTTGATCTCGAGCGTAGAATTGATTGTGGAGAACACCTGCTGAAGAACGAAAAGTTCCTCGTTCTGCTGCGCGTACTCGTCACGCTCTGCTTCGAGCATGGCAATGCGGGAGCGCAGGCGCTCGATCTCGTGCACGAGTTCAGCCTTCTCGGGCTTGTCAACGGCGGGGTGGGTACCCGCCTGGGACAGGTTCACGGCCACCTTTACTGTAACGTCTTTATCTGTCGTTTTCTTTAGTCAGCTGCTCGCGTCGATAGGGGTCCGGTAAGCCGTCCGGTGAGTTCGTTCGTTCATCTTCACGTCCACAGTGAGTACTCGCTTCTGGATGGGGCTTGCCGCGTAGACCGGCTCTGCCGCCGCTCCGCCGACGACGGCAGCCCTGCCATTGCGCTCACGGACCACGGCGTCATGTACGGCGCTATGGAGTTTTATTACACAGCGCGGGACTTTAAGCTCACGCCGATCATCGGCTGCGAGGCGTACATTGCGCCGCGGGGGCGCCTCGACCGCACCGTCCGAGATGAAGCGCACGTAACACTGCTGGCAGCCGACGTGATAGGTTACAGAAACTTAACGGCCCTGATCTCCAAAGGCTTCCTTGAGGGCTACTATTACAAGCCGCGAATCGACTTGGATTTGCTGGCCGAACACAACGAGGGACTGATCGTCCTGTCCGGCTGCATGTCCGGCCTGGTCGCCGCCCCGCTGCTCAAAAACGACTACGAAAAAGCGCGGAGCGCCGCAAGAACGTACGTCGATATATTCGGCGACCGGTTCTACATCGAAGTCATGCGCCACGGCATGCCCGAGGAAGAAGTCATCAATCAAGGGCTCGTGAAGGTCGCGCGCGAGCTGAACATTCCGATCGTTGCGACGAATGACTCGCATTATCTTGAACAAAAGGATGCGCCGGCCCACGACGTGCTGCTCTGCATAGGGACCGGAAAGACGGTCTCCGATACGAGCCGCATGAAGTTCTACTCGGATCAATTCTACGTCAAGAACGACACCGAGATGCGCGAGCTGTGGGCGGATTTGCCGGAGGCGTGCGACAACACGCTCGCCATCGCCAAACGGATCGATATCCGGATCCCGGAAAAGATCTATCACCTGCCGGCGTTCCCCGTTCCCCAAACCGGCCCCGGCGAAGAGAAATCCGCCGAAGACTTTTTGCGCGAGGTCTGCGAGCAGGGTCTGATCCAGCGCTACGGCGATCGCGCCCAAAACGATGCCGCGCTGCGCGAGCGATTCGACTACGAACTTTCCGTCATCCTGAAGATGGGGTTCGCCTCGTACTTCCTCATCGTGTGGGATTTCATCAAGTACGCGAAGGATAACGACATCCCGGTCGGTCCGGGACGCGGCTCGGCGGTCGGATCGGTTATTGCGTACTGCCTGAAAATCACGGATCTCGATCCGCTCAAATACAATCTGCTCTTCGAGCGGTTTTTAAATCCCGATCGCATTTCGATGCCCGATATCGACACGGATTTCTGCGTCGAACGGCGCGACGAAGTTATCAAGTACGTTACCGAAAAATACGGCTCCGACCGCGTCGCGCAGATCGTGACCTTCGGGACCATGGCGGCGCGCGCCGCCGTACGCGATGCAGGACGAGCGCTCGCCGTTCCCCTGCCGGACGTCGACCGCGTTGCGAAGATGATTCCATCGGGCCCGGGCGGCATGTCTATTGCGCAGGCATTGGAGCAAATCCCCGAACTGAAGGGCTTGTACTCGGCTTCGCCCGAGATCCGCCGGCTGCTGGACACAGCCAAGGCAATCGAAGGCCTAGCGCGCAATGCGGGCACGCATGCGGCCGGGGTCGTCATATCACCGGGTCCGCTCGTCGAGTACGCGCCACTCGCAAAGAGCGACACGGGCGTGAACACGCAATATGACATGGTCTGGGCCGAGAAGATCGGCTTGCTCAAGATGGACTTCTTGGGCTTGCGCAACCTGACCGTGATGAAGAATGCCGTCGACGAGATCCGGCGCACGACCGATCCCCGTTTCGACATCGCGAAGATTCCGGACGACGACCGCCGCACGTACGATATGCTTTCTCGCGGCGAGACGATGGGCGTCTTCCAACTGGAGTCCGAGGGTATGGTTCGAGTTTGCAACGAGCTGCGTCCGTCGAACTTCAACGATATCATTGCTTTGGTTGCACTGTATCGTCCTGGTCCGATGGAATGGATTCCGACCTATATCGCGGTGAAACATGGACGGCAGAAACCCAAATATCTGCACGCTAAGCTCGAAGCAATTCTATCGGAAACGTATTCCGTCGCCGCGTATCAGGAACAGGTAATGCAGATGGCCCGCGACATGGCCGGTTTCACGATGGGCGAGGCCGACGAGCTGCGCAAAGTCATGGGGAAAAAGCAGAAAGAGAAGATCCCCGTTTACCGCGAGATGTTCGTCAAGGGCTGCAAAGAGCACTCAGGCATCGACCAGGACCTCGCCGCAAAGATCTTCGAATTCATCGAGCCGTTCGCAGGCTACGGCTTCAATAAGTCGCATGCCGCAGCGTACGGATGGGTGGCCTATCAGACGGCCTATCTAAAAGCCAATCATCCGTTGCCGTATTTCGCCGCGCTCATGTCATCGGTGAAAAACACGACCGACAAGCTCGTCGAATACATCGACGAGGTGAAGAAAATGGGCATCTCGGTGCTGCCTCCCGACGTGAACGCATCGCTTATCGACTTCACCGTGGTGGGCGACCAAATCCGGTTCGGTCTTTCCGCGATCAAAGGTGTAGGCGAGGGAGCCATGCGCATCGTTCTGGAGGCGCGCGAGGGCGGTGGCCCGTTCAACGATCTCTTTGAACTTGCCAAGCGCGTGGATACAAAACAAGTCAACCGCCGCGTTTTTGAAGCGCTGATCAAATGCGGTGCGCTTGACTGCGTTCCCGGAAACCGCGCGCAAAAACTGGAAGCGCTGGATACGGCGATGAACATTGCGGCCGCGGAGTCGCGCGACGCCGAGCTCGGTCAAGCCTCGCTGTTCGGCCCGGCGACCGAAGTGCATCATGCGCTCACCCCGATACTGCCGCTCGTGCCTCCGCCGAATACAATGCAGGCGCTGCAATGGGAGAAAGAAACGCTGGGGATCTTCGTTTCCGGGCATCCGCTGGCAGACGTCGCGGACGCGCTCGCGCGCACAGGCGCAGTTCCGATCAAAGATTTGCGCTCGCGTGAGGACGATAGTTTCGTGGTGATCGCGGGCATGGTCGAATCGGTACGGCGTACGCTCACGAAGGCGGGTCAGCAAATCCTCATCGCACGGATTGAAGACACAACCGGTACGTGCGAGGTGGTCGTATTTGCGAAACTCTACCCGCAAGTGCAGGGCCTATTCGAGCACGATAAGCTTCTGATCGTCAAAGGACGCCTACGCATGCGCGAGCGTCCCACCCTTCGAGGCGCTCCGGATGAAAAAGAGGCAGAGGCGCCCGTAGAAATTTCGATCGGCGCGAATGAAGTGATGCCGTTCGAGCGCCCGGCTTACGTTCCACCTCCCGCGGGATGGCACGTTACCGTGAACACGCGCGATCAGGTCGATCGCCTTGCTGCCGTCCTTGATGAGTGGCCGGGAACCATTCCCATGATGGCTCGCATCGGTGAGCGGACGCAGCGCCTGCCGCGGGGCATCGCCGCCGATTATCGCATCAAATTCGAATTGGAGCGCATTTTTGGCCAGGGAAATGTGTCGGAGGGTCTGCCTGAGTGAGGCTGCCCGCGGGCGTTAGGGACTGGCTGCCGCAAGAGCTCGCCTTTAAGCGCGAGATCGAAGAGACGATCCGGCATGTCTTTCGCACGTGGTCGTATGCGGAAATCCTTACGCCGACGTTCGAAAGTGAAGAAGCACTGGAACGCGGGCTCGGTGAGAAGCTGATGCAGCAGACGTTCCGCTTTACCGATCCGCTGGGCACATTGCTTGCACTGCGCACCGAGATGACGACGCCGATCGCGAGAGTCGTCTCGGCACGGCTGCGCAACGCGACCCTGCCGTTACGGCTCTCCTACGTTGCAACCGGTTACCGCTATGAAGAACCGCAGCTCGGCCGCATGCGAGAGTTTACCCAAGCGGGCGCGGAGCTCATCGGCGGTCCCGGCGTCGACGCCGAGGCAGAATCATTGTTCATGGCGATTGAGGCGCTCGATGCGGTCGGACTTTCGGACGCGCGCTTCGACATCAACAACGCGGCGATCGTCGATGGCGTTCTAACGGCTGCGGGACTGGACGGCGAACAGCTGCGCCGCCATAAAAAACTGATCGCGGATCGGAACGTCGTAGCGATCCAAGACGAAACGATCAAACAGCTGGCCATGATGCGGGGGCGCGAGGATATCGTCGAATTTCTCCGGCCGCTCTGCAAAACGCCGCGATCGGCGGCCGCGCTGGAAAACCTCGAACAGATTCTGGAACGCGCGCGTGCCTTGGGTTATCGCGAACGAATCAACATCGACTTCGCGCTCCTTCGGGACTTGGAATATTACACCGGCTTCGTGTTCGAAGGCTACATCAGCGATCTGGGCTTCTCGCTTTGCGGCGGCGGACGGTACGATGCGCTGCTGCCGCGCTTCGGTTACGACGTGCCGGCCGTCGGCTGGATGGTCGGCGTCGAACGGATCCTGCTCGCGCTCGAACGGCGGCGCGTCGATGAACGTCCGCGCAACGAGGTGGATGTGCTGGTGAGCGGCTCGGATGCGATTGCCGCTCAGGAACGCAAGAACGGGCTGCGGGTGCGCGTCGACGTGCGTGGACTCGATCGTGAGGCATTGCTGGTGTATGCGCGGCACAAGCGCATCCCGCGGGTGATTATCGCCAACGGCGGCTTGGTCGAAGAGATCGACACGTGAGCGGCGATCGCTTGGTCATCGCTGTTCCGAAGGGCGCGATGTACGCGCAAACGGCGCAGCGTTTGCGCGCCGCCGGAATAGACGTGCCAAACGAGACCGGACGCCGTTTGACCGTTTTGAGCAACGACGGGAAGGCGGAGCTGCTGCTGCTAAGGCCCACCGACGTTCCCGCGTACGTTGAATTCGGCGCAGCGGATTGCGGCATCGTCGGAAAAGACGTGCTGTGGGAAACGGATCGTTCGGTAAGCGAGGTTGCGGATCTGGGTTTTGGCGCATGCCGGCTCGTGGTTGCGGCGCGCCGCAGCGACGGCTATCACGAAGGAGCGCGCTACCCGACGTTCTTGCGTGTTGCCACCAAATTCAAACGCTCCGCGCAAGCCTATTTCGCCGAGCGCGACCTCCCCTGCGAGATCATTGCATTGCACGGTTCCGTCGAACTGAGCCCTCTGGTGGGACTATCCGACGTTATCGTCGATCTCGTAGCGACAGGCAACACGCTGCGCGAGCACGACCTGGTCGTCGTTGATGAGATCGCGCATTCGACGGCGCGCCTTGTGGTAAACCCGGTGCGTTTTCGCGCGAAATATGCCTCGCTGAGGGAGTTGGTCGGGCGTTTGGAGAGAACCGCGGTTTCGTGAGGCTGAAAATTTTTCAAGGCGGCGACTACGACGCGCTCGCCGGTCTGTATCGCGGCGGCTGGGAATGTTCGCCGGACGTCTCGCGCGGCGTGACGCAGATTATCGGCAACGTGCGCGAGCGCGGTGATTCGGCGCTCGTCGAATATGCCCGCCGTTTTGACGATTCAAAGTTTGATTCGAGCAAACTTCGCGTGCCGATCCCGATGCACGAACAAGCGCGCGCGCTCGTGCCTCACGAGATCGTCGAGGCTCTTGCGCTCGCGCGCGAGCGCGTGGAGGTGTTTCACCGGCGCCAAATGCACGACGACGTCGAGTACACCGAGGATGACGGAACGCGGTACGGTTTTCGTGCGCGGCCGCTGGACGCGATTGCCGCATACGTACCCGGCGGTACGGCAGCGCTGCCTTCATCGGTCATCATGAGCGTGGTTCCGGCGAAGCTGGCGGGCGTCCCACGCATCATCATCCTTACTCCGCCTCAAAAAGACGGAAGGATTGCAGCGGCCGTGCTCTTCGCTTGCTGGCTCTGCGACGTCGACGAACTCTACGCAGTCGGAGGCGCGCATGCAATTGCTGCCGCCGCCTACGGTACGCAGTCCATCGCGCGCGTGGACAAGATCGTCGGTCCCGGCAACGTGTGGGTAACCGAGGCCAAACGCCAGGTGTTCGGCTCGTGCGCGATCGATGGACTTGCGGGACCTTCGGAAGTCTTGGTGGTTGCAGACGACTGCGCCAATGTCGAGTACGTCGTCGGCGAGCTTCTTGCGCAGGCCGAGCACGATCCCATGGCGCGCGTTGCGGTCGTTTCCGAATCACGGGCGCTCCTCGATGCATGCGCGCAGCT
>Ga0185299_10008092_pt1 | contig 10518 bp, 10 predicted proteins | sample PaiPotPPA55metaG_FD_128002 | JGI IMG/M metagenome (GOLD analysis project Ga0185299, IMG submission 128002) | Iron sulfur acid spring bacterial and archeal communities from Banff, Canada, to study Microbial Dark Matter (Phase II) - Paint Pots PPA... ...
ATGCACTTAGCCCAAAATCGGTTTGCTACAGCGCGATTTTTGACGAACAAGCTCGCATAAGTGGCAGCGTCAGACGCTGACATTGTTTTCATTTTCGTTGTCTCCTTTTTGGTTGTGTTGTCGAACAATTTTAACTGGTTAATCACAAAGTATGGTCCGCTTGCCAGCGGAGTCCATCGCAAGATACGGCCTGTTTTTAGTCATTAATTAAATCTTCCTTCTACTGTATGAAGAGTGCGTTGCATTAGCGGCGTCGGACCGCGCGACCACTCGAGTATCGCATCTGTTATGACTAGAGGCACACGGCCAGACGCCAGCACAAGCGCCCCGGCAACAGCATTGGCAATATCGTCATGAGCGCCCGGACCGTGATCGATACTGTCACGCCCGCCGCGCGCCGTCCGGCGTTCCAAACCATGCAATTGCGATATCAACCGCCGATCGTCGAGAAGTTGAATCTTGCGGGAATTCAATAACGGAAGCATGTCGCGGTAAATGTCACTCTTCGGCTTCTCGCTCAGCTCGTATGTGACATTGCGCTTTCTGAATGGCTCCCGCGCCCATTCGCCCGCATATCGATCGCCGCAAATCTTGTGAATATGATAGCTGGCAAGCACCGTACAAAATTCATCAACAACGGACTCCGGCGAAAATGGAGGCCGGCATTCGCGAATGCAATCGAGAATGCCAATCCCAAACTTGTCACGGTGCGCAATAGCAAGCGTCATGCTGTCGGAACTGCCGCCGGACGGATCGACGAAAGCGATATAGCTCGCACCGGACACCGGCGGCAATTCAAACACACCATCCGCCGTGCACGCCTCAAGCACTTCCATGCTGACGAATTCGGCAACGTCGCTTCTAAACTCGGCGCCATATTCGGCATTGGCCGACGCCGGATCACGTTCATATTCAGCGTCGATAAATTCCTGCGATACCGTCGGGTTCATCGTCCGCGTCGCGGCCCGCCAAACAAGGTTTCGCGCGTCGTCCTTGGCATGCCAGCGACGGAAAGCATCCCAAAGGACACCGCGCCGCGCATACGGGCTGGAGCCGGCAATCACCATCGCGTCGCTGCCAAATGTCGCCATGCTGGCGCGGACGGCGTTCAAAACTTCGCTGTCGGGATTTGCGCTGTCATCGTCCCTCCAAAAAGCCAATTCGTCCAGCACGGCGACGCATACCGACCTACCGCGAACTGTGCGATAGCTGCGGGTAACGACCTCGATCGTCACGCCGCCCTTCAATTCGATCTCGCTTGTGGTGACGTTCAGGACATGGCTTTGCAAAATCGGCGGGCTGAGAATGCCTTGGCAGTATCGATGCAGGATCTTGGCTTGTTCGCGGTCCGCCGCAACCAAAAGCACGATCGCCCGCTCGCCCGGCGATAGATATTTGCGCCAATCGCGGAAAACCGCCAGGAATACGGCGACCAAAGCCATCGCAAAGGACTTGCCGCCTCTCCTGCCAATCACAAGCCACAAGTACGCGGCGGGCGCGCCAGGCGGCACAGCGCGGCCCGTGCAAGCCCGATAAAGCGCCAGTTCGTCCGGAGATAGCGGAAGGCCAAAAGCGGCCGCCAGCAACGCCCGCCAAGGCTTCCATGAGTCCGGACCGCGGATCGAGGCGCCAAGAAGGTTAAGATCGTCGAGGGCGGCGAGGATATTCATGCGGGCGCGCCGTCTGACTGACGCGAGCGCCGTTGCGCTATCGGGATAGCCTTAGGAGGCGTTTTGGCCGACACCGCCCGCGCGGGCGCAGCCTGAAGACGCTTCTTGCGGAGCAAGTCGGCCTGGCGTTGCCTCTTGTCGATCCGCCCTCTCGTCATGGCTGAGCCTTTGCCTGTAGGTAGCTCTGCAACGATGGCGTCACGTCGCGGGACTTGCGTTCCAAGCCTAACCGTTGCAAGCAACGGCCAAGCCTGTCCGTCAATTGGCCGAAAAGATCGATATCGAAAGCGTTGCCGGCTACCGCGTCCACTTCCATGCACTCGGCTGTAAAGCTCAGCGTGGCCGCGCGCCGGCATAGTTGCCGCTGGCCTTCGCTAAGGTTATCGATGCCCCCCAGGTCGCACTCGATTTGCGTCAAGATATCCCGATAGCGGCGCGCCTGGCCGGTGCGGCCGTCCATGCCCTCGACGGCGAAAAGCTTCGTCCGGTTTGTCACCCGGCTGCGATGATGCCGGGACATGCCGGCGATGGCCGCGCCATTTTGTTCGGTTTCCATGCCCACGGATATAGCGTGTACGCGACATGAATGCAACATGGATTAGTAACACATTGATATCGCTAGCACGAAACAACGATGGACGGATATCTAATCCGGCGGTCATGGCTGATTCGCGGCGCGGGGTGGGCTGAAAGAAAAAAGGCGATAAGAGAACAGGCAAAAGCCCTTAGCTTGCTCCAGTTTGCTCCAGTGCTCCAGAGTGGAGCATTTCGAGTGGAGCAAGTTGAGCGGCTCGACTAGGTTGCTCCAGTCCCACTACACTATAGTGGGACCCAGCAACTAGTGGAGCAAACTTGCATGGGTATTTTTGAACTGGGGCAAACGGGCTAATTTGCTCCAGTTGGCGAGGCGGCGGTTACGTTGCCCAAATGCCGACTTCGACGAATCTCTTGGGCCGTCGCTTGGCGTCAGGTTTTTCAACGATCTTGAGAACCTTATTTTCGATCCATGTTTTGAGCATTGCCGTGATGCGCTTTCTATCGGCTGGGTTTGTCACGTCGAGGTCGAGAATCTTGGCGACGGCAATTCCTGCCCATTCTGGAGAGCGATAATCCTCCCGCCACGATCCTCCGGCAATAACTTTCTGAATTTTGAACAGGTCGCTAGCGGCCATGTTGTCGAACAGGCCAGGCCGTTTCCAAGCGGTGACAACGCCAATTTCATCAGCCCGGTCGTCTGGGGTTTCGTTTTCGAGCGAGACGCTGATAAATTTGCACCAATCGGTTTCATCCGATGCCGGGCGCATGTTGGCCTTGCCGTTCTCGCAACGAAAATAAGATCGGCGGTGTTTTTCAGGCACGCCAGTTTTCTCAGCGTCGTCTTTCGACATGACATTGAGAACCCGCACCGATCGCGCGCCGCCAATGAGGGAACTTGCGCCGCGCGCATCATGCACATCGAAGTCTGCCCCATGGGCGCCATTGCTTGGCTTTCGCACATGGTGGGCCAGCTCGACTGCGCAATTAGTTTCCTCCGCGATTCCTCTCCATGTTTTGACGACGGCGTCGATCGCGTTGTTGTCGTTTTCCAACAATCGGTGGCATGAGACGAAGGGGTCAATGATTAAAACATCGATGCCCAGCCTGGTGATTTCCGCTTCCAGGGCTTTGGCGATCTGTAGGTGGACAATGGTGGCGCCGCGTTGTGCTTCGGCGATGACGAGCGGCTCGTTGCGGCCGGAGTTTACGAACAGGCGCCCCTTGATTTCATCGGGATGAATTTCATAATGGAGCAGGATCGCAGCAACGCGCCGGTCGATTTCCTCGCGCGGGTCCTCAAGGTTCCAGTACCAAACATTGAGCTTCGTTTTTGCCGGAGTGCCACGCAGCAAATTGCGCCCCGCCGCCATGCCGACCGCCTCGACCAGCTGTAGACTGGATTTCCCCAGCCCTCCGGGCGCGACGGTCGCGGAGACGAAGCCGCGAATATAATGCCCTGCGTGAAGCCATTGGCGCGGTGGGATTGTCCTTGGATCGCGCCAGATAAAGGGGTGCGCGGCGAACGCCGGCAGCTCCTCTGACTCCGCATTCACGGTGCGTTCGGTTGGCGCCCATAGCCGGGCAGTATTCTCGATCAGGCCATCAAGCTGCTCGCGCGTTCCGCCGGCGGCCGCCCAATTGATGATGTCGCCTTTCGGACCGAGCCCAGGAAGGTCAAGCACGCGGACGCTCGCCCCGGCTTCCTTGAGGGATGCCGCCACAGCATCAAGGTGTAACTGGCCGGGCGGATCGTTGTCCGGCAAAACGACGGTATCGGCGCCGCTCAAATAGGCAGAATGCTCTGCCCGCCACTTTTCCCCTCCGCCGCTGTTGCATGTCGATGGAGTGTTCCAGCTCCAAAGCAAATCGGCCTTGGCTTCGCCTTCGACGATGACGATCGTGCGGCCATGGGCGAGAGCCTCAAGCAGCTCCGGCAACCGATAAGGTATAGGATGAACGCCGTCGAGGTTCCAGATCCATCCGCCGTTGCCGTCTGGGCGCCGTTGAAGAAACTTCTTTTTGCGACCATCATAATAATCCGTCCGCTCGACCTGATACACGAGGGTGCCGTGCTCATTGGGATAGTCGAAATATGTTTTCTTCGCCGGCTTGGCGTGTCCGTTCGGCTTGAATTCAGGCTGGCCGAGCTTGGCTCGAACATAATCCTTGCATGCAATCGGATCGTCGCCCGAAAAGCTATGGACAAGAAATCCGTCCGGCGCTGCGGCGGAGGGCGTGACGGATAGGCTTCGATCCTGACGGCTATGACCAGGCCCCGGCGCCAAAACCGAGCACCCGCTCACGTCGCCGCCAAGCGCCGCGGCCCACGATTTGAGCTGCGCGTTCACGCCGCCCTCCGATCGGCTCGAACGCCGCGATCGAAGGCCTCATGGATGATCCTGTCAACGCATGCGAGCTGGCGTTCGGATAACTTATCCAAGCTGCGGCGCCGTAAAAGGCTGGTGATGAATTCAGTGGTCCATTCGTTGAGCCACTCCTCGCGCGAGATCGCCGTTAGCCACGTCCGCCTTCGATGCGCTTCATCGCTTTCGGTACGGCGCGGCTCGTAATTGCATTGGGCTGGAACTGACTGCGCAGTCACCGTCTTGGCGAGATCATGCCAGTCTAATTTTTGAGTTTTTAGGGCGCGCTCAATCGCTCGCGCGGTCGCCACGACCTCGCCGTCGAACGGTGAACTAAGGCGCGGGATCAGCCGCGCAAGGATCGGCGGAAAGTCGCGGGTCAGGACGCCCCGTGCGCTCATGGTTTCCGCCTTTCAGCGGCAACCGCTATTTCAACTGCAAGCTTCAAAGGGAGGACGACAAGCACATCACGACGGTCGGCTTTGATAATGAGAGCGCTGCGACCGTCAAGCCACGAATAGAGCCGCGTGAAGCCATTGGCGCGGGACTTCGCTTCGACGACAAGGTCGCGGCCCAAGAGCGGGACAGTTAAATCGCCCGCATAGGAACCGCCTGCCGAGCCGGAAAGCGGGACGCGTTCGGCGCCAAAGCCGTGATCTTGAAGCAGGCGCACGATCGCGCGTTCAAGACGGTTTCCCTTATCGCGAGACGCGCGGCCTCCGCGTTTTTTTTCTTGCGCGATCGCGGTCATGGCGAGCCCCCGGCATCCGGCGCCTTGCGTTGCGCCAATTGATTGACGAGACCGGCGAGACCTTGGAATAGCTTGCGCTCGCTTTTTTCGGCCTCGATCAAGATGCGGTATTGATCGGGTGGAAGGTGACGGGCGATGACCTCCTCGACCAACTCGCGCAGTTTGTTTGGATCGATGGCGTCAAGCTCGACACTGACCGGGCCAAACTTTTTAGCCCGCGAATCTGACTGCTTTGTCGGCCGCGTGGGCAAATTCCAATCGTCGATTTGACGTGAGGTGACGGCAACCTTTTCGAAGTGGAGTTCCGCGCCTCCGGCATGTTGGCGAAGACCTTTTTCAACAGCCCGCGCCGCGTCCTGGCCGCTTGGATCAAAATCGCCAAAATGATAGATGAAGCATGGTTTCTCCGCCTCGGCCATATAGTCGCCGGAGGCATGCAGGAACGTCTCAGAAGCGTAGCCTCTGGTCACCATGAGCGGCACGTCGAACTTCTTTGTGACCGGGTAGACGACGCCGCTCAAGGCGTCCTTTTCGAGCCATATCTCGATGTAGGAATCGATGTCGCGCCAAAGCGCCTTCCGATAGATTGCGGCGGTATCGGTCAGCGCCTCGTCGATACTGTCGAAGGTGACCGGCTTCCGTTGCCACCGCGTATGATCGACGATCCAACCGTAGGGCAATTGTCCGGACCGACGCATCTCGACCAGGTCGATCTGAACCCGGCTATAACCGCCCTCGTCCTTGGCGACGAGGCCGCGAACGCTTGCCAAGTAAAAGGTCTGGCGCACTGACGCCGGCTGGGCCGCGCGGACGATTTCAAGAAGCGCCTCCCGCCGACTGGCGAGGCCTGCTTTGGTGACACGATGACGCTTTGGCTTTTTATTCGGTATACCGAATAAAATTTCCCGTCTTATCTCCGCGCGCCGGAAGGCTGCGCATGTGATAAGCGCCGCGTCATTATCCGCTTGCGCCGGGACTTCGTTCGGACTATTTGCGCGAAGGTCAGCCGCCGAGGATGACAATTGAGAGTCGCCACCTGGTGAATCAGGGGCGGCTCTCGCCGCATTGTGGCCCACCGTTCACTTCGCCCCCCCCCCCGGCATTCCGGCTGAAGCAAGCGCCTTGACGGCTTTTTGCGCTGCGGACTTCGACAAGTACCAAAGACCGCCCATTTGGAACGCACCTGGGAGCTGGCCGGTCGTCATCAAATGCCGAGCTTTCCGCTCCGGCATCTTCCAAAACGCGGCGATTCCTTTACCTCCCGAGACGAGGTCGTCGCCGATAGCGGCGTCATCGACGGAGGAATTGCTAATGCTAGCATTGGCATTCATTGGGGTTTGCACCTCCTATTCGGTTTCCGCAAGAGCTTGTCTGCAAGTGCGGGTGAGTTTGGACAGATTGATAAGGCCTAGCATGACTGGCACCGGTTCGGGATCCATGAGGTCCAACTGTGCCGTTACTTCCGCGAAGCTACCAACGAAGAAGCCAACCCGCGGTAGATTGTCTAATAGAATGATGGCCCCCTCAGGTGTCGGGTATACCGGAATGATCGCCGCCCAGAAGTCTTCGTCTTCGTCCGCCGGCCGGGTTGGCTCGAAACATGGATTGCTCTCACCAAGACCCACATCCAGCGTGCCCCTGCCGATTGAGGCAGCCCTCGATGGCGACACTCCGAAGGTTTCTAACGAAATGCCAAGCTGATAGGCTAAAAGATGCCCGAAATCGTATTCGATCCGAGCGCCTTTTCCTGGGCGCACAACCAGCGGAAGCCCCGCGTCGCGAAGAACCCGCAGACGTGATCTGAACGCCTCGACCTGCGATGGCTGGATGCGATTAATCTTGATAAGCGCTCTTTCGAGCCGCCCGTAATCCATCGGTATCTGTCCATCATTTCTAGACGAAACATGGTGCCAATGGTTTATGATGTCAATGCCAGTTTAAGCATTCAGGCTCGCATTTTTTCTGCAATTCCACGCTCCATGTTGCAAATCGTGTCGCGCGGAGCCGCCGTGACTTTTTGAAATCCTTTTGAAATCAATGGTAATGAATTGCAACAGATGCGAACTGAAAAAGCTGCCTTGGGGGGCGGCATGATTTAAGAAACTGAAATGATTTCAATTGCGTATTGGTAAGTCTGGCAGGCGCTGGAGTCAGTTTATAGACGGATCAAAACTCCGCCCACATCCGGCACGGCTCCAAAATAGCATAAGGATCGAACGCCTCTTTCAGCCGCCGCGAGAGAGCGGCGAGCCCTTGTGGCTGCGGCTCGAACACTGGGACTTCCGCGCGGGCCTCCTCCGGTGCGCGGATCAAGGTCGCGTGCCCGCCGCCATTTTCCGCGACCGCTTTGCGAATGACGCCCGCCGCCGCGCCGGGGCAAGGATCGAGCGCGAGCCAGACCAAGCCGCCCGACCAATCGAACAAAGCTTCAGCGTCATATGCGCGCGCTATCGTCTCGGCGATTTTTGGCCCGGCGGTTGGCGCCACGGAAATTTTCCAGACGATTTTTTCGCGCGGGCAAGCGAGGGGCTCGACATCGCGAATGGCGCGCCAAAGCGTTTGGGATGCGGGCGCGTCGAGCCGGGCCATTGGCGCCAGGTCTTTCAGCATTGCTTCGAGCCGGTCGAGACGTCCGGCGACGGAGGGCGCGAAACCTTCGAGGCGCAATGTCGTGATCGAGGTCGAGTATCCTTGTGTCTTTGCCGCGTAAGGCGGCAAATGCGCGGCGCCGGACACATCGGTCGGCGCGCCCATTGCCGCGCAAAGCGCCTTTACGGCTGGCGCCGGATCGAGGCCGGTAAGGAGCAACGTCGCGGAGGTTTCCCCGCGCGGAAGCACTTTTAGAGTGATTTCGGTTGCCACGGCGAGGGTTCCAAAGGACCCGGCGAGGCCGCGCGACAGATCATATCCGGTGACGTTTTTCACGACCCGGCCGCCGGCCTTGAAAACTTCGCCGCGGCCGGACACCGCCTTGACGCCTAAGACAAAATCCCGCGCCGCGCCCGCCTTGATCCGGCGCGGACCGGAGAGATTGGCCATGAGTGCGCCGCCGAGCGTTCCACTCCCGGTGCCATAAAGTGCGGCGAACGACATCGGCTCGAAGGCAAGCTCTTGTTCGTTTTTGGCGAGCATCGTCTCGATGGTCTCGATGGGTGTTCCGGCAAGCGCCGAGAAAACGAGTTCGCCGGACTCATAAAAGGTGACGCCGTCGAGGCGGGAGAGATCGAGGCGGTCCGCGTTTTTCACCGGCCTGCCAAGCGCCGCCTTCGATCCGAGACCGGTGATCGAAAGCGGCGTGCGCTTTGCCGCTGCTGCCGTGACACATTCCGCCACTGCAGCCGGTTCGGCCGGGAGAAAAGGGGACATTTTACTCGTGCGCCTTAACCAAAGCGAGGAGTCTATACGTTTTGCGCAATCGTGCCAAAATGTTTGCCGATATTATCCCCTAGCGGGGCCCACTGCCGCTGCCTTCGCGGATTAAGGCCGTTTGCGCTCGTCCTGGCGGCCCCACTAGCCGGTTGCGATCTTACCCACCTGTACCCTTCGCATTCCACAAAATCCCTTCCCAAGAGATGTAAATCCCGATTAAGTTCTGCAAATGTCGATTCCCGATTAAGTTCTGCAAATGTCGATTCCCGATTATCAGTCTCTGATGCTCCCTGTTCTTTCGGCATCCTTAGAAGGTGAAATCCGAATTGGGGATCTTGTTGCAAGACTCGCCGAAAAACTCGCTTTGACACCGGAAGAGCGAGCGGAGCTGCTGACATCCGGTAGGCAAACGGTCTTTGGCAACCGAGTGCCTTGGGCTAAAACTTATCTTAGCAAGGCCGGGCTCCTCGAAGGTACAAAGCGGGGGTATTTCAAAATCACGCCGCGCGGGCTGCAGGTGGTCGAGTCGAAACCACCACGTATTGACGTCAAGTTTCTTGGCCAATTTGATGAGTTCAAGGAATTCATAGAGCGGTCAAGGTTAGCCCAAGGAGCAGCGAAGGATCAAAACCCAGCCGCGCCTGCCAATATCCGCGATATGGCCGCCCAGCCACCGAACGAGATTATGTTGGCTGCGCATAGGCAAATCGACTCTGCTCTTGCGCAGGATTTGCTTGATCGAATCCGAAGCGCACCGCCCGATTTTTTTGAGCGCCTTATCGTAAATCTGCTTCTGAGTATGGGCTTTGGTGGTTCGTCCGCCGAAGCTGGCCGCGCACTTGGGCGTAGCGGCGACGACGGAGTTGACGGAGTGATTGACCAAGACGCTCTTGGGCTCGACCGGGTTTACATTCAGGCCAAACGCTATGCCCTCGGCAACAACATTGGCCCGGGCGCGATACGGGATTTCTTCGGAAGCCTCGACCGTCACAAGGCTACCAAGGGCCTCTTTGTAACAACTTCAATCTTTTCCCCTTCCGCGATAGAGACTGCGCAATATCTCAGTAAGAGAATCGTTCTGATCGATGGCGACCAGTTGGCCAAACTCATGATTCGCCACAACGTCGGATGCAGAGTTGAGGACACCCTTCAAATCAAGAAGATCGACGAGGACTTTTTCGAGTAAACGGTTGGTGCTGATACACCATCCTTCACACATAAAGCTTGCCGCCTTTTTCCAAAAACTCGGCGCTCTTTTCCGCCATGCCTTTTTCGCGCGCGGCCATCGCCAAAGCTTCGTCGCGCAGATCTTGCGTGATCTTCATCGAGCAGAATTGCGGCCCGCACATCGAACAGAAATGCGCGGTTTTATGCGCCTCTTTTGGCAGCGTCTCGTCGTGAAACAGCCGCGCCGTATCGGGATCGAGACCAAGATTGAACTGATCCTGCCAGCGGAAATCGAATCTTGCGCGGGATACGGCGTCGTCCCTGATTTGCGCCGCAGGGTGCCCCTTGGCGAGATCGCCGGCGTGCGCGGCGATGCGATAGGTGATCACTCCCACCTTCACGTCGTCGCGATCCGGCAAGCCCAAATGTTCCTTCGGAGTCACGTAGCAGAGCATGGCGCAGCCAAACCAGCCGATCATCGCGGCGCCGATTCCGGACGTGATGTGATCATAGCCCGGCGCGATATCGGTCGTCAGCGGCCCAAGCGTGTAGAACGGCGCCTCGCCGCATTCCGCAAGCTGCTTTTCCATGTTGATCTTGATCTTGTGCATCGGCACATGGCCGGGCCCTTCGATCATGACCTGACAGCCCTTGTCCCAGG